>Ga0137829_10768049_pt1 | contig 14626 bp, 24 predicted proteins | sample OV2TP2_FD_97737 | JGI IMG/M metagenome (GOLD analysis project Ga0137829, IMG submission 97737) | reverse complement strand
GAAACTTGGGGGAGATCGAAACAGTAGTCTCTTGCATTACTTGTTCTCCGTTGCAGGCGGCGCTCCTGCATGAAAGAGTTCCCAGAGACGAGCGCCGGTCGCCTCGATAACAAAACCTTGTTTAGCAAAGGCCGCTTGAGTGTCCTTACCTTCGGCCTCAGTTCGCGTCTTAAAGTTAAGTGTACGCAAGCCAGTCTTGTCGTCAACCTCAATTCGTCCCGTTAAACTAGTGGCTCCTCGAACACGCATACCCGACTTCTCTGCCAGCATTGCGACGGCCCGGACGATCCTGCGGCCCGGAACTGAAGTAACTTCTTGAGTGCTTTCCTGGGCCAGATATAACACGTTTTTAGCCCTCAGTTCCAGTTTGGTTAAAACTCTGCCTAGTTCAACTCTCATGGCTTGCCAGCACTTACCGAACTCTAAGTCAGAGGGATGCTCCACTCCTAACCGACGGCATTCGTGAGATTGAACCAAATCAATTAATTGTGTCACAGTATCCACCGCAACTGTGTCAAAATCCGCGTATGGCAGGCGCTCAACAGCCAAAGAAAATTGGTCCCAGGACTCGATATCCACAACGTGTTTCTTCCCGGCTAGAGGCCCATAGTTTGCGTCAGCCGCCAAGATCAAACTTTTGCCATTCGGACTATGACAATCCCTAGCGATGCTAGTTTTTCCGAATCCGTTACCTCCATAAATTAAGGCAATGATTTTCCTGCTTGTAGAGTCTTCAATCGTTTTAATTGAAAAACTCGGAACAGAAGCCATAGAAATAGCGACCATTACTTCCCCTTGTTTCTTAGCCGCCTCGCCGCAAGCATTAATACCCTTCTAACGTCTCTTGCCCCCCTTCCTTTATCGTCATTCCAAATTGAAATCGAAGGAAAGGATAATCTACTTTTCGGTGTGCGTGGCTTTTCCAGAGAAACTTCCTCACAAATAACTGCATGAACCTCATTATGGGCCCGATCAAGATTGAATCTAGATAGAACGCCCATGAGACAAAACTTAACTGCATTTTTATTAGATGGAAAGCATTCACGTCCTTCCTTATCTAATGCATAACTTCTTCGACACCATCTATCGTCAGTTAAGAATTTCGCTGCTTTCACAAGCCTTGAAGATAATGTCATTTTCGTCTCCCAAAAAGATCATCCGGTTCAGCCACGCCTTGACATAAAGGTAGAAATGGACAACGCCCAAACGCAAAACAGGCTGAAGTGTTTTGAGGAAACTTAGTTAAACCATTTTCTAAATAGGCTTTCAAGGCTAATCTAGAACTGTCAATCCTGCTTAGTATGCCTTCTCCCGACATTGGAACTGTTCTCCGTTGATAATATTTGTCGGGTTCGCTCTCATACACTTCAGTCATTCGTCGATTAAATTCTTTCGCAGTCTCATTTTGTCGCTGTCTAATTGCAGGCTTTCCGATCAAATTGTAGATAATACCTTTCGCGCCCTCCGTCACAGCCACACAGGTCAAAGCCTGAATGTCAAACCTTGCAGTTTCTTCGTATTTGTAGCCGTGCCCTAAACCATGAGTCTTGTGTTCCAAAACCCAAATTCCTTTATTCGGTTCTGAAAGAACCTCCACTACAGCGTCTCGCCTAGCGTACAGTCCATTCACACTACCTTCCACTTCAACATCTAAGATCCTTAAATCTTTATCGTGATTAACCGCCCATTTATGGTATGAGAGATTAATTCCAAGCAACATTGCTACATTTTCTCTAAACATTTCTGCTCCTCCTTCCCCAACAATCTTCTGTTCCCATTCTTTTATTAACTCATCTGCCGCCTGGGATGCGACTTGGGAAGGAGAAGGACCAACAATTCCTTGCTGGCTATCCAACTCTTTCTTTCTTCCGTAGTATTTTTCTAGCCACGTATGAACCCATGAACCGAATACTAGAGAGGGACCTTCAGTCTTTGGAATTAATTTTTCAATGTAAGACCAACGCCACTTTTCGGCGCACTCAATAAACGTCTTAAGCGACGTGACTGATTTGAGATCAACCATTCCTGTTCTGGAAGTCTAACCACAAATCAATTAATTCGCTTGCATCTGCTCTACTATAAACAGGATAAACCGTGAGTACTCTCTCTCCCACAACCATTTTACTGTAAGACGCGATGGCGTCAAAGAGAAACTGCCTCTTGAGTCCAGGAAATTTCATTTGAAGAACGTGTTCCGGCGGAGGCAGCATAATGACAAGCAAAGCATTTCTAACGTTTTTGATTAGATTCGTAGTTTGTAAGACTAGCCTAGCGCGCCCTGCTTTACTTCGATTGCAACTAGCCCAGTCCCACGATGATTTGTACTCTACCGAAGTTAAACCTTCTTTCCCTTCGATGGCATAATCCCCATATTGCAGTTTGCGGCGCACAACTTCCCTAAAACACATTAAGGGATTCTTTTCTCTAGTATCGACGACAATCCTGAATTCACTCACGCAATTTCTCTAGGACCCGAGCCATAAGCACGGGAGTAACCAAATAGCCGTCGTAGGGGGCCGAATCACCTTTTCGAATATACACGACCTTCTCACCTTCGACATCTAAGCGCACAGTTTTACAGCCAGCCAAAAAGACCACCAAAGCCATTAACTTTAGTGCTTTCGCCATAGATGCTCCTCCAAGGTATCCCGCACAAATTGAATGTCGCCTTCGATAGTTAGTCTCCTGCGCTTGAGCGCCGCAAATCCTAAAACATCTCTCACAATTTCAGCAAACAGAGGCGCTAAGAGATTCAAAATGTTAACGATTGCGTTCACTTAACGGATGCCTCATTGCTGGCTTCTCGCGCCACCTCGATAAGACGAACTTCAGCCTCGTTAGTCTTAACACGGGTTCGGGAACCCTGATATCCAAGCGCCGCAAGGACCGAAGCAACTAGAGCCACGACCTTACCGGCTAAACTGTCCGGGACGAGTACCGCCTGGACATTAGCCAAAACGATAACTAGCAAGGTGACTAAAAACTCAGACGTTTTAAATCCTGTCTTAAACATATGATTCCTTTCTAAGTCACATAAAACAGACCCGACACTTTTCTCTCATTCTTCTGGCTAGACAGCATCTAATGCAACCTCTCAAATTCTCTAAATGCTCCTTAGCCAACTTGAATCCGGGAGTACCAATATCCCAAGATTCACCGCACTTGTCACACTGAACGTAATCGTCCCTAACAATCTTCTTGATTTCGTATTCCATCGACATTACGACTAGACGTCTGGACGCTCAGTTTTATCTGGCCAAATTCCTTCTTCTCGTAACTTCATTTTAATCTTATGTTTAAGAGAAGCATAGCCAGACTTGGAAATTGGCCTTAATCCGTGCCTCTTCCTTCGGATATTATACAGTTTTTTCATTCGTTCTTCGCCGCGCCTCAGCCATAAACGACCCAACAATAATAAGTTGTAGCGAACTGGACACTTTTCTGCCCGAGCCAAACACTTTTTTGCTGCACATTCAATCTCTGACGCCATCTCTACTTGACGAAAGCCCGCAAAGTCATCATCAATTAAGTTACTTTCTGAAGGTGAAACAGACTCTAAAGGAACGAACTTTTTACACCTTCTCTTCCACCTTGCTATAGCCGCTCGTATGCCCGCCCAGGCTTCATTCCAAGATACATAGCCTCGCGTAAACGCAAGCATTGCCATTTCCTGCGCCACGTCTTCAGCTTCGACGGTAGGTAAACCCCAATCCTTTGCCTTCTTGAATACAATAGTTCGATACCTAGAAATTTCGATGGTTGATCTATCGTTTTCACCGACTACGTTTAGCACGCAATCTATTTCGGGATTCATTGTCTTCTCTTCTCAAGGCCTCAGCCATCCTAGACCAAAGCCATGATCTATGCAGGTTTCGGTACTTTTTGAACTTGCGGAGCAGAGTGATGGCCTTCTTTTGCATTTTTGCGGCGCACAGGGAGCAGATTCGATTACTCTTCTTTCTGGCCTTCGGGACTGACACCATTTTTGGCCTTTTTAATCATTGTTTCCCGCACCCAGCCAGGCTTTTCCGAACAAGCGAACAGGTAGTCTGCTCCACTCTTGAATCCCAGCCATTTCCATAGATCATGGAAAACCTTAAGGACAAGATCCATTTTCCCAACTTCCGGCATAACATTCTTCCTTCCGTCTAATCTAAACCGAACTCCGCGCAACTGCGCGACACACGCCGCAGGTCAAAGAGCATCTAGCGTTTCCCCCCACCTATTCCCGATGTATTTTGCTTTGCTAGCAATTTCCTTTTCCTTTTGTGTGAGTCCCATGAATTCTCCTTTCAAGTCTATAGTGGGGAAGCCAGGAATCGAACCTGGACGGCATGGCCGAGGGAGTTTAAGTCCCTTGCGTCTACCTGTTCCGCCACTTCCCCATTCTCTTTTTGCATTAGACTAGTTCACCTTGTTTTGCTTCTCCGCTCTGGACTACATTCAAAATCTTGAGTAACCGAAGAACTTCCTCAACCGTTGCCTTAGCTGCATTGACCTGCGAGGAGTCCCCGCTGGCCACTGGAACCCGACTCTTAAACTCTCCCTCTAGCAATAGCCACAAGTGATGCTTACCCCTTCCGTCCTTCCCGGTTTCTAGGTCGAACTTCATGCTTCCTCGCTTTCCTTCGGCGCGAATTTGTAGAGCCTGAATGACGGTCTGCTCAGGAAGGCAAGTTCCCCTTCCATTCCGATCGTCGGATTCCCAGGGCCATCCCAGTTCCGTCGAAGCCAGAAGATCCTATTCCCATCATCAACGGAGGGACGACGAGGCGCTTCTAGCAACCGAACTCCGAACTCCCGCCGATTGACCTCGACCACCCGCGCTCTCCCGACCACTTCTTTCCTTAGTTTTTCCATCATTTCATTCCTCATCTTCCGGAACGTAGTCATTGACCCCCAAAGACCCCTCGTCCAAAATTTGAAGGACTGTTCCGATTCCGTGCATACTGGAAGTCGAGTCTTGTAAGAGGTTCCTCAGCTGCTTTCTAGCCTCTTGAGTAGCCTTCCTGAGCCTCTCGATTCTGGCGTTCGCGGAAGTGTAGAAGGTATCCATCGGTCAATCTCCCTGTTAGAGGTTGAGGGGGCGGATGAACCCGCCCCCATGAAGTATACGGCATTCGTCTAACTTAGACAAGGGCCTCGACTAGTTGAACCGCCTTAGCCTCAAGCGCGTAACCCGAGCCCGTGGATTCGATGTTGCGGGTCAAGCGCGCCAAGGGGTCAACCGTGGAATCGTCCGAACCGTTCGATGTGAAAGACGTAACCGCATTCAGCCAGTCCCATGCCGTCTTTCCTGACGTGCCAGCTTTCGACGAATTGAACCTTCCCAAAATCTCATCCTTCATGTTCTTCCGTCGCGTCGAAGAGCCGTCCTCGACTCCCAGCAAGGCGTCAGTCAGCCTGGACGCCTTGTCCACAGGAATGGCTAGTGAGATGAATCGGTTGATCCTCTCAGCCAGCAAGGAGACGTGCGTCTTCAACCGCTCCCATGACTTGACGGCGTACTCGAACCTGCTTGCCGTAACCCCCTGAACCCCGTCCCGAACCTTGTGGGAAACCTTGAAGTCAAACCCTGCAGAAACCGCAGCCGCGAACGTATTCGCGCACACGATTCTGAAGGTAATCAGTTTCCCTTGCGCCTTTGCCGTACCGTGGGGGTTCGTGACGACAAGGTAGTGAAGAAGGTCCGCTCCATCGGAAGGGGTAGGAGAACCCAATTCTCCCGCGTCCAGCCGAAGCGAGAGGACTTCCAGCTGGCCCTCACGAACTGAGTAGACTCCATCCGGAGTGGCCCACCCTTGCGAAGCGAAAGGCTCAAGGTCTTCCGCGATGTCCGTCAAGCAGAGAGGGTCGTAGTGGCCCGTAACGGTGTGTGGACTGACCACTGCGTTGTCGGACGACCGAACAAGGTGGAACTGACCAGGAACAGGCCTCTTCTCCCCAAGGATATCCACGTACGCTTGAGAAGGTTGAATCCTGTAGTCCCTACCTGCAGCCTTGATGAACTCCGACACCGAAGCGATCCGGCGGTCAGCCATCTTGGCTTCGATGTTGCATCCCAAGCGCGGCTTGTTGCCGTCTCCCAAGTCGTTGAAGAAGGCCGTAACGAAGTCAGACATCTACTTCTCCTTTCTCTCAAGAATCCCGAGGTAGAGCAGTAAGAGAGTCATGCCGAGAAGCGACACTAGGATAGACGCCATTTTCGAACTTCTCCTTTCTCTAGGACGCCTAATCAGTGGAAATGGCAGCTCCGAAAGTGTTGGGGCGACTTAGAGCCTTTCGGCTACGCACTTCTTCTCCCAGCCCTCTCAGGTAGACGACTTCAACGGAAGCGTAGCAGTCCATACCGCTTTCCTGGTTGACCCGAGCACAGGAGGTGGCCCAGAGCCTTGCGTTCTTCTCCTCGATGAACGGGGTGGAACGTGCTTCCTTCGAGCCGCCTAGAAGCCATCCGCCAGAAGACTTGACGACCCCAACGAAGGCAAACATCTGGTCTCCTTTCTGTCCTCCCTCAACGCTATCGGCTGAACTCGAATTCGAACTCTGATCCCTTTCCCGTCACGTCGAATTCCTCAATCCACTTGGTGACCTCTCTCGGCAGTTTGAATCGACGATTCGTTAAAGGTGATGTCCGAGAGCATTCGGTGACATACGGCGACTCAACGTACGGCAGGCCGAAGAGGCCAGAGTCCAGAAAGGCCAAGGCAACGGGACACTCTGAGTAGGACCCTCGGACTCCCTGTTCGATGTTCTTTTTCGTAACCTTGATCTTCACGTGATCTCCTTTCTCCAGGACGCCTAAGCGTCGAACTCAAGGGTTCCGTCAAACTCGAATTCGAACTCTGATCCCGTTCTTCTCCTCAGGTCGAATTCCTCAATCCACTTGGCGACGGCGCTCGGCAGTTTGAATCGACGGTTCGTCCAAGGTTTTGCCTCAGAGTATTCGATGACGTACGACGACTCAACGTACGGCAGTTCGAAGAGGCCAGAATCCAGAAAGGCCAAAGCGACAGGACACTCCGTGTAGGACCCTCGGACTCCCTGTTCGATGTTCTTTTTCGTAACCTTGATCTTCACGTGATCTCCTTTCGATCCTCCCTCAACGCTGCCTGAAGTGTACCACGGATTCAGGGAAAGTCAAGTACTTTTTTGGGCGCTCAGAAGTGTTTGCAGGGAAAGGAGTTACGTATACACACACGTAAGTACTTGCAAGTAGGAGGGTTGGAATCGCTACCACGAATCGTTCGTCGCGACGGCGCTCAGTTAGAACGGCGACTCTTCATAAGTACTTACAAGGGGAGGAGTTAGAACGCACATACTTGTGTGGAACGGCTACCTGTCATATCTCTTCTCGCATCCCTCCATTTCTAGGCATCTCAAGTCACTACCTTTTGGACATCTTCGGGTCTTTGGGTTTAGCGCTGAGGACTGCGTACCTCGCGGAATTGAGTGAGCATCCACTACAACTAGACATCAACTAACCCGATTATCACCAGGCAAATGTGCGTCGTCGAGGCGCTCATACGTAAATGCTTGCGGGCACATGAGTTAGGTGCGCGCGCGAGAATCGTTACGTTTCGTCAGTTTCGACCCCCCCGGGGAGCCCCCCCCCGCGAGCCATGCGCGCCAATTTTAGGGTGGTACCATAGGCTTTCCCCGCCCCCCAAAAATTTGCCTGGATATAATGGCCTGTTTTCGCGTCTAGTTGTAATAGAGGGAAAATTTCTCTCTGGTTTGCGGAACCTTAAATCCGCCTTGTTCTTTTGGGGGGGCTGCAGACCCCCCTGATCTACCCCGTCCAGCAGACTAGGCGGCGCTTAGTCTCTGAGAGAGAGAACGGGAGGTCAGCGGATGGGCGGCGGCGCTCAGACGCCAAGGAGGCCGAAATGCCTCCGAACTCAAATCCTGGGGAAACAGGGCATGAACCCTCTAAACGTACTACCGATGCCCCAGGTCCCTCACCTATAGCCGGAATTTGAGTCTAGGGGATCGCGGCAGATAAAGTCCGGGGCCTATATTGTCTTATAGGTAGGGCTATGGGAGGCTGTGTAGGCATGCAAGACTTGTATGAATTATATACATTCAAGAGATACTCCGAAGCGCCGTACCCGATGTTGGGGCTGTGGTCGTCGTTCTAAATTTACTTTAGCGGCGCGGCAGGAAGGAAAAATGCATAGATTTTGTTATAACTGTTGGCTTGTAAAAGAGTTACATCGGATTAATAAATATGGACAAATTAGACAAACTTATTGAACTGCTGTGTGCGGACGACCGTGCGCCGCTATTAGAGCGTCTCAGACGCGCTGGGATTACTGAGTCTGAGGTTCAGGTCCAAATGGAGGATCCTCGTGCGTCTGAAGCGATTTGGCGGGCCTCTGTGCGCCGTTATCTACTGCCTTTGGTTCCTAAAATCCTTAGGGGGCTGGCGGCAAGGGCTGAAAGTGGGGATAAATCCGCACAAGCCATCGTTCTGGGTCTGTTAGGTGATAAGAGTCCTGTCAAAGAGACAGCCGGTATGGATCTAGGTTCAGTGGATGATAGAGTGTTGTTCAACCGTGCTTCTCAGTTAGCTGCTCAACTACAAGGTATTGTAGAGGATTTGCGGTCTCCCACAAGTGCATCCAAACAGTAATTCTGTGGAGCGCCTACATGGGACCATACGTTCTTCGGTTCATGTTCGGAATGGGTTTGGGGACTGGAAGGACACTTGAAAGCCTTTAGTGAATCAGAAAAGATTCTGTCTGAACTGCGAAGGCGGTATCGTGAAAGGGCATTAGTTCGTTACGTTCCTTCCAGGCCTCAAGGCATTCTGCATGATTCTGACCGTAAGATTCGTCTGTACATTGGGGCTAACGGCACAGGTAAGACGACTTGGGGCATTGCTGAAGCGTCTGCGTGGTGTCTAGGTGAGCGGCCTTGGAATGGATCAGTGACTAGAGTGCCTCCTTGTCGTGTGGCCGTAGTTTGTACGAATTTCACGCATTCTGCTCTAGAGGACGTTACGCCTAAGATTGAGGGCTTTTTGCCTGGGTCTCGTGTGATTAAGCGTCATCTTTTGGCTAACGGTAAAGTGCATAGGTGGGATCTTGATAATGGCAGTACGTTAACGCTTTTGTCGTATGCTATGGACCCGGCGGATCTTGAAGGTCTCGATTATGATTTTGTAATCTTTAATGAACCTCCTCCCCGATCTCATTATGTTGCACTACTTCGCGGTGTCAGTAAGAGGAACGGCTATCTGGCTTTTGCCATGACTCCTCTCGGTTCGGAATCTGCATGGATTTATGATGAACTGTATGCTGTGGCTGGGACCGATCCTGATATTTCTCAAGTTACAGCAACCCATGAAGATATGTTTATGGACGAACATAGCAAGAAACTCTTTTATGCGGGTCTGAATGAGGACGAACGGGAAGCCCGTTGGGAAGGAAGATTCAGGCATCTAGTTGGACGGGTGTACAAGGAATTTGACAGCGGTGTTCACGTTATTCGAGAATCCCTTCTTCCTCAAGTTCAGAAATGGGTTACGGACGGCACAATTCCCAAAGGTATGGTAATCGATCCGCACGATAGAAAGCCTTTTGCTATTGCGTGGTTTTTAATTAATCCAGTGGGTCATGTGATCTTTTTTAAAGAGTGGCCGGAAGATGAGTACAATTCTTACCGTTCGTGCGATTATTCTGTTCCTCAATATGCTAAGTTGATTTTCGATACTGAAAAGAATCTCAAGATTTCTCCCGTTATCTGGCGTCTGTGCGATCCAAACTACGGCATTGCTCGGCGTTCAGTGACCGGGGAAAGCATTGTTGATCGGTTCAGTGAATTGGGGCTTAGTTTCGACGCAGAGATTCATGACGGTTTAGAAGATGGGCACTTGGCGGTCAAAGAAAAACTGATGTGGGACGATAAGCGGCCTTTTGGAGATGATAACTGTCCGCGTCTTTACATCACTCCAGAATGCCAAAATCTTGCGTATGCGTTCTCTCATTACTGCTGGTCTAGTAAGAATAATCCTGATGGGCTACTTAAAGAGAAAGTTGTGGAGCACGGAAAGGACTTTGCGGATCTTATTCGATATGTCTGTGTCTCTAATCTTGGCTATTTTAATCCTCATGTTATTGCAAGCAAGAAAGCAAGTTTAAGATACCGGGGAGTTTTGTGAAGATTTCGATTATTGACGTTGCCTCTCCGCAGGGTGTCGATTCTCTCCGTGAGATTTGGGATAAAGGTCCTGTCGGCTATAGCGAAAACGTCATGGTCTGGTCAAAGGCTTTGATTGAGCGCGGTCATGAAGTTGTGATTTTTGGACAGACTAAGCGCGAAAAGGAAGTTGAAGGTATCAGGATTCGACCTTTACCCGGATATGAGGAATACAAGTCGGAGGCTTCGATGTTCTTTGTGGGACGCGCAGCCAGGGCGGACTGGGCTCCATTCCAAATTACGGATGCGGCTGTCTTGCAGATTGCGGGGAATTTAAAAGGGCCTGTGCTGGGATTTGCTTACCGTCCAATGGCTCCGATTCCGAAGAAGTGGTGGGTTAAGAACTGGGGCTATTTATCGTTTTCAAAGTGGCATACTTCTTACATGTCTCAATTGGGTATTCCTTCTTACAATATTTTAAACGTGTCTTTACCTATGCATCCAGACAATCAATTCGATGAGGAATTGGCGGCTAAGAGACCTTTACTGCCTCGGTGTTTGTATGCGTCTTCGTGGGATCGGGGCCTTGAACTCCTAGTAAAACTGTGGCCGAAGATTCTGGAAAAATGCCCGGAAGCCGAGTTATATATAGCGTACCATCATGCTGAAGGCAAAATTGTGGAGGATTTAAGGCGTCAAAATATCTTTATTGTAGGCAATCTGTCGTTTGCGAAATTAAAGGAATTATATCATTCATGTCATGTTTTATTGTATCCCTGTGAAGAGGAGGTTGAAACATTTTGTTACGTTACGCGGAAGGCTCAACTGGCCGGGTGTGTGCCTGTGGTTACACCAACTGGTGCGCTTCCTGAATCAGTAGTCGAGGGCGGAGGTATTGTGGCGTCATTGGATAAGTTTGTGGGGGCGGCTGCTGCTTTGTTGAACTTTAAGCCATTCTGGGAAGTCCGTTCCCGCAAATGTAAGAATATTCCTACGGTGTCGCCTAAAGAATTTGCAATCCGGTTAGAAAAGGCTTGGGAAACAGTAGATTCCATGAAGATTTCAACTCGTCAATCTTTCATCAGTTTATCGTAGAGACTTATGGCTAGAGAAGGTAAGTATAGTCCGGACACTGAAGCAGTTGTCTCGGCTCGTGGGCTTGAAGAGTTTATCAAGAAATTAGTTGGTTCAGTTCGTCAGGATGAAGTGACTCGCGGGACGTGGTTAAGGCGTCAAGCCCACTTTCTTAGGCGAAGGTACGCGAAGGAATGGCGGGGTACTGACTGGCCTTGGCCGAATGCTGCTGATATTGTGCCTCCTACTATCGACATGACGATTGATCGTCTTAAGCCTGTCTTTATCCGCTCTACTATTGGTGTCCGCCCAGTCATTACATTGGTTGCTCGTAATCCAGAGTCTTTCGATAAAGTCACCAATCTTGAATCCTTTATGGACTGGCTGGTGGAAACGAAGCTTCCGAATTTCAAGGAAGAGATTTCATACGCTGTTGACAATTATTTACAGCATGGTTTTGCTGTATTTAAGGTAAGTTACGATTATAGAACCCGTCGAATTCGTGAAGTTGTGGATCGGGATCGGCTACCTCGCGCTATCAAGACTCTTGTGCGGCCAGAGATTTCTTCGGACCAAGCCAATGAGGCGCAACTGACGACGGGTATTCCGTTCATCACGCAAGAAGAATTTGCTGGGGCTGTCAATAAAGACGCTCTCCGTCCATTAGTTCAGGAGCATTTTGGGCTAGATCCTAAAGACCCTGACGACAAAATGGCCGAAGACGCTTTAATTAAATGGCTAACTAGCAAGAAGCCTGTGGAATTCATTACAATCAAGCGTCGGGAAGTTTGGAGAGATACGCCCAGGGTTACATCCATTCTTCCCGACGATCTTATTGTGGCGGACTACATTGAAGATATTCAAAATGCTCAGAGGATCACTCATCGTTATTACTTATCTGAGCAGCAAATTAGGGAAAGAGCGCGGGATCAGAAGTGGAGCAAGACGGCTGTTGAGCGACTTTTGGCGGGACCCGAGAATAGGGGTTCTGTTTCAACTTCTACCGAAGACACGACTCTTCAGCAAAGCCGCGAATACATCTTCACTGAGCGTCCGACTCAAGTCTATGCAGGTGGTATGGTCGAAGACCAATATGAATTGTGGGATATTTATACTTTTATGGACTTGGATGGAGACAACATTCTTGAAAAAGTGATAATCACTATGGACCCTGCAACGCAGGCAGTTCTTAGGGTTATTGAATTGCCATTCAAGCATGGACAGTGGCCGTTCGTTCAGGTTCGTTTTGAGCACAACGACAAGAGATTCTATCGTACTCGCGGTATTCCTGAAAAGTTGGATGATCTGGATGTTGAGATTACGAACCAACATCGAGCCAAACTGAACCAAATGACTTTGGTTAATTCTCCAGTTCTTCTGTACCGCCTTGGATCTAGGTATAATCCAGAAAACTTGAGATTCATTCCGGGTCAGCACCTTCCTGTGACTCGTTCAGACGACGTGAGCCAACTGCGGTTGGAAAACAAAGACCTATCATTTGAGCGCGAGGAGCAAATCCTTCAAGGTTATGTGGAACGTTATATTGGGGTCTTCGATGCTTCTTTGGGCGAGCAAGGAAGGTTGACAAGGCCTCGCACTGCTACTGAGATTAATATTGCTGGAGATATTCAGGCCCAAATTTCAGGTAGTCGAGTTCTTCTCTGGCACGCAGGCATGGCCCGTGTCTACAACATGATCTATGATCTATGGATGCAATGGGGGCCGGAGAAGGTATTCGTCCGGGTTACTGGTGAGAGTCCCGATAATCTAGTTCCCATGACTCGTCATGAAATTCAGGGTGACTTTGACTTTGTTCCTACTCCTAGTGCCCTTAATAATCCTGCTACGGCGGCTCAGACGGCACAGGCCCAACTGTTCACTATGACCCAACTTTTGCCATTCGCTGAATTGATTGAGCCTAAGTTTGAATTGAACCTCGGTGAAGCATTGCTCGCATTCTTAGAGGCTGTCGATTCGCGGAAGGCCAAGCGTATTGTGCGCCGTCGTGCTCCCCAGGAAATTCAGCAAATCCAGCAAGCCATTCTGCAAGAGCAGGAACGCAAGATGAATGTTACAGTTCCGGCTGCTGGGACTTCTGTTGAGGATCTTGCGAAGAGAGCACAAGAGTTAAGCCAAAGGGCTGAGTCCGGTGAGATTCCTGCGGATGTTAACGTGGAAGTGGCATGAAAGACTCCGAGAAGAAACTGCGTGGTGATTTGGTGGCTTTGCGCCAAGTTATTGGGTCTCCTGAATGGGGGATTTTTCGGTCATTCATTGAGAGTAGACTTCGTTCCTTATGGTCCGCTGCATGTATGGCGTCTACAGATACAGAGAAACTTCGGCATATGGCGGCGGCTGAAGGTATTGTGTTAATGCTTCGTGATTTTGAGTTAGAGGAGGTTCGTCTGGAACAGTGGTTAACTTTTGAGGGTTTACGTCGAGATAGTGAAAGGGCGGCGGAGGTCGAGGAGACCATGCGTGGTGTTCGGGGTCAGCCCCGCCCATATCAGGAGGATAAGTAATGGCAAGGCATTTAAACACGACTAAGAGAACTCCACTTGCTCGCAAGTTTGCGATTGCGACTGCGGCGGCCAAGAAAGCGGGATTTAGTAGTTTCAAGGAGGGTTCTCCGGGATTCTTAAAGCGTAGACAGATTGCTGAAGGGATTGCTGAACGTGGGCTTCCTGCTCTTAAGCGGCGTCGAAAGCGCCCCTCAATGCTCTAATGGCTCGTTCAGTTAATCTTTTGCGGCGTAAAGACCTGGAAACTCCGGGACCTATGGATTTCGAGGCGCGCAAAAAAGAGATTGATATGGCATTCAAGGCGCAGAAAAGCAAGGTGGATGCCATGCTAGCAAACAAGCGTATTTCTGCTTCGGAGCATCGCAGTATGATTGTAAAGGCGTCTAACGAATTCAAGCAGGCTCAGATGAATCTTGAGAAAGAGAGGCGCGCAAAGCCCAAGCCTGTTCCGAAGCCTGAATCTAGGCCTTTTATTATTCGTGGGTCGGAGTCCAGACCATCAGGTAGAGTGCATTACCGTAGGCCTATTTAACATGGATTGGGTCTCTAGTCTGGGTCCGACGGCCGGTGTTGCGGCATTCGGCATGTTAATGATGTATCGTATGCATCGTACTTTGGCAAATGGCTTCAGGATTTCTTTGAACAAGAATACTAAGGCTATTGAGCAGTTAACTAAGGTGGTTAAAGAATTGAGGGTAAAGTAATGCCTGAAGGTGGAGGAGGAAGACCGAAAGTTGTTATCCCGCTGAGGGTCGGCGGTACGCTGGTTCAAACTGGCATTACTGCGGACGGAACAGCCATAGCGTCTCTTAGTGCGGGCACGGATGAATTTTGGTCTGATGTTGGAGTCATGGTACTCCGGACTGCTGGATCCTCTTCATTCACTG
>Ga0137829_11091194_pt1 | contig 14636 bp, 12 predicted proteins | sample OV2TP2_FD_97737 | JGI IMG/M metagenome (GOLD analysis project Ga0137829, IMG submission 97737) | reverse complement strand
GGGTATAAGTATTTGGGTATTACCCATTGAATTTGGCTGTGAAGAAAGGAGAGTAAAAGTGGCAGAGTATGACGTTATCATCAGGGGAGGCACAGTCGTTGACGGGCTACGTACGCCGCGCTACATAAGCGATGTAGGCATCAAGGATGGGAAAATCGTCCGGATCGGTGGTCTGCGCGGTGCCAGGGCCACCAGAGTGCTGGACGCCTCTGGCCTCATCGTTGCCCCCGGCTTCATTGACCTCCACACCCACTACGATGCCCAGATATACTGGGACCCCTACTGCACCCTGTCTGGCTGGCATGGCGTGACCTCAGTGGCCATCGGCAACTGTGGCTTCGGGTTCGCCCCGTCCCGGCCGGAGGACAAGGAGCGGGCGATGCTATGTATGACCCGCAACGAGGCCATCCCCCTCAGGGCGATGCAGGCGGGAATGCCGTGGGACTGGGAGACCTTTCCCCAGTTTATGGATAGCCTGGACCGCCTCCCCAAGGGGATAAACCTCATTACCTACGTGCCCCTGACGCCCCTGTACGCCTGGGTGTTAGGTTGGGACGAGGCCAAGAAGAGGCGGCCGACGGCGGCAGAGCTAAAGGAGATGGTCCGGCTGGTGCATGAGGGGATAGATGCCGGGGCCTGTGGGTGGTCAGCCCAGATTCTGGGCACGACATCCGTGCAGCGGGACTACGACGGGACACCTATGATCACCGACCTGATGACGGAACAGGAGGCTCTCACCTTTGCCAGGGTGCTGGCCGAGCGGGACGAGGGCTTCATAGAGCTGGCCTACGAGGAGACGGGCGAAGAGGGCCGACCTCTCCCGGAGAACGTCCGGGGCTTCTTTGAGAAGATGGCGGCCACTGCCCGCAGGCCCATCCTCTACCAGGCGGTGGCACCCAATTCCGTCCATCCCGAGCAACACCAGGCAAGACTTCGCTGGCTGGAGGACGTCAACAGGAGGGGGCTCCGCATCTACGGCCAGGGCGCTACGCGTCGTGGCGGCTTCGAGCTGACCTTCGAGGACTGGAACCTCTTCGACGAGACCCCCGCCTGGCGGGAGGTGACCCTGGGTTCACGGGAAGAGCGCAAGACCAAGATGATAGACCCGCAGATGCGCAGGATGCTGAAGGCAGAGTGGGACGCCGGAAACCGGCCCACCCGCGTTATCCAGGGCTCTGTGGGAAGCCTCATCGTTGAGGAGACGGCCAGTCCCGATTTCGAGCACTACTGCGGTATGAGGGTTCAGGAGATTGCCGACAAGGAGGGCAAGCACGTCATTGATGCCCTGCTGGACCTGGTAGTGGCGGACGACCTGGGCACCGAGTTCATAGGCGAGACCCAGGGCCGTGACGTCGCCCGGTACACGGCGGAGGTGCTGCAATCGCCCTTCACCATTGCTGGGGTCTCCGATGGCGGCGCCCACGTCAAGTTCCTCACTGCTGGGAACTACCCGACGGACATGCTCATGTGGCTGGTCCGGGACGAGAAAGCGTTGAGCCTGGAAGATGCCCATCACAAGCTCAGCTTCCTCCCTGCCCACTTCGGTGGGTTCAAGGACCGGGGCTTTATCCGCGAGGGTGCGCCGGCTGACATAGTGGTGTACGATCTGGAGAACCTGAAGTTGCTCCCTGACGAGGTTGCCTACGACCTGCCTGGTAACGAGTGGCGGCGTATACAGAAGGCGGATGGCTACCGCTGGACCCTGGTGAACGGCCAGGTGACCTTCGAGGATGGGGAGCCCACGGGCGCGATGCCTGGCAAGCTCCTGCGCCACGGTAGGGGCTAACGATAGAATACGATCATAGCAGCGCACGGAACAAGAGAGTAGGGGCACAGTACGTTGTGCCCCTACTGAGTTTTTGCGATGACCTCGCGGCCGAACCGTTCGATGATCCGGTCCGGGTCGGGCCCTATGGCGGTGATGAGAAATCTCTCTACACCCGCCTCCAGCAGGGCACTCACCTTTTCCTGGCACTGCTTAGGGGTGCCCACTATAGCGAACCGGTCGGCAAGAAACTCGGTGAGCCCCAGCCTGTCGGGTAGCTGGGCATTAATGGTAGCGCCCAGTTGCTCATGCTGGGCAGGCTGGTACTCCCTTACCAGCCTGAGCACTGACGCCTTCAGCTCCTCAGGCACGTGCTTACCCTCCAGAGTGTGGCTGAAGGCGTGGTGGCCGCTGGCAGCCAGCGCCTTGTTCCCATCACGGGAGGTAAAGGGTAATGGACAAGGACAAACTGCTGAAACACATCGTGATCAATCCCAGAGTGATGGCAGGAAAGCCAGTCATTCGTGGAACGCGGCTGACGGTCCAATATGTTCTGGGACTACTGGCCCACGGTGCAACGATGGATGAAATTCTGGAGGAGTATCAAGGGCTAACTCGTGAAGATGTCCTGGCATGCCTTCTGTTTGCCGCCGAGGCCCTGGAAAATACCACCTTCGTCCCTTTGGCCGTCGAGAGCTAAATGCAGTTCCTTGTAGATGAGTGTACCGGCCCAGGGGTCGCTCACTGGCTACAGCAGCTTCAACATGACGTCCTCTCGATCTACGAGGAGGCTCGCGGCCTTGATGATAATATTGTCCATTTTCCTCCTCAGCCCTAAGCAGACAGAGCCCTGGCAGCCTTGTAACATGCTGCTAACCTTGCCAGGAACTTACGGCCCGTTCAGGTACTCGTCGCTGCGCTTGATGCTGTGGGCCTCTGTGCCCATGAGCAGGCTCTCCACGGCGGCCCTGGCGGTATCCAGGGATGTGAAGCAGGGGATGCGCCTCTCTACCGCTGCCCTGCGTATGTAGAACCCATCTCTGATGGTGGAGGTCACCTCGGACACGGTGTTCACCACCACGCTCACCAGACCATCGTTGATTACGTCCACCACGTTGGGGTGGCCCTGGCTCAACTTCTTGGTAATCATGGTCACTGGCGCGCCCATAGCCTGTATCATGGCCGCCGTGCCCTCGGTGGCGTAGAGCCTGAACCCAGCTTGAAGAAGCTCCCTTATCAGCATGGCCGACTCAGCCTTGTCCTTATCGGCTATGCTCAGCAGGATAGCACTATCGGGCTTCAGGGTGAGGTCCGCCGCTTTGAGGGCCTTGGCCAGGGCTGACGGGAAGTTTTGGTCTACGCCCATGACTTCCCCCGTGGACTTCATCTCCGGCCCCATGTACCAGTCAACGCCGGTGAGCTTGGCCATGGAGAACACGGGGGCCTTTATGCCCACAATCTTCTGCCGCTTCCACAGGCCGCCCTTGTACCCCAGCTCCTTCAGGGTCCTGCCCAGCATAACCCTGGTGGCCAGGTTGACTACGGGCACGCCGGTCACCTTGGATATGAAGGGTATAGTACGGCTGGCCCGTGGGTTGACTTCCAGAACGTAGACCGAGGTATCGTGGGAGCTGTCCCTGGGCAGCCTTGGGCTCCTGTAAGGCGCTCCCCCCAGGATAACGAACTGCACGTTCATCAGGCCGCTCACTCCCAGGGCCAGGCCAATGCGGGTGGTGTAGTCTACGAGGGTATCCACCTCTTCCTCGGTGAGATTCAAGCCTGGGTAGATGGTCATAGCGTCTCCGCTATGGACTCCGGCCCGCTCGATGTGCTCCATTACGCCGGGGATGAGCACATCGTGGCCGTCACAGATGGCGTCCACCTCGCATTCTCTGCCTTCCAGGTATCTGTCAACGAGGACGCGCCTTCCTCGGCCCACCTCCACGGCCACCGTCAGGTAGCGTATAAGCTCGGTGGCATTCTGCACTATCTCCATAGCCCTGCCACCCAGGACATAGCTAGGGCGCACCACCACCGGATAACCTATATCCTGGGCCACCCTCAGCGCCTCCTCGACGGAGGCCACGGCGGCACCGGGGGGCTGAGGGATTCCCAGCGGGGCCAGAAACTCCTCGAACTTGTGCCGGTCTGAGGCGATGTCAATGGCTTCGGCCCTGGAGCCCAGCAGGGGCAGGCCAGCTTGGGCGAGGGCCTGAGAGAGGTTGATGGCCGTCTGCCCGCCGAACTGGACTACCGAGGGTGGCGGATGGTCGCCATCCGTTTCGTTCTCTATGACGTCCCGCAGGCCCTCCTCGTCCAGGGGCTCGAAATAGAGCCGGTCGCTGGTATCGAAGTCCGTGGAGACGGTCTCGGGGTTGGAGTTGACCATTATGCTTTTCACACCCTCTTCATGAAGGGCCCAGGCGGCGTGGACGCTACAGTAATCGAACTCGATGCCCTGGCCTATCCTTATGGGGCCGCTGCCCACGACGACGGCCTTGGGACCCTCCAGGGGTAGGGCCTCGTTTTCCTGCTCGTAGGTGCTGTAATAGTAAGGCGTCGCCGCCTCGAACTCGGCGGCGCAGGTATCTACCATCTTATAGACAGGTCGGATGTTCCAGGAGCGCCTCCGGCCCCTCACCTGCTCAGGCAACATATCCGCCAGGACTCCCACCTGCTCATCGGAGAAGCCCAGCCGCTTCGCCCCTCGTAGCAGATCAGGGGTGATGGGCTCTCCAAGCAGCCTGGCTTCCATGTCTACGATTCGTTTCAAGGCATGGATGAACCAGGGGTCTATCAGAGTATGGCTGGCAACGGCCTCGGGGCTCATTTCGCGGCGGAGGGCGTGGACTATAGTCCACAGCCTTGTATCGCTGGGCCGGAAAGGTGAGGAGCTATCATGGGCGAACCCAAGGGGACGGTTCAGGAAGTCCTCATCCCGCCTCCAGGCCGGGTCCTCCCACAAGAGGGAGCGGCCTCCTATCTCAAGGGAACGGACCGCTTTCTGTAAGGCGGCCTCGAAGCATCGGTCAATGGCCATCACCTCACCCGTGGCCTTCATCTGAGTGGTTATAGTCCTGTCTCCTGCGGGGAACTTGTCGAAGGGCCATCGGGGTATCTTCACCACGCAGTAGTCCAGGGCCGGCTCAAAGGCGGCAAGGGTCCTTCCGGTAACTGTGTTGGGTATCTCATCCAGCCGCTTGCCCACGGCTATCTTGGCAGCCACGCGAGCGATGGGATAGCCTGTGGCTTTGCTGGCCAGGGCGGAGCTGCGGCTCACCCTGGGGTTTACCTCGACGACGTAATAGGGGGCATCTGGCTCCCAGTTAAAGCCATCGGCCTTGCTAACTACCGGGTGGGGAGGCAGGGCAAACTGGATATTGCAGCCGCCTTCGATGCCCAGGGCGCGTATTATCTTCAGGCTGGCGGAGCGGAGCATCTGGTACTCTTTGTCGGTGAGGGTCTGGCTGGGGGCCACCACTATGCTGTCTCCGGTGTGGACGCCCATAGGGTCCATGTTCTCCATGTTGCACACGGTGATGCAGTTGTCGGCGCCATCCCGCATCACCTCATACTCGATCTCCTTCCACCCCTCCAGGGAACGCTCTAGGAGCACCTGATGAATGGGGCTGGCAGCAAGGCCACCACTGGCTATGCGCTCGAACTCCTCCACCGTACGAGTCAGTCCGCCGCCGGTGCCGCCCAGGGTATAAGCAGGCCGCACTACCAGAGGCAGCCCCATCTCCCTGACGACTCTGTGCGCCTCGGCCATGGAAGAAACGGTGACGCTAGGTGGCACCGGCTCCCCTATGCGCAATAAAAGGCTTCGGAAAAGCTCTCGGTCTTCGGCGTTGCGGATGGTCTCCAGAGGCGTTCCCAAGAGCCGGACTTCGTATTTATCCAGTAGCCCCGCCTCAGCCATAGCCACCGCCAGGTTCAGCCCCGTCTGGCCGCCCAGGGTAGGTAGGATACCGTCGGGACGCTCCCTGGCGATGATTCCGTCCATCACATCCACAGCGAGGGGCTCAATGTAGACCATGTCCGCTATACCCGGGTCGGTCATGATGGTGGCGGGGTTAGAGTTCACCAGGACGGTGGTGACGCCCTCCTCTCGAAGGGCCTTGCAGGCTTGCGTGCCAGCATAGTCGAACTCCGCTGCCTGGCCGATGATGATAGGCCCCGAGCCGATAACGAGGACTTTACCCGGCTTGCCCTGAGTGGAGCCGAAGGGTTTCTGCGGCATTATCTCTCCCCTTTACGTCTCTGTCGGGTATCATACCTCCTTGGCTGTGTGTCACACAAGAGGGGTCTATCTACCTGGCCGGAGCTTCTAGCGAACGGGTAGCTGCCCTGGCAAGTCTATGAGTCCTCGACTTTGAAAAGCGTTGAGAAGCTGAAAGATAAAGCTGCTAAAGAACTTCCCCTCTTCATCAAAAGCCCTGGTCTCATCATCTCCCCACTGGTCTCTGGGAGGTATCTTGAAGCTGATCTTGCCATTCTCCGTTTTATTTACTTCTATGAAACCCACGGCAGGGGCCACCTCGGCAGCGTTGGCGCTGTTCCAGGGCTTTACCAAAAGCTTCAGCTGGGAACCCAGGACGCCCTTCGCGGCGCTTATCCGGTAAATATAGCTATCGTAGGTGAAGCTGGGGACCTCTTCGTCCAGTATGGACACGATTTCCCTCATACTGACCTTTAGCTCCATCTCCACCCCCTCCTCCAGAAGAAAGTAGCCAAATCCAAATGACATAAAGACCTCCTGAAATACCTGCAGACCTATTTTGGACATGCTCGGATGAGCCTTCAAGGGCTGAGAGGCTGCCTTTCTACTCATTTTTGCGCAAAAGGCTTTCTTGAACTCATCCCAAAAATCATTTGGTTCTTCAGAGTTTTGTGTGGGATTAATCCCTCACCCCGGCTTTCGGCCACCCCTCTCCCAATGGGAGAGGGGCCGGGGGTGAGGGCTATGAGGCTGCGGTGTCCCGGAGAATTTTGGGATAGCTTCTTCAGAAGAGGCCAAGTACGGGGGCTCACTCGTTCCTGAGCACTGCTACACCACCGCTGGCTGTGGGAATGCCCCGCCACGACTGGGCCAGCCCTACCCGGGCGGCCTTTACCTGACGCTCGCCGGCCACGCCGCGTAGCTGCAATACCACCTCTAGCACGCTGCGTAGCCCTGAAAGGTCGTAGGTATAGCCGCAGCCCAGGCTTCCGCCTGAAGCGTTCACGGGAAGCTGTCCCTGGGGATGAAAGACACCTTCCTCAAGGCACCTTCCCGCCTCTCCAGGCCGGGCCAGCCTGAGAGCTTCCAGGTGCTGTAGCTCCTTGTAGGCGAAGGTGTCGTCCACCTCGGCCAGGTCTATCTCCCTGGAAGGGTCCCTTATTCCTGCCATCTCATAAGCCATACGGGCAGCCAGCTCCGCATACACGGCACGGTGCCACTCGCGCTCCTCCAGGTTGGGGGTGTGCTGGGCCCAGCCTATGCCATTTATGAACACTGGCCTCCCTTGAAGTCGGGCTACGTTCTCCTCCCTGGCCAGCACCAGCACGATGGCCCCGTCAGCATACTGGGCCGCCTCAGCTTCCTTCAGCGGCTCTGCCACTGGCCTGGACTGAAGTACGTCCTCGATGGATAAGCTGGCGGGGTAGGCGGCTAGAGGGTTGCGGAAGGCGTTGAGCCGGTTCTTCGTTACCACCAGGGCGGCCTGCTCCTGGGTATTGCCCGTGCTTTCCAGGAAGGCCCTCATCTCCAGACCAGCTACGAACCTTGGATGGAAGCCCAGTGGGCGGGCATACACCGGGTCCAGAGCGAAGGCCTCTATATGGGATGGATGGAGGATGTTTGAGGCTTTGCAATGTCCCTCGACCACGGCGATGCCAAACTGGCCCGTCTCCATCTGTAGGACAGCAGAAGCGATGGCGGTAATGCCATCAGCAGCTATAGTATGGACGGGCTTGAGGACAGCGCCTAGCTGGTCGGGCACGTACTCGTCAGAGATGGCCGTACCTTCCAGATAGTCTTCGCTGAGAGATACGAAAGTGTCCACGTCCCGTGGTTCGACGCCTGCGTCAGCATAAGCTTTCACCGCTGCCTCATAAATCATCTCCCGGAAAGAGACCTCAGGCGAAATGGGACGGAAGGGAGTATAGCCCACTCCCACGATGGCTATCCTTTGCCGCATGTATACCTCCTGAGAAAACCTTGATGCCGGGCGGGTGCATTTCATTGTACCCTCACCCTGACCTTCGGTCATCCCTCTCCCAGTGGGAGAGGGGTGGGGGGTGAGGGCTATGGCCGCCCTTCCCATTCATCCTCTGTCAGCCCGTCCTGCTCATCGGGCCCCTCTGACCTCTTTCGCAGCCTTCTTAGCATGAAGCCGACTATAATAACCATCGCGACTACCAGGGCCAGCCCACCTATGAGCAGGGTGTCTATGTAGGCGAAGGGAGATGGACCATCGCCACTGGCATCGTTACGCTCTCCCTGGCTGGGGCCCAGAGACCACCGCTGGTCCAGCTCATCGAGGCCAAAGCCGTAAGCGGCCATGAGGGCTTTTTCGGCCGTATTTCCTTCGTCGAGCTGGCTAAGGAAGGTACGGAACTTTGGAGCGCCCTGGACCTCCAGCAAGTAGCCCACTACGCTTTCGGCCTTGCGGTAGAAATACTGGATAGCTTCAGGCCTGCCTGGGACTGTGCTCATATGTTTTAGAGGCATGAAGCCAGGGCTAGCGCCTCCGGGAAAACCTCGGCCATCGCCATGAGCGCCTGACTCCACGTAGCTAGCGAAGCCCTCGTTGACCCATGCCGGGACCCTTGCCCCAGGTGAGGCGGTCACTGAGTGTAAGAGCAAGTGGGCTGACTCATGGACGATGAGGCTGGCATGTAGTCCTATCCCGACGAACACGTTCCGCTCAGGAAAAGCGAACCCCTGGAACACCTGCTCTTGAGTAATAGTGCGACTCTGGTGGGGAAAGGCTTCCTGAGCCTCAGCCCTGGAGTTGTATATGATACCCTTTACTGGCTTATCAAGGCTTGCCTGCAAAAGCTCGCTAATCTCGTACAGGGATTCTTCTACCTGTCGGGCCACCTCCTGCACGCGCCTCTCCGACAGGTCGTGCCAGAATATGGTGAGAGGCCCTGCATTTACGGTCTGCCACCGGAACCTGTCGTCAACGTAAACGAAGGTCTCAGGCCTGGTCTCAAGGATGTTACCTTGAGCGTCTCGAATGGAGTAGTAATACTCCAGCTCGGTGCCCGGAGGCAGATAGCCGGTGCCGGAAAAGCTGAGTCTGAAGCTGGTCTCCATGTGGCGAGACGGAGTCAGGCTTCGCCCCTTCACCTCGCTCAGGGCAGGCCCTTGAGAGCTCGAGGGTGAGGAGTCAGGATAGGTATACGTCCACACCCTGGAAGGGGCAACCCGGTAATACAGCCTCACTTCTACTATATCTGCCTCTCCCTCCACCTCCAGATTCAGTACCACGTCACCTAAGCGTACCTCCCTCTCGCTGGACAGCACCCGGATGTCGTCACCTGCGGCAAAGGCGGCCGGAGCGAGGAAGTAGATGAGTACCAATGTGAAGATGAGGAGAGCCGCCAGCACCGCCGGTACTGGTATGAGGAATCTGGCTACATCCTTTGCAGACAAGTGCAGGTCCACAGACCAATTATACTACCAGGTAACCCGGCTTGGCGCTCCTTGGAAGATTCTACGGTCATATGGTAGACTAAGGATGCTATATTGGTAGAGGCGGAAAAATGACAACCACACCCTCCGAGCCTGAGATCGTGTTACCAGAGTCACTACGCGCTGGAGTGTATGCAAATTTCTTTGCTATAAACGTAGGTTCAGAAGAGACACTGCTTGATTTCGGTGTTTATCTACCTAAACATGGAACACCTCACCCCAATGAGCCAAGTGCAAGACAGATTGTTATAGTTGCGAGAGTCGTAGTCTCCAGGCGAGGTGCGGAAGCTATTCATGAAATCCTTGGAAGGATGTTAAAGCAAGTCTCTGCCCAACAAAGGTCTGGTGGGGAGAGTGGAAGATGACCGAAACAATTTCAGTGGGTAGTTTTGGAGATTCTGTATCTTCAGCGAGTCTTAGATCACCTGCTATGATGGAAACGTCTTCAGTAAGCGTGATTTCTTCATATTGGAAAACGGCATGGGCTATGGTAACAAAGGAAGAGGATTTTGTAGCGGCCTCTGCCATGGTCGGCGCGGTAGAAAGTCCCACTAGCGTGAGTTATACTGGGGCACATATAGGAGAAACCGAAAGGGAAACAAGGCGTCCTGCTTCTATTGTTTCGGCTTCAAAGATTGAGCTTGGAGCGCTGTTGCTAGGCGGAATGATAGCCCTGATTGTTGGCCTGGTTGCACTGGCATATGGCAATAGTGGTATTACCATAGTGATGATACCACCTATAGTAGCAGCCCTTCTTGGTAGCTGGCTTCTGGCAGGGGCTGCCAGGATTGAAAAGGGGCGTTATAAGTAGGATGATCCTGGAATTTCTCAGAGCTTTAGCCAATCTGCTAAATCCCCTTGCCCAATTAGCCGAAGTTTTCCTTCGAGGTCCAACTGAGGCCGCTAAGGCAATTGTCGTATTGGCCGTTTTAGTGATATTTATTATCGTCTTGCTTGCAGGCATCGAACAAAGTATATCCTGGGTCTGGTTGTTTGCAAGCAGTTTTCTCACTTACGTTGCGCTAATGGCTCTATTAGTTCTGGTGAGAAGACTAGATCCAAGAATAAACCAGCTATTGGGTCGCTAGGAAGCGACGGCTTAAGCTGTATCTAGCACAGAAGTTACGCATTTTGTATCTGGATGAATACTCTGGCCCAGCTATGATATAAAATAAGTAGCTACTGCAGATGAATTGTGAGGCTGGCATGTCTGTTAGGCACTTCTCAGTCGAAATTCCCCGAGGAGTCCTCGAGGAGGTCTACCGTGAAGCCCGTACTGCATTTCCCGGGGAATGTTGTGGCTGGCTCACCGGCGCTAAGGATGGTGCAGCCGTTTACGCAGTCCGTCCTTGCGTAAATGCCCAGGCATCTGGTACCCATCCCACTGCGCCCGGCCGCGGCACCGAGACCGCCTACGTGTTCAGCGCAAATGACCTGTTGGCTTTCAATCATAGCCTCGATAGCGATACGCCCGCTAAAGTCATTTATCACTCACATACTAATGGCCGGGCGTACTTCTCGGACACGGACCGCAAGGTCGCGACAAGCCCTTGGGGCGACGGCCCTGCATATCCAGTCCAGCAGCTTGTAGTTGGACTCGATGGCCGTCGCGTTGTTGAAGCTGCACTATTCGCCTGGTCTGACGAGGCTAGCGGCTTCGTCGAAATCGCCAGGTACGAGGGTGCAACCATCTGACGGGCTATGAATGAAACTTTATCTAACCGCCACTGCCCTATCGCTCTTGCTTATAGCGCTGTCAGCCTGCTCTGGCACGCCAGAGTCCCAGACGCCTGACACCGACACCCCAACGCCAACCTATCCCGCCGCGTCCAGGCAGGCCGTGCCAAAAGCGGGAGTCGCTTCAAACCCTGCTGCCTCGCCCACGCCAACCCTTACCTCTATCACCATCACACCTATGCCTGTGCCTGCTGCTACCCCGACCTTCGCCTCGGAAGAAAAACCCCCCACCCCGGAAAAGATGTGGATAAGGGACAGGGTGAGTGCTATCGTGTCGCTGTACGACATCAGTCCTGCTGGCCGGGAGTGGCTGGAGAGCTATGACCTCAGGCAGATGGTGGGCAGGCCCGGCTGGTTTGGCAGCCTGGGTTACGAAAGCTGGGCTGGGGTAGGCCAGGCAATACCCCACTCCATCCTCCACGAGATAAGCCATTCCTACTATGGAGCCTTCCCCGTATCAGGCTACGCCCACTTGACCTGGAAACGCCAGTCCGGGCAAGCCATTTCACCAGCTATGAAGCAATATCATCAAGACCTGATAGCCTTTATGCTTCAGCCTCCCGACAGATACGAACCCTTGAGGGACCGCTTCAGAAACCTGCCTAACCTTTCCAGAGAAGAAGACCCAGACCTGTTCCACTTCGGCGAGGCAGACTTGCTTTATACCGCAGGTGGCGGCTTGAACCTTATACCACCCATTTTACGCAAGTATTTCGACCAATTCCTGGCAGTAGGTGGGTTCCAGACCTGGGATGAAGCCATCGCCTGGTATCTGGGCCTATCCCCTGAGGACAAAAGAGCGGCCGAGACCTATATAGGCATACCCCACCTTCCCCTGAGGCACTACAGCAGCCTCACGCCCTCAAAAGCAACCCAACTGCCGGAGAGTATCAAAGCCCTCCTGGAGAAGGAGGAGAGGCAGAGGCTGATAGACTTTGCCGAGCAATACGACCTCATAAAGAGCAACGAGTTCAGCTTTGTGGATGCCGCCAATGTGGATAGGAGCTTCCAGTTCTGGCGGGACTACATCAGGGATATGCTAAGACTCCACAGGAACGATCCCCAACTCCTGGCTGCAGCCCCAGGGCGAGGCCCGCAGCTCAAGAACGCTCTGGATACGTTCCTGGAAGCTGAAAAGCTGTCACAGGACCAGCAGATAGAATTCTTCAGGGACAGGCTGAAGGACCCCTTCTTGATGGATTTCTCCGTGCTTCTCCCCAGCCGGGTCTTGATAGAGCTCTTCAGCCGCTCCCCCGATAAGCAAATCTTGCAGTCCGTCGAAGGAGTGATCGGCCGGTTCAGCCAGAAGCTGGCGAAGTATGCCAGGGAAGTGGATGATGTGCTGTCCACTGGCCGCAAAGACCTTCAGAAAGGGTCAGATAAGCTGGAGAAACTCTTACAGGGCCTCACCGATGACCAGCAGGAGAAGGACCTGACCCTGATCTTTGAGCTGATGCGGGACGCCGATAGAATAACGTCAAAAAACCTGCTGAACCGCCTGAGTGATGAGGCTATCCTTCGCATGTTAAAGAACAAGCCTTCTGTGGTCCGTAGCGACGCGGTTTTTCCTGAGCGGCTACTCCAGGCTTTGAAGATAACCCCCCAGCACTCTCCCACAGAGATAAGCCAGGGGCTGAAGACGCTGCTTAAGGAGACCTCGGGGAACTTCCAGATTGACGAGCCCTTTACGTTCCAGGCTTACAGGGTCGTCGCTGATGTGGGAACGAGGGACTTCCAGACAGGACTAGCGATATTGCGAGAGGCTAAAGTGCCCCTTCTGGACTTTGTTGAGGTCGCTCCCAGGGTATCGGTGAAAATCCTCTCCTCAAACCTTTCTGAGGCAGCCAGACTGATCGCTAACCCCCAGGGCTATGCCCGAAGCCCCCAGGGCATTGTCCACGGGCTCATCAACGTTGACCCCATCCTGGCCGCCAGAATAGTGCTGGAGATGGAGAAGCAGGGGATGGGGGACATCGCTACCGAGTCCCTCATCGTCTTCGCCTACGACGCCGCCAGGCTACGCGCCATTCCCGACCTGCCCATCTCCCTGGAAAAGGATGGCAGATTCCTGAAGGTACTCCTGGAGGAAAAGGGCGCCGTGTGGCTGGAGGGCCGGATGGCGGAGGGAGTGGGGCTCTACAGGCAGCGTGTAGAGAGGAACGAGGTCCCCGATGACTTCATCGCCGCTTACGAAAGGACCCTCAGGGCGGTTGCCTCCGGGTTGGAAGACGAGAAGATGGCCCGCACCCTGGAGGACATATTAGACAGGGTGTTCCAGGACGTTATGGGCTAACTGTATAGCTAGAGATATATCTAGCTTTCTTGACAACCGCTGGCTGGAACGGTAGGCTCAAACAAGGATCATAGGCTGAAGGGGTGAGAGGGAGATAAGAAAGATATGAAGAGGAAGGTCGGCACGGTAATTGACGAGGAGTTGCTGCGAAGGGCCAAAGTTCTTGCGGCCTCCGACGGTAAGCCTCTGAGTACGGTCCTGGAGGATGCCTTACGGCAATATCTGGACAGGCGAAAAGGACCCGGAGCCGAGGGTATAGTGGCCTCCACCTGGGGGGTCATGCAGACCGAGGCATCCTTACTACAAGCTATCATGGAGGAGGAAGGTATCCTTGAGACTTGAGGAGATCAGACCTGGCCAGTCGGCATTCGTTGATGCCAACATATTCATCTACCATCTAACCGGCCGGTCTCAGGCTTGTAGGGCTTTGCTGGAGCGTTGCGAGACGGGTGAGGTGCAGGGTATTACGGGGGCACATGTGGTACTGGAGGTGCTTCACAGGCTGATGATGCTGGAGGCAGTACAGAGGGGCCTGGTTTCACCTGGCAACGTTGCCAGGCGGCTTAAAGAGCGTCCCGAGGTGGTGAGGGTACTGGGCGAATACGCTCAGCACGCCGCTCGAATCCCCGATATGGGGATACGGGTTCTGCCTGTGGACGGTGACTTAGTCCGAGTGAGCCATGATGTACGCACTCGTGCGGGCCTTCTGGTCCATGATTCCATCAGTGTAGCCATGATGGGACGAGAAAGGATAAGAGCTATTGCCACCCACGACCAGGATTTCCTAAGAGTGGCTGGATTTCAAGTTTACGTGGCTGATGATATCTAACAAGATTCGGAGAACAGGTAGGGCTTTCGCTGCTGATCCTTGAAGTCCAGGAAGCTTGATAGTCAGGTGCCATACACGTATCATTAGTGCTGTGAGCGATGAGACAGGAGAGTCGCGTGTCGCTCGTGAGAGCAGCATATTTCACAAAGCAGGAGGGTTAGCATGAGCACGTCCATCGGAGGCAAGGAGGTACGGGTGGTAAAGAACACCCAGCCCCCCGGCACCACGCCCCAGACTCGTGGGATGGTACGCCGCCCAGGCATTGATGCCAATACCACCGGGGCTAAAAGGGTGTGGCTGGGACTTGTTACCTGTGTTCCAAACACTC
>Ga0137829_10789696_pt1 | contig 14672 bp, 15 predicted proteins | sample OV2TP2_FD_97737 | JGI IMG/M metagenome (GOLD analysis project Ga0137829, IMG submission 97737) | reverse complement strand
GCCCATGAGCATACCAATCTGTGCGTGGTGTCCGCAGGCGTGGGCAGCGCCCGTGCTGGAGTTGGCGTGGGGATGGTCCCGGACTATAAGGGAGTCCAACTCGCCGATAAGGGCCACCGAAGGGCCATCGTTTCCCCCCTTCAGCTCTCCCTTGACGCCGGTGAGGGCTATCCTTTCCTGGAAGGGGACGCCCAACTCTCTGAGCTTGGACGAGACGAGGTTCGCCGTTTTCACCTCTCGGAACCCAGGCTCCGGATTTTGAAGGATAGTCTGAGATACACGGATAATCTCCTCGGCCCTGGAATCTATCTCAGAGTATACCCTGGTCTTTAGCTCCTCCTTTGAAGGCATGACGAGCCACCTCCTTTCGACACAGTTCAACACGTCGGCGCTTGGGACAGATTGTAGCAGAGATAGACTCAAAAGAACACTGCTGGGCAGATCAGGGGCAGGGCCGTCCGAAAGACCCTGCACTTTACTGCCAGGCATCTTTGCTTATATAGTTGTTCTTGATATAGTATCTATCTCCCAACCTCATAATGGGGGAAGGTGGGGCCTTGCCCATAAAGTATGAAATTCGACACGGTGCTACGTTTTACATTCAGATTATGCTGTCACCCTGAGCGAAGCGAAGGGTCTAACCCCTGACGATAGATTCTTCGCTTCGCTCAGAATGACTTTTTGGGCAAAGCCGGTAAGGTGGCAAAGAAAGGAATGTCCATGTTTTTCGATTCTCGTCGTTCCACAGTCAACGCACGCCGAGGCATGGTGGCTACCAGCCAACCTCTAGCGGCTATGGCGGGCCTGCGGATGCTTATGGAAGGCGGTAATGCGGTGGATGCGGCGGTGGCGGCGGCGGCTTCCTTGAGCGTTGTGGAGCCTTTTTACACCGGCGTTGGAGGCGACCTTTTCGCCCTGGTATGGATGAACAGGGAGAAGCAGGTGCGCGCCCTCAACGGCAGTGGCCGCGCCCCCAGAGCCGCTTCCATAGACGAGCTGAGGGGCAAGGGGCTGGACCAGGTCCCCTACTTCAGCCCCTATGCGGTGACCGTCCCTGGTACAGTGGATGGCTGGAACACCCTCCTTCAATCCTATGGTTCTATGCCACTAGCCCACGTCCTGGGGCCAGCCATTGAATACGCCGAGGAGGGCTACCCGGTCTCCGACCTGATCTCCTGGCTCTGGGCTGCTGGTGTGGAACAACTTTCCCGACACCCTTCGGGGGCCGAGCTTATGCTTGACGGCCGAGCGCCAAAGCATGGCGAGGTAGTGCGCCTGCCAGAGCTAGCCAGGACCCTTCGGGCCATCGCCGAGGGTGGGCCCGAAGCCTTTTACAGAGGAGAGCTGGCTGAGAAAATCGCCAGCTTCGTCCAGGAACAGGGAGGGTGGCTTTCCACCGATGACCTGGCCGCCCATACCTCAACCTGGGACGAGCCAATCTCCACAGACTACCGAGGGGTAACGTGCTGGGAGTGCCCTCCCAACAACCACGGGGTCGCTGCTCTCATGGCCCTGAACATCGCCGAGGGTTTTGATATTAAGGGAATGGGATTCCAGACACCGGATACCTATCATCACCTCATAGAGGCTATGCGGTTATCCTTCGCCGACGCCCTCCGTTACATCGCTGACCCTCGGAGGGCCGAGGTGCCTATCCACGAGCTATTGTCCAAGGCTTATGCAAAAAATCGCCGCTCACTGGTGAGACGGGGCCAGGGCCTGGCCCAAGTTCTTCCAGGGGACGTCAAGGCCGGCAGTGACACCGTATATGTGTCATGTGTTGATGGGCAAGGCAATGCCTGCTCCTTGATCAACAGCCTGTACGAGAAATTTGGCACCGGCCTGGTGGTGCCCGGGACTGGTATATCCCTTCAGAACCGCGGCGCACTATTCTCTCTGGATCCGACCCACCCAAATGCTCTGGAGCCTGGCAAGAGGCCCTATCATACCATCATCCCAGCTATGGCTACACGAAATGGCGAGCTCTGGTTGAGCTTCGGCGTCATGGGCATGTTCCAGCAGCCCCAGGGCCATCTGCAAGTCCTGGTAAACATGATAGACTTTGGTTTGGACCCCCAGGCGGCGCTGAACGCCCTGCGCTTCAGCGTGCAGTTGAGGGGTGGCGTTGCCCTGGAAGAGGGCCTGCCTCAAAGCACCTTCCGTGATCTCCAGGGAAGGGGCCACAGCGTTTACCTGGTCGAAGGATATGACAGGTATATTTTCGGTGGGGGGCAGGTCATCGAAAGGGATATGGATACGGGGGTATTGAGAGGTGGCTCAGAGCCAAGGAAGGACGGCTGCGCCATAGGATGGTAGATACCTCGAGCCACCCCTATCCCTGTGGGAGAGGGGCTGGGGGTGAGGGCCTTGCTACTTTACCGTGATGACCCCAAAAAGCCTGGTGGAGGTAGATGTCGTGGTAGCTCCGGTGGTCCAAGGAGTGAGTTTGACCAGGGCTTATCGCCTGGGCAGCGAAATGGTCTATGCATTGAACAATGTCTCCCTGGAGGTCAATCTTGGGGAACTGGTAGCTATATTAGGGAGGTCTGGTTCTGGGAAATCTACCCTCCTGCATATCCTTGGCTGTCTCCAGAGACCGGATTCGGGTCGGGTGTTTATAGAGGGCCTGGATGTAACCCGGCTCGGAGACGAGGAGCTGACGCAGGTCCGCATCCATAAGGTCGGCTTCGTTTTCCAGGCCTTTAACCTTTTACCCAATGAAACGGCCTTGAGGAATGTGGAGTTTCCACTAGAGCACCAGGGAATGGGGGCCTGGGACCGTAAGGAAAAGGCGGAAGAAGCCCTCCAGACTGTGGGGCTGGGAAACCGTCTGGACCGCAGGCCTGGTCAGCTTTCGGCAGGTCAGCGCCAGTGCGTAGCCATCGCACGGGCGATAGTCCACAACCCGGCGGTAATCTTCGCTGACGAGCCCACAAGGGTCCTGGATAGCACCTCCCGAGAGGAAATTATGGGCCTCTTACAAAAGCTCAATGACGAGGGCAGGACTATAGTCATCGCGACCACGGACTCCAGCGTAGCCAGCTACTGCCACAGGATAATGATGATAGCCGAGGGCAGGATTGTAGACGACAGGCGAGTGTTCCGAAGGCGTATCATCCCCCCCTCCATGATCCCTGGATCACCACCTCGCTCCTATGCGAGAGAGACGACGGTCTGTCCGCGATGCAGCTATGGCAATTTCAAGGATGAGGAGCTGTGCCGACGCTGCGAGTTCCCCCTTCATCTTACCGGGGAAGAGGAGCAGGCCATAGAAGGCCGACTGAGTGGTACAGAGAGCCGATGGCTAGGAGTGGAGAGTGACTCAAACGAAGACGCGGTCTCTGGGCCAGACCTGTTAGAAGAGATAAAGGAGCTACCTTTCTTCAGCGGAATTGGGTCCAAGAACCTCATTAAAGTAGTATCTGCTCTTGAACAACGGCATTTCCCAAAGAGTTCGATGATCGTGAAGCAGGGAGATGCAGGGGACTCTTTCTACATCCTCAGGAGCGGGAACGTGCAGGTAGTCCTGGAGAGAAGGGGCAAGACACCCACACCCATCGCTCTCCTGGGCCCCAAGGAAGGTTTTGGGGAGATGGCGCTTCTTACAGGCCAGCCTCGGTCTGCTAGCATCATCGCAATGACGGATGTGGAGGTATGGCGTCTGACCAAGACAGCCTTTGAGAGACTTCTGTCAGAGAACCTTTCCCTTTCTCTTTACTTCAATCGTATCCTGAGCCAGCGGCTGAGGGCGCTTCAGGAGAGAATTGGACTTTAGGACTTCAAGGGGCTGGAATCCCTAGATGGCAACCATTCTCTCGAGGCCATCCAGGTTGGTGATGGTAATTCTTCGATGAGATGTGGTTACCAGTCCCATCTTCCTGTAGGTCGTAAGGGCTCTGCTCACCGATTCCCGGCTGGACCCTACCAGCCTGGAAAGCTCCTCCTGCCCCAGAGGGATCATCAGATTTCCCGAAGGTTGGGGGCTATCCTGGTACGTTTGGGCCAGTTCTAGCAGCTTCTTTGCTACTCTGGTAGGTACATCCAGAAACACCATATCCCCTACCATCGTATCCATAGAGCGCAGTCGGCGCACCAGAAGAGCGATGATCTGAAGGGCTATCTGGCTGTGCTCATTAAGAAAGGCCAGAAAATCCTCCCTGGACAGGGTCATGGTTTCCGTGGGTTCTACAGCAACAGCCGTCGCCGACCTGAAACCACCATCGAGAACGGACATCTCACCAAAACAATCACCAGGGGTGAGTAGGGCGATGTCGTTCTCGCGCCCATCGGGCGAGGCGATAGAAATCTTCACCACCCCTTTGACTACAAAGTGTAGCCTGTCACCCGGGTCGTCTTGGTGAAAGATCACCTCGCCTCTCTGAAACGTACGACGCCTCAACCTTGCGGCCAGGGGTTCCAGGTCCGAGGGTCCCAACTGAGAAAATATGGCCACTTTGCTGAGCGAGTTCGCCGTTTCCATGTCCAGACCCCCTATATACAGGAAGTGTAATACAGGAGCACCCCTATTATAGCACTTATAGCACTTCATTACCGAACCGCCCTCTAAGTTCCAGGGCCGTTTAATTCTTCTCGGCCATATTGTCATGGTGAGCAAAGCGAAGAAAATCCCCCCGTCCCCCCTTTGCTAAAGGGGGGTTAGGGGGGATTCCCCTAGACCCTTCACCTTCGGTTCAGGGTGACAATTAAACGGCTCTGTCTAAGTTGACAGAGGAATCCTGATGTGGTAGATTTTAAGAGTACTCTAGCAGTCCCCAATGGGGACTGCTAGTGTGATGTCGTAAGGGTTTCGGGAGGATCACGTTGCCTACCTATGATTATGAGTGCGCCAGTTGCGGGCACATGTTTGAGCTGAGGCAGAGCTTCAGCGCAGAGCCTCAGGCGGCCTGTCCCCACTGTGAGGGTGTGTCCAGACGCAAGTTCCGTCCTGTCCCCATCATATATAAGGGGTCAGGTTTTTATACCACCGATTACAAGCATACCGGCTATAGCGGCACCTCCAAAAATGGGCATGAAGAAGACTCAGGGGAGAAAACCAAAACTGCTAAGGCAACGACTGGCAGCTCTGAGAATAAAGAGGATAAAAAGGAGGCTGCCAAGGAGGCGTAAGGAGCTTTGCGGGCTCTTATCCAGCGGGTAGCAAGGGCTTTTGTGTTGGTGAATGGAGTGGAGGTGGGAAGGACGGGGAGAGGGCTGGTGGTCCTGCTAGGAATATCCAGAGAAGATGGGGAAGAGGATGCCCGCTACCTGGTTGAGAGATCGGTAAACCTGAGAATCTTCCCCGACGAAGAGAACCGATTTAACCGCTCCGCCCTCGATACCAGGGCGGAGCTTCTTATTATCAGCCAGTTCACCCTATATGCCGACACTCGCAGAGGACGCCGCCCGGATTTTACCCAGGCCGCGCAGCCAGAGGATGCGGAGAGGTTGTACGAAAGGGCTGTCGAACTGTTTCGGGAGTCGGGCCTGAAGGTCGAAACGGGACGCTTCCGGGAGCATATGCTGGTAGACATTCAGAACGACGGCCCCGTAACCATCATGATTGACAGCGCCGACAGGTTCCGGCCTAGACGGGGATGACGTTGGTGCTTATCATATAAGCTAAGGAAGTATGAAGACACAAGGCTGGAGGTAGACAATGACGCAACAACAGACACAAAAAGCACCTACAATGAATTATAGCGAACTGCAAGAGTACTTCAGTGATGTGTTTGAGACCCACATCAACCCTTGGTCCGCTGCTATTACCTTTGGCCTTCGGGCCACAAAGGAAGCTGAAGACAACAAGATGATGCTACGCATTCGCATGCCATTACAGCAAGCAAAGGCCTTAGCTGTTTTGCTTCTGCGTAACATCCGACAATATGAGCAACAGACCGGGGCCGACATTGACCTCCCTCAGGTGGTGCTAAAGGCGCTTGACATTCCTGCTGAGGATTGGGAGCGGTTCAAAGGAGCCTAGGTGGTGGACATACCCTGGGAAAGCCTTCTTCCAGTTCCCGGATGGCTAAGGACGTTTTGGAATTGGTTAAAGCGATTATTACGGAGGCAACCACCATCTGCACGCCAATCTCCAGTATCCCAATCCGCTGCTGGTGGCACACAGGCGATAAACATCTATGTAGGTGACAACAGCCAGGTGACTATCAATATCCACGGCGCTGAGCAAGGTTCGCTGCCCACAATAAACTGGGAGCCCCAGAAGCCGGAGAACACAACCGATCAAGAGAAAAGTTGTTAAAACTTTATGCTCATGTGTGTATCCAGAGCTTGCGTAAAATGGGGGGCGCTATCTCTTTATCAATACACCTGGGTTAGCGGTGCCAGCCCATGCCTCTGTAAAAGCCTCGCAGGTAGGCTATCTGGCCGCCGTGAGCTACGCACTCCCACACCAACTGGCCCAGGGCACTGGCCACAGTTCGGGGTTCGGCCACGGGTGGAATTATCCTGACCTTCTCCAGGTCAGCAACGGTGAGGGGCGATAGGTACTCCCTGGCGCTGGCCCTGGTCACCTCGTAATACCCCAGCAGCACCTCTCGCGGGGGGACTACCCATGCCAACACCTGCTGGGCGGTCCAGCCCACACCTCGGTCTTCCGGGTCATCGCTCATGCCGAACTTCCGATGCCATCTATCCTTGACCCACAACTGAGGGCTAGACTGGAGCCTGGTCTGGATAAAGGTGTCCACCACCCGGCTCATGTGCCACATAATCCAGGCGACGGAGTTACACTGATCGGCGGGTTGCCGGGCCAGCACGGCGTCATCCAGGCCCTCCAGGGCCGAGTCTATCATCTCCCAGTTGCGCTCAAGGGCGCCAGTAATCGCTTCGGTTGCTGCTGCCACTTTCTACCCTCCTCTTGGATTGTTATATGATCGTTTCTCTCCACCCTTGCTTATTGGAAACCATCCACCTGGCTCTACTTTTAGTTCCAGGACCTTCTTGAAGTCCGCCATATGCTGTAGCGTCTCGCGAAGTTCAATACCACTTCCTTCAAGGCCGCGTTTCCATACTCCTTTGTCCACAGTGCCCAGGACGATATAGTCGTTTCCTATCACTTCCGGAGCCCTAAGGGCAAAGGAATAGGTCAATTCGGATTCCATTTCATGCTGGTGTGCCATAATTAACTCGCATGGCGTGCAGTACCGGCAGATTTTGCCCAGCACCATTGGGCCCCAACCGTCAATATGGATGAACAAGGCAAACTTCCGAAAGTGTGTCAGTCTTTGACACTTGGGACACCTGCTCAGTCGCACATCTGAATGGGGATTGAGGATAAAAGAGTAACGAGGAGGCAGCTTGCCAATTTTTTTGCTTGCCATTGCAATATCTCGGCCAGGATGGTCAAAGTCGCCTAACTATGTATTGTACCTCAGAACTCCAGGTCAAGGCTCATATCCAGGGCCCTCACCGAGTGGGTGAGGCTGCCTACAGATATGATGTCAACCCCCGTCTCCGCCACCGCCCTCACCGTCTCCAGGTTGATGCCGCCGGAGGCCTCTATAATGGCTCTACCATTTACTATCTCCACCGCGCGCCGCATGTCGGCCAGGGACATATTGTCCAGCATGATTATGTGCGCCCCGACTTCCAGGGCCTCCTGCAACTCCTCCAGGTTGGTGACCTCCACCTCCACCCTGACGGTAAAAGGGGCCCTCTCCAGGGCCAGCTTCACCGTGTCTCCAAGGCTGAGGCCCTGAGAGCGCAGGGCGGCGATATGGTTATCTTTGATGAGGATGCCATCAGCCAGGTTCAGCCGGTGGTTGGCCCCTCCGCCAGCCCTGACGGCGTACTTGTCCAGGTATCTCAGGCCGGGGACGGTCTTTCGGGTGTCCACGATCCTGGCCTTGAAGCCCTCCACTACCTTCACGTAGCGGGAGGTATCGGTGGCGATGCCACTCATCCGTTGCAGGAAGTTAAGGGCGATACGCTCGGCCCTGAGGATGCTTGCTGCGCTGCCCTCCACCCGTGCGACGGCGACACCTGGAGAGAGGGCGACGCCATCCGGTAGCAATGCCTCGGTCCGCAGCTGAGGGTCTACACGGCGGAACACCGCCAGTGACACCTCCACGCCTGCCAGGACGCCATTAGCCTTGGACCTGATGACGCCGAGGCCCTTCAGATCCGGAGGTATTATGCTACCAGTGGTAGGGTCATTGAAGGTCTGGTCTTCCGCCAAAGCGCGGTCTATCAGATTTTGCACATCGGGGGTTAAATGGATCACCTGGTTAAGCCACCTCCAGCATCCGCTCCAGGGCGATGCGGGAGTAGTGCTGGGCCTCCTGCTCCACAGTTATCTGGTTGACCACTTGCCCTTCCAGCAGCCCTTCCAGCACCCAGAGCAGATAGGCGGGATGGTTGCGGTACATGGTGGAGCAGGGACAGATTATGGGGTCGAGGCAGAAGACCGTCTTGTCTGGGTTCTGCTTAGCCAGGCGGTTCACCAGGCTTATCTCGGTGCCCACGGCCCACTTGCTGCCGGAGGGGGCCTCGTTTATGGTCTTGCGGATGAACTCGGTGGATCCGTCCATGTCGGCGGCCTGCACCACCTCCATGATACACTCCGGGTGGGCGATGACCTTGATGTCCGGGTAGCGCGCCCTGGCTCCCTCGATCTGCTTTACGGTGAAGCGGGTGTGTACGGAGCAATGGCCCTGCCACAGGACCAGCCTGGCCTTTCGCAGCTTTTCAGGACTATTCCCCCCCAGGGGTTTGAAGGGGTTCCAGACCACCATATCCTCCAGGCTGAGGCCCAGCTTGAGTCCGGTGTTTCGGCCCAGGTGCTGGTCCGGCAGGAAGAAGACGCGGTCTGACCTCTCAAAAGCCCATCTGAGGGCTGCGGTGGCGTTGGAGGAGGTACAGACAATACCGCCATGTTTCCCAGTGAGGCTCTTCAGCGCAGCGGTAGTGTTCATGTAAGTAACTGGCACAATGCCACCATGTCCGTCCAGCACCCCACTGAGGTCATCCCAGGCATCCAGCACATCATCGGTGGATGCCATATCTGCCATTGAACACCCGGCGGTTATGTTGGGCAGGATGACTTTCTGGTGGGGCGCACAAAGGATACAGGCGGTCTCCGCCATGAAGTGCACACCACAGAAGACGATGTAGTCGGACTCAGGGCGAGAGGCGGCGTTCTTAGAGAGGAGATAGGAATCGCCCTGGAAGTCTGCGAACTTGATTATCTCCTCCCGCTGGTAATGGTGGCCCAGGATCGTGACTCTCTCCCCCAGTTTCTGCCGGGTCTCGTGGATGCGCTGGTCAAGCTCCTGAGCGCTCAGGTGAAGGTACTCTATGGGTATCCGCTGCCAGCGTATGTTTACTTTCAGCTCCTCAGCCAGGGACTTAGAGGGGAGCTCGTCTTCAGTGCGGCAGAAGGCTGAGTGCTCTATTTCGGTTATAGGAATAACGGGTTCCTTTGTTCTGGTGGTCATGGGACATCACCCCTCTTCTGACTACAGAAATCCCCTCTCCCTTGATGGGAGAGGGATAGGGTGAGGGTGAGTTCACCCCCATCCCAACCTTCCCCCATCCAGGGGGAAGGAGAACTAGCGTCTATGCATCAACAGGTACACCCTGGAGCGACCAGGGGCTCGTTCGGGTTACTTTGACATTGATCAGCTCTCCCAGATATTCACCTTCATCCTCGAAGAAGACCAGCTTATCAGTCCTGGTGCGCCCTTGCCATTTGCCATTCTTACGGCTGTCCACCAGGACTTCCACCGCCTCTCCCAGAAGCCCAGAGTTCTTCTGAGAAAGAATCTTTTCCTGGATTTCGTCCAGGTTCCTCATGCGGTACGCTTTCTCCTCCTGGAGCACATCGTCGGGCAACTTACGGCTGGCGATGGTGCCCGGCCTTGGAGAGTAGGCGGCCACATGGACTTTATCAAACTCTATATCCTTGATAAGCTCCACGGTATGCTGGTACTGCTCCCTTGTCTCCCCTGGGAAGCCTACGATTACGTCGGTGCTGAGGGAGACCTGAGGTATCGTGGAGCGAATTCTATCTATCAGGCTGCGGTAGTCCCTCTCGGTGTAGTGGCGTCGCATGCGGGCAAGGACCTCGTCATCGCCGGCCTGGACGGGGAGGTTTATATGCTCGCACACCTTGTCCTACTCTGCCACTGCCTCTATGATACGCTGGCTCATAAACATGGGGTGGGAGGTGAGGAACCGGATGCGAATGAGGCCCTCTATGGGGCTCAGGGCGTGGAGGAGGTCGGCCAGGTCATGACCCTCCGTCAGGTCGTAGCCATAGGCATCCACCGTCTGTCCCAGGAGGGTCACCTCCTTCACCCCTCGGTCCACCAGAAGCTCCACCTCTCTCACGATTTCAGGAATGGGTCTGCTCACCTGGCGGCCACGGCGATAAGGGATGATGCAGAAGGTGCACATCAGGTCGCAACCCTGAATGATGGGTACATAGCAACTGACCGATGGCCTGGTAGGCGTCAGGTTGCCCACGCACCCCTCCCAGTCCAGCCCCATGCGTTCTCCCAGCAGGTCCAGCAACGGCCCGTACTGCTGGGGACGCATGAAAGCATCCACATAGGGAAAGCGGGCCTTAAGCTCATCGCTCTTGGACCCCACCATGCAGCCCATCAAAGCCAGGACCTTGTCTGGCTCGCTTACCTTGAGCGGCTTCATCATGCCCAGGGTGCCCACCACCTTGTCCTCGGCACTCTGGCGGACTACACATGAGTTGAGGACTATAATATCTGCATCTCTGGGTGCCTCAACCGCCTGAAGACCTAGCTGCTCAAGGGCGCTGGCGAGCCTTTCCGAGTCTGCTTTATTCATCTGGCAGCCGATAGTCCAGATGTAGTAGCTGTTCATGGTTGCCTCAATGTAGGGTCGTGGAGTGCGGCATGAGGGTCAGCCTCTTGCTCCCCTCCAAACCCATTACTCGGACGGTAAGAAATGGCGGAGGGAATGGGATTCGAACCCATGAGGCCGATTTCTCAGCCCAAGCGCTTAGCAGGCGCCCGCACTAGGCCACTATGCGATCCCTCCAACTCTCATTCACTATATCAGAAATATACGGATCTCAGCAAGACGCACATGAGGTCGGGTCATCACGGCAAAGTGTGAAATTGACCCCTCACCTCGGCCTACGGCCACCCCTCTCCCAGTGGGAGAGGGGACGGGGGTGAGGGCTTTCACACATTACCGTGAAGAGCTCGATGGTGGAGGGCATTGATATAGAGTTCAGAACAAGGCTATAATCAAGGCAGAAGATACCGTTTAGACCTGTCCTGGAGCGTAGCCAGAGGACGGATGGGTACACAGGGACGTGGTGTTCCATCATTAAATGGAGGGTGCTGAAAAGCCCATGCGTATTATACTGTACACGGGAAAGGGCGGGGTTGGTAAGACCAGCGTAGCCGCAGCTACCGCGCTGAGGGCTGCCCAGATGGGCTATAAAACCGTGGTGATGAGCACTGACCCCGCTCATAGCCTGGCTGACTCCTTTGATAGAGAGCTTGACAGCGAGCCGGTGTCAGTGGCGCCCAATCTCTGGGGGCAAGAGGTGGATGTCCTCAAGGAGCTTGAAGTACACTGGCGAGCAGTGCGAGAATGGCTTAGCGCTCTCATGCGATGGCAGGGTGCAGACAATGTGGTGGCGGAAGAGCTGGCTATCCTCCCTGGGATGGAGGAGCTAGTATCCCTGCTGTACATAACCCAATATTACGAGCAGGGCACGTACGACCTGCTGGTGGTGGACTGCGCACCCACGGGAGAGACCCTGCGCCTCCTCAGCTTCCCCGATATGGCGCGCTGGTATATGAACCGCCTCTTCCCCCTGGAGAAGAGGGTAGCTGCCGCTGTGGGCCCCCTCGCCAGGGGAATGCTGCGTATCCCTGTGCCCGGCGCTGAGGTGTTCGACACCATCCAGCGGCTTTACCAGCGGCTCGAAGGGATGCGGAGTCTGCTGCTGGACCACTCCAACTCTTCCATACGGCTGGTAGTGAACCCGGAAAAGATGGTCATCAAAGAGGCCCAGCGGACCTTCACCTATCTCAACCTCTACGGCTATCACACCGACCTGATAGTATGTAACAGGGTCCTGCCCCCTGAGATGGACAGTGACTTCTTCAAGGGCTGGAAGGAGGCCCAGGAACGCTACCTGAAGCTCATCCACGAGTCCTTCGATCCCATACCTATATTAAAGGCGCCTCTGATGGATAGGGAGGTGGTAGGGCTGGAGGCGCTGAAGACCCTGGGAGAGCACATCTTCGGCAAAGGACCTGCCCTGGATATAGCTAAGGGGGACCCCACTAAGCTCTTCCACCGAGGCCCAACCCAAGAGATATCTTCAACTAGGGATGGGCGACATATCCTTACCCTCAGACTGCCCTTCATCAGCAAGGATGACGTTTCAGTTATTGAGAACAGGGATGAGCTTACCGTCCAGGTGGGCCACTACCGCCGCAACATCATCCTGCCGCAGGCCCTGGCCGGGCTGGAAATAGAGGATGCCAGGATAGATGGCGATGCGCTCCAGGTAGTTTTTCGTCACCCCTGAGACAGAGATAGGAGGCTTGATATGGCTGAGAGGATGGTTGAGATAGACTACAGTCCTTCTGAGGGGCTCACCCTGCGCTTCAGGCCTATTAGCCTGAGCCTGGTCCCTGAGCCCACCAGACAGCATTTGCTGGCGGCCAACAGGGAGCTGCTCCTGGCCTTGAGGAGCTTCGTAGACCAGGCCATCGAGCGCGTGGAGTCCTCGGCAGGGCCCAGCCGGGGGCCACGCCGGGTACGGGTGAGGGACGCCGACCAGGCGACGGAGGACCAGTCTCCGCAAAGGCCCTGACTATCTTGGCGAGGGGGCCTTTGCTGATTTTCCCCCGCTAACGGGATATAAACCCCCTCTAGCAAAAGGAAGAGACTATCCAGGAGGAAGATATGGAGCACGTACTATATTGTCCATATCATCATAAGGACGAGAAACTGCGGCTGCCGGATAACCAGTATTGGGAAGGGGAAGTGAAGTGCTCCCCGTCTCCAGGAGAGACAGCCCAGACCCTCAAGGTCACGGTCATTCGGGGGATGTTGGTTGATGCAAGGCCGGTAGGCGGCTCCCATCACTAGGGGCGCGTCTGCCAGATACCCCACCCTGAAGGCAAGAGCATCAGGAGGACACGATGATGGACTATCTGGACAGGCTGTCCAGGTTCGTCTGTGAGACGGATTTCCATAGCCTGGATGCGTCGGCGGTGGCCGCTACCAGGAATGTGTTGATGGACACCCTGGGAGCCATCCTGGCAGGCAGCCGACTACCTGAAAACGCCAGCTTTGCCACCTTTGCCGCCCGCGTATCGGGCAAGGCCACGGCCACCCTCTTCGGCCATCCCTACAAGGTTGAGCCCATGTACGCTGCTCTGGTCAACGCCACCGCCGGCGTCTCCCTGGAGATGGACGAGGGTAATCGCCTGGGAGGGGGCCACCCCGCCATACACACGGTGCCGGGCGCTGTAGCTGTCGGCGAGGAGATTGGCATTGACGGCAAAAGGCTCATCGAAAGTGTCCTGGTGGGGTACGAGGTTGAGTCCCGGATCGGGAGCGGCACTCAGACCCGGTCCAATGTCCACTCTCATGGGACCTGGGGCACCATCGGCACAGCCGTTGCGGTCGCCAGGCTCTTTGGCTATAACGAAAGGCAGGTCCGAGAGGTGATCAACCTCGCTGCGTCTATGTCTCCCGCTAACCCCTGGACAACTTGCTTTGAGGGGGCCACCATCCGGAACCTCTATCCCGGGCGGTCGGGGTTCCAGGGTATCCTGGCCGTTCACCTTCACCAGTGTGGGTACACGGGGCCGCGAGATGGGCCTTCGTCCGTCTACGGCACTATTTTAGGCGAGGACTTCGACCCGGAGACCGTGGTGGCGGGCCTGCCTGCCCTGGGCGAAGCCGAAGGGGGCAGCGGCTATCGCATACAGCGGAACTATTTCAAGCTGCACGCTTGCTGTTACTTCAATCACCCCGTCCTGGATGCGACCCTGGCCCTGGTCCATCATGAGAGGTTCGAGCCCAAAGAGGTAGACTGGATCAGGGTGATTACTGTCCCTTTTGGCGCTGAGAGGATGGCCGGAGGATACCCGGAGAATATGCTGGCGGCCAAGTTCTCCATTCCATACGCAGTGGCCGCCTCTATAATCAGGGACTCCACCGATGTGACCGCTTTTTATGAGGACGCTATTGCCGACCCCAGGATTCATGACCTGGCCCAGAAGGTAGAGGTGGACTCCGACCCACAGATGTCTGTGCGGCGGCTCGACTATCCCAGCGCCAGAGTGTCCATTGGCCTGAAAGACGGGCGCGTCCTCACTGAAAGCACTATCGTCGCGCGAGGCGACGCCACGAACCCTGTCCCCAGAGAGGTGCTGGTGGATAAGTTCATGTACCTGTCCACCCCTGTCCTGGGGAAGGAGAGGGCCACAAAGGTGGTAGAGCTGGTGGGCCATCTAGATGAGTTATCAGACATCAGGGAGCTGATCGGTCTTTTAGTACCATGAACGGGCGAGGCACGCCTTGCCTCTCCTGAATGGTCACGCAGACCCTGTAAGAAAAGTGGATCTTCGGTCTTTCGTGTGGTATAGCCCTCACCCCCGGCCCCTCTCCCATTGGGAGAGGGGCCGGAGTGAGGGATT
>Ga0137829_12427712_pt1 | contig 14688 bp, 24 predicted proteins | sample OV2TP2_FD_97737 | JGI IMG/M metagenome (GOLD analysis project Ga0137829, IMG submission 97737) | reverse complement strand
GAATATCAAGAATCAGAGGTACAGTCCGTTTACGACCGCGGATTCGAGGCAGGATATGCGGCTCCACTTTCCAATGAGCTAGAAGATTTAGAGCGCCCTGATAGGGGAAGTATGGACGACCCCGATAATGACATTGAGTACGCATACAAGTGCGGGTACGCAGATGGACGACAACAGTTGTTTGAGGACATGCAAAAAGAAACGCGCTAACCCTTGCATTTTGACGAAAATATGCTATACTTTAGTTGGAGAGAGAAAGGAGGGTAGAAAGATGGAACTTCGAGAGTTGGACAGGCAGGTACTTCGGACGTTGGCTCGGAATGATGCGGCGACGGATGCGGACGTGATACTCAAGAAGGCACAGCGGGCGGCGCAGCGCCGAGCGCGTGAGCAGAACCTTCGAGACTTGGGGTTGACCAAAGTGCGCGGGGCTTTGGGCGGAGTATATTGGGAGTAAAGGAGGAACCATGAAACTGCTGACTGAGGAAATCAAAGCGCGATTACCGAAGCTCTATAGCAAGGACGGGAAAGACCCACAGGACGTAAAAATCGTGGTGAAGTTCTTTGACCCGACCGGATACTGGACATGGTATGTAACGGAGGGGGAACAGACCGAGGACGGCGATTGGGAGTTTTTCGGGTTGGTGGACAGGTTTGAGAAGGAGCTTGGATATTTCCAATTGAGCGAGCTTGAACATGCAAAGGACGGTGCTACGGGACTTCGGGGGTTGCCGATTGAGCGGGACATGCACTATGGGTTCGAGCATACATTAGCAGAAGTCAAATAAGGAGTAGGAAGATGACAAAGACGGCGATGGAAGCTGTGATGACCACCCCATTTGGAGCTATCTACACTGCGGGAGTGAAAAAGTTTCCAATCCGGCAATGTGTGGATTTGGATGGCAATTTAGTGCTAGAGAAACGGTGCTGCTTGTGCGGACGCCCAATACGGAATCCCAAGAAAGCCTATTGTCTGTGTGTAGGAAACGGTGGAATCGAGTTTATGCTTGCCAAAGATGCAGAGAAAAACCCCGCAGGGGATATGGAGTACTTTCCGATTGGAAGCGATTGTTGGAGGCACATTCTGGTATTCAATACGAGTGCGGTTATGGACGATAACAAACTTATAGACGCGGCAATGCGCGTTATGAAGGACGCTCACGCCGGACAACAGCTATGGGATGGGAAACCATATGAAACCCATCCCATAGCTGTAAGTGAAAATCTTAATGACTATTCTATCTACCATCGGGTAGTTGCGCTGCTGCACGATTGCATTGAAGATAATCCTAATTGGACTTTTGACCGGCTTAGGCAAGAGGGATTCCCTGAAATAGTAGTAGATGCAGTAGACGCGCTGACTCATAGGAAAGACGAAACGTATCTGGCATATATTGTCCGAGCGCGTGAGAACATCATAGCGCGAGTGGTAAAGGAGTATGACATTCTGCATAACCTGGCATCGTTTGACACGGAGAAAAATAAACAGAGGGCAGACAAGTACCAAATGGCAATCTACATTCTGAGGCATGAGTGCAAATGAAAAAGCGAATCTCCGTAGTCTACATAGAAAAGCAAAATGGCAAAACAGACGACGAGTACCTAGACCTGGTAGATGGACAGAACCGGCTGCTTGAGGACATGCAAAAGCGGACTTTGCTTGGGTGCGGGTGTTGGGGCGCTGGATGAAGGGGGCGGTCTAAAATGCCCATAACAAACATTTGGTACAAGGAGTGCCCTGGACTCGACCAACCGACCAAACTCCGGTGTTCGGGGTGTTGGGAGAGCGGCGGCAAACTAATCCTAGTAAACGAGAACGCCGTGGAAGCTGTCTATCGGTGCAAGGCATGTGGCACAATAACATGGAGGGAAATATGTACCTCATAGTGTCAAAGGTTAAGAGTCGCGCAAAGGAAGCGGGGAAACGGGTAGGAGTAGACTTCTTGGCGAGGTTCAATGCGTTCATTGACCGGAAGTTAGGCGGAGATGTAGTTTTGCTTCCTTATCATCTTCGGCGTAGTATATTGAGATACGCAACGTACCGACAACGGATTGTAACTCAGCTTGAACTGGCAGCGGGGTACACGGTAGTTGGGGAGGTATGAATAATGGCATTGCCGCGTGTCTATGTTTGGGAAGTAGCAATGTGGCCGGAGTTTCAGCAGATAACAATAACTCCTGAGCAAGCAGGTAAATTACTCCGCAAGCTTTGCCGACATTTCAAGACGCCACGGCCAATCATACAGTGCTTACCTGGTAAGTGGGGCGGCGGGACATACCGAGCAGTAGATATGAGTATCGAGTTACGGTATCCATATCATTTTGATACCGTCCTGCATGAGTTCGCGCACCATCTAAACTATTGCAGAAATAACGTTCATGGACATGGATGTCAATTCAAGCGTGAGCTTAAGCAGGTGCATACATGGGCGAAGCGGTACTTGCCATTGACGCGAGGCGGCGGACATGGTATACTTAGTGTGCAGGTAAGAGGCAGATGAAAACCGCAGCGCAGAATGAAAGACAACCCGCAGGACGTGATGAGTCGCGACCTAGCGACATGCAGCAGATCGAGGACTACAAGCTGTTGATGGAGTTTACCAGTCTTGGGTTACAGGTGGTCAAAAAACAAGGGGAGAAGCTATGAAAACAGACCTGGAGCAAGTGCTGGAAATTAAAGACGTTTACCTTGACCCCGTTACTTGGAATGGGCAGGAGCTTCATGGTTACAAAGCGGTCACAGACGGAAAACGGGTGTTCGGGGTTCGGACAGATGACTACGTGCCCGTATCGCACCAAGCAGTCCTGAGTCGGGTGCAGGAGTTCCTTCCAGAGGGGAAGGTGGAGAACGTCTATACGACGAAGAATCTGTCGCGGGCGCTGTTCAATATCAAGCTCCCGAAGGTTTCAGAGGTAGGGGGAGAGGAAATCCAGACCTACGTGAACTTGCGGAATAGTCTGGACGGCGGATGGAGCTTGGGGCTTATCGTGAGTCCGACGAGGGTGATTTGTAGCAACACGTTCGTCCTGCACTTCAAGACGGCGTATGTCAGCATTTCGGAGCGGCATATTCAGTCGGGAGTGCAGAAGTTCTTTGAGCAGGTTCCGTTGGTGGAGCAGATTTACAACGCACTCGACGGGCAGTTGGAAACGGCGCGGAAGCTGGCGAGCCTGTCTGTTACGACCGATGCAGGTAAGACGTTCCTCACGAAGCTGGCTGAGAAGCACATTATTCCAGCTAAAGTTGCAGAGCAAGCAACCTCGCGGTTCGAGAACCCAACCCGTAAAGAGGACGAGGGACGGGACTACTGGCGGTTGCTGAACTCGGTTACGGATGTGCTCTCTCGGCGCATTGATGATAAGGGTAGCCTGGTTACGTTCGACCAGGTGTACCGAACGGGAGAGGCGTTCGCGGAGTTAGTGGAGGCGTAGGCTCAAATGCGAAGGGGAGAACCGAGGCTGTTAAGTACAAGTGCTACAGCGTGGCTCTCCCTAAGCCCCAATATCGAAAAACAGTTTTCGGAAATGACAAGTGCAGAGTGGGAAGTGTATCTAAGGGAGCGATGTGAACACAAACTGTCGGGACGCCGAGCAAGGATAATAGAGCACGACATTGATGCAAATGGTTCTTGGGCAAATGCCGTAAGAATCCTTGAAGACGGGGGCAGGTAAGATATTTGACAATTAGGTGGGGGAGTGCTCCCAATAGAGGACTGCGGTGCGGAGCCGAACAACAGACTCTAATCGGGAGGCGAAACGCGGATAGCAACAAAAGGTTCCGTCAGTCGTGCCCTTATCCGTGTGCTGTTCGACTGCCTCCCCCGCCTCTTTAACTTGGAGGATACGATGAAAAGTAAACACCAAATCAATCCAGTCGCGGTTGCTCGTCATTTGGCACAAGAACTGAGACTTTTCTGCGGAAAATGTGGAGCAAAGAAATGAATTTCAAGCAAAAAGTGAAACGGAAAGTCTTGGGAGTAGGGTATCCCTGGTTCCTGTACGATAAAGTGCAGCTTGCTAATTGGTGCAGTGTGGAGCCGCAACAAGAGGGATACTACAAGCTGCTGCTTGCGGACAAACCAAACCGGACGCCTGGGCGCAAGGCGGTTGAGATAAAGTTCGGCGAACTTGGAGCGTTTAAGAAGATTCGACTTGTGGCGGAGTATGAATAATGAGACGACTCGAGTCTAAGCGATTCAAGTTTGATGTGGAGAACTACCTGGGGCACGACCGGAAGCCTATGAAGCATGTCCGTGTGTACTGTAGGGGCGCAATGCAAACCGACCTGTGGCTTGACCACCTAGACGTTCAAGCCTTGCAGGACGCACTTGATGAGGATAGGAGGGACGATGCGGCGCGATGATCTGTGGCTGATTGGGGTTGTTTTGTTCGTGCTATTTCTATTCGGCACGGGAATCTGGTGGAAGTGGTACACATACCAGGATTGCCGGAAGGTAGGCCACTCGGTTCTCTACTGTGTGGGGAAGTTATTTTCGGAGGACTAATGAGAATCGGAAAATGCAATCTGTGTAATAAGTCCAAGAAATATGTTAACTGCGCTCTCCACGACAAAAAAGAGTGTTTTGAGTGTCATCGGGAGAAAATGTCAGAACGAACCGAGTTAGACCCCCGGCAACAAAGGAGGCTCAGGAATGAATAGACCTATCAAGTTTCGAGGTCGCAGACTAAATGACGATTCGTGGGTTTACGGCTCCCTGATGGTTTGGCCGGAATATCACTGTTCCATTGTCGAGTCTTACACATGGGATGAGCACGATAGAATCCATGTAGACCCAAAAACAGTAGGACAATTCACCGGACTTCTCGACAAGAACGGAAAAGAGATTTACGAGGGAGATAAAATACGCTTTACTGGTGGCGGCCCGTATGCACATGAAGTAATGCGCGTATTTTGGCATTTGCCCTATCTTCGCTTTTCGATGCAGCCACTATATGTTACAAGCAACAATATAGAGAAGTGGGGAGTCGAAATGGGAGGGGATGCTAGAAGTTATGAAATCCTCGGTAACATCTATGAAAACCCTGAGTTGCTAGAGGAAAAATGACCTACGCCAATCGCAAACTATCCTCGGAAGCCCAGAGAACGCTCCTAGCAGCGGAGAGAACCGCCCTGGCGTGGCTCAGGACAGCCCTGATGGTGCTGGCGGCAGGTGTTTACCCTTGTCCAGTTTTTTAGCCCTCCTACGCTCAAAATTGCGGGTTTTGTGCTCCTGTCGATTGGCTTTTTGATGATTTTGTGGGAGTTCTTCGCTATCTTCAACTACGCCAAAAGGTTATGATAATCCACCGTTCCACGAGAAAAAGATGAGCCAGCCCTTGATTTTGCCTCCGGCATCGGGCATACTTGAGGTAGAGAAGGAGGCAAAGATGGAGCGAACCGTGTACGTGGAAGGAATAAAGGTATGGATTCGGGAGCCGAAGGAGATTCGGCGGGGAATTGTTTTGTATGGTTGGGTGCTGTCCGCGACCACGGAAGGGCACACCTATTGGATTCGGAAGAAGCGGACGGGGCAGGGGCGATTCTCGTATGCGTGTACGTGCCAGGCGTCGTTTCTTGCGGGACATACCTGCAAGCACGTTGCCAAGTTTATCTTGGCAGAGCGGCAGAATGGACAGCCCTGAAATCACGCTCGATGCTATCATGCAGGGGGAGGCGGTGCCTGAGCCTCGCACCTTCTATGACATGAGCACCCGCTGTTGGAATTGCAAGGTGTCAGAGACATGCCATATTCCAAAGGGAGAAGCCTTCGCAGATTATGTAAGGCGTACTCGTTGTCCCAACTGTGGTGTTACGCGAAAGTCAAAAGATGAAGAAACCACTTGAAGAACTCAACCCAAACGATACCTGCCCCAAATGTGGGGACATACTATCCATCTATGCGGGGCAGTATGATACTATGCTAGGCAAGTGCTTAACGTGTGGTAAGGTCTACCAGATAGGGACTGATGAAAAATAAAACCATTTGGAAACCAATATGGGGATTTCCTGACTATAACGTAAGTAACGCCGGACTAGTAAAGCGAACCACGTCCAGAACAAGCGGAAAAGCAGGACACATATTAAGGTTGGGTACAAGCCCCACCGGATACAAGTAGCTTCGTTTGCACTTGAATGGAAGAAAATACACACGTAATGTTCACTTCCTAGTTGCTCAAGCATTTCTTGGCGAACGCCCCGATGGAAAGCGGATTAACCATATAGACGGACACAAAACCAACAATAGCGATAAAAACTTAGAGTATGTAACGCCAAGACAGTCAGTTGCCCATGCAATCAAAATGGGACTACTAAAGCCCGATATGGGAGAGGCGCATGGTAGAGCACGATTTACGCCCGTTGGAATCCGGCACATTCGATGGCTAGTACGCCACAACTTTTCACAACAGAAGATTGCACGGATTTTTAGCGTTAGGCCAACGACAATTTCCAAAATTGTGAACTATGCAACCTGTAAACATATCTGAACGCAAACGATTTAGTATTTGGCGGGATGGGCACTTTATCCGTGTTGAACACCTGATACCGGAGGAAGTGAAAGAACGGCGTGGAGAGGGCTACCAGGTGTACCGTATCTATGGACAGCCAGGAGTCTACGATGAGTAACGGACACTCAAAAACCGTAGGACAATTCAATAAAAAGCTGAATACCCTTATGGACATGGCGCAAGTAATCCACGACCGAGCAGGGAAGGATTCTACCCTAGCATTGTTGGCGACCAAGTTCATTGAGTATGGGGAGCACGTTCGGCAGGAATTCAACGAGCTAATGGAAGAAGCGAGGAAATCAAAATGACCCGCTATATGAAACGTTCTTTATTGTTGACACTGGCGTACCTAATTTTGGGTGCTGTATGGTTGTTGATTTCCTCTTTGGTGTTCGCAGAAGAATGTGCTTGGCACGACCACTACAAGATAAACTACCGTATCCGGCACAAACATTGCTACGACTCGCTGGCGGAGCACTACAAGGATGATCCATTGCGCGTTCAGCACTTTCATACACAAGAAGACCCGCAGGAAACAAAAGAGGAAAAACCAGTCGAGAAAATCCAGTCGCAGAAGTTTGAAATTAAAATTAAGGTAGTGCCGTGGATGGAGAAGTGGGAGGAATATGAAAAGCGTGAGATTGAGCGCCCTACTATTTAGCTTGTTGCTTTCCGGCTGTGGTACAGCGCAGCAATGGGTGAAATTTTACAAATTCCCGCCGCAGCAGATGCCGAACTATCAGACCATGACGTACATGGAAATCCTCAATCTTGACATGCGACAGAAATATGCAAAGTGCCCTCGGAAGCGGATGATTATGTTCTATGGTAAAATGAAGGAAACCGAACAGGAGGCGGGAGCAAAGTTCATTTTCCCGTTCTGAGCCATGACAAAATACAGTAGCATCGGCATCAATAAACTTTTGACCGCCATAGCGCGGGGAGAGGGACGGAAATTACGGGAAAAACTCCGCAATGAATATAGATGGTACAAGCCGTCTCTGTATGGATATGACGATGGAGAACGCAGAAACACCTACGTTGGTATTGAGACTTTATCTCTTAATGAATTACTCAATGATGCGGCGACTAGGGAGGAAGGAGAACACGTCCCCGAAGGACTTGTCCCATATCTGAGTCACACAATAGATAGAGAAATTGAAACGGCTGATTATGAGCGGTTCCTTGTACTGCTCATAAAACGAACACGAATGGAACTTCTAAACTCCGAGTTTATTACCAACCGTAAAAAGAAAACAAGAGACTATTTCCTGGCTATCTTTGACGGTTGGATCAGCGGTACACCACAAATTGAGGCCGCAAGAAATCTTAATATCTCAAGGGAACGTGTGCGGCAGATTTCCAACTCTCTTTTGACTGTTCCTGTGGTGCAGGAGTTTGTTTCGATACTGCAAGAGCATCGAGGACGTAGGAGTTGCTGGCGGAGAAATCCTGACAGAAAGCATGGGGCTGTCCTATACCAGGTTAAAGAAAATGAGCTACGTTAAACTCCCCAAAGTTAGCTACAGTGCCAAATCTACATATGATTGGTGCCCCAGGCAGTACAAGTACCTCTACATCAACAGGTATCCTGCCGATAAGCCCGTCTATCCGGCTACGATAGTTGGGATAGGGATTCACGCGCTCATCAACCAGATGTATCGTGAGAAAATCTTTACGCTCCCCTTTCTTAGGGAGAACTGGCCGAGGCACCTTCAACTTGCCATAAGGGAACACAAATTTCCTACATCAACTATACAAATTGACGCCATGCTCAAGATGGGGCGCGAGACTGTTGACAACTTCTACAGGATGGCGGACAAGGAAGGGATTTTGATTCCTGCTCTCAAGACAGAATGGCACTTCAAAATAACCCTCGACAACTTTGTGTTATCTGGTATCGTTGATCTTGTAATTCTTTTGCGTGGCAGAATCTGTGTGATTGACTTCAAAACCGGCCTCCACGATCTGACGCAGCATGAAGTGGACGACAACGAACAACTCACAATCTATGCGTTTGCGGTGTGGAAACTTCTCGGAATTGATGACGCTAAAGTTGGATTCTTTTATCCTCGTCTTGGGAGCATTAAGTATTCCGAGCGGACAGCTAAGAACTACAACAAACTGATCGAGGACACAAAAGCAATGTTGGTAAAGATCGCGCAGAAGCAATTTGCACCGACGTACAAAAATTGTTGGATGTGTCGATACAAAGTTCGTTGTACAGCAGAAGATAACGCTATCCGTTCCAGAATGGATATAAGTTGGTTCTATCAAGAGCCAAAATAATGACAAAAATCTGCTGCGGACTTTGTAATCATGGCATAGGAATGTTGAGCACTGTGTAAAAAAGATGATGAGCCTAATAGACATAAATTATATTGTTGGACTTGTGATGTTATTATATTTTTCTTGTTCAAATGGATTGAAGTATGGAACAGGTTACGATGAACTCCCTGGTATCTCTCCGCCCGTTCCAGGTAAATCCAACGGGGCGACGCTGCTAAGTTGAAAGGCTTGGCGCTGATGTCAAAATGCGAGGCAACAGACGAGCGTATGGGAATCCCCAAGCCCACGTCTACTTGCAGTTTTGGCAGAGATAATGGGTAAAAAGTTGTAGTAAGTCTTACGCAATCCTTACTACTCCTGATTATCCTAAAGATTTACTTAAACGCGGTCTATGCAGTCTATAAAGATTGCGTAATAGTAGGGGTCTGAAAATTATCGTAGAAAAATGGTAGGAGAACGATGCCGATACTAGACTCAGCGTTGAAGTACATTAGCAAGGGGTTGTCGGTTATTCCCATCTCCGGCGAGGTGGGGAAAAAGAATCCTCTTATACCAACATGGAAGAATTACCAAAAGCGCCTTCCGACCGAAGAAGAAGTGACTTCCTGGTTTCGACAGTGGCCGGACGCAAAGTTGGCAATCATCTGTGGAGAAGTCAGCGGAGGAGTGTCTGTGTTGGACATTGATGCGCGGAATGATGCTGGCAAGGCATTGTTAACCAAGCTGACAGCAGACGTAGAAAATCTCCCAACAATGGCCGTGAAAACCCCAGGTGGTGGGTTGCACTTGTACGTGAAAATTGTTGGTGGTGAGTATCACAGCGCATTTCTCTATTCAGGAGATTCACACATTGGCGAGTTTCGGACAGGCAAAGAGCGAGCACTATACGTTGCGGCCCCCCCGTCTCCTGGGTATGATCTAGTTTCTCGCAAGCCGATGTTGGAGATTGCCAACCCGAATGAATGGGTGAGGGTATTTCTCCGGTCATACGGCGTAGAAATTTCCGAAACAGGTAGCGGGAGTGGAAATCAGAAAGCCTATGAACTCCTGCGCCAGCGCGATCTAAAAGACGGAGAACGCGACAATGTATTCATCAGCGAAGCCGGACGACTCTGGAACGAAGGATGGGCGCTTGACCGGATTTTGATGGTGCTCAAGTCACTGAATCAACAATTTTGCAAGCCCCCAATGTCTGCTGAGCAGGTCGAGAAGATCGTCCGTTCAGTTAGCACATATTCCAGGACGAAAGTGATTGTGGAAAATCCGAACGAATTGTCCCCCGTCTACATTGGGCAACTTGAGAAGCCGAAACCTAAACTTTTCCTGGTGGACGATTACATGCCAGAAGGTTACGTGACCCTGCTGTATGGTGAGGGCGCACAAGGCAAATCATATCTCGCAATTTCTCTGGCAATATGTATATCTCTTGGAGAGCCATTCTTGCTCAAAGGTTGTCGGCAGACCAACGTGCTCTATCTGGATTGGGAAACCGACCAGGATGACTTCACCTATCGGGCGTATCGAATTGCCGCAGGAATGGGACTTGAACGTCCTCCGACGGACACGTTCATGTACATGCGCCTGGAGCGACCGTTGGGAATGATTCTTCCGGCGGTCAAAAAACTGATCGAACAGAGCCAAGTTGGACTGGTGGTAATTGACTCCTTAACAATGGCGGGAGTGCGCGATGTGAACTCAGTCGAAAAGGTGACAGACTTCTTCGAGCAATTACGCTCGATGCAAACAACAGTTTTGGCGCTTGACCATCAACCGAAGCCACAGAAGGACGACCAGGGATACAGTATGCGGCGGCCATTGGGAAGTGTGATGAAAGAAAATCTCTCGCGTTCTGTAATCCAAATGCAGAAAGTCGGATGGAAACCAGGGCAGATGGACGTGAAGCTCCAGCACACGAAATCTACATTTGGAAGGTTGACGCCTGACGCCAGTTTTTCAATCATATTTGACGGGGACAAGATTTCACTCTTGCCCTACACCTATGGCAGCGCCTAAGAAACCAAAAGCTCCTAAAGAAATTCCCATGCAGGTTGCCCTGCGAGAAGGCGGGCAATTGGCAATCAATCATTCTTGTACCCGTTGTGGACTGTGCCAGGAATCGAAGTCTGGCATGAAGTCTTACGTTTGCCTGGGTGGGGCTGGGCCAACTCCGTGCGACATAATGATGATCGGAGAAGCCCCAGGCTTCAATGAACTGGTAGAGGAAAAGCCGTTCGTAGGTGATGCGGGACGGGTATTGTCCAACTGCTTGCAGGGTGCGGGAATTGCTCGGACTGATATTTACATCACGAACGTTGTAAAATGTCGGCCTCCTGAGAACCGGACGCCGGAGCCAGAAGAAATTGCAGCGTGTTTGCCGTACCTGGTGCAAGAGATCAAAGCGGTCAAGCCGAAGGTGATTGTCCTTCTTGGTGCAACGCCTCTTATGGCGTTCCTGGGGAAGAAGGGTATCACAAAAGTTCGAGGTCAGGTATTCACAAGCACGGACTTCAATTGTCAGATCATCCCAACCTTTCACCCTTCCTATGTGATGCGGCGAGCCGACGACAGCACAATACGAGCCAAGTTCATTGAGGATTTGATATTGGCTAAGCGATTTGCTTTGACAGGAAAACTTCAAAAGACACGACAGCCGGTACAGTACGCCCTGGTTGGCGATATGCCTGCGTTGGATGCGCTGCTTGATCGGCTTAACCGAGCATCGGTAATTGACTTTGACCTGGAAACAACGGGGAGCAACCCAATAGAGGACAAGATTATCTGTATCTCGTTCTCGATGCGAGAGCGTGAAGCGTTCGTTGTTCCGCTATGGGTGAATAAAGAAAAATGGTGGGGCGAAAACCACGATGCGGTGCTGGCAAGATTGAAGGTATTATTTGAGTCGGACATTCCAAAAAGTTGCCAGGCAGGTTCATTGATTGACGTTCCGTTTCTCCGTGGAGCCAGTATCCAGGTGTCGCATTATGACTATGATCTGATTATCATGGACTACTTGCTTGATGAAAACAAGCCTGAGCATAAGCGCGGATTGAAGGACTTTGCTTGGGAACTGACCGATATGGGCGGATATGAAATGGAATTGGACAGGATTGTCAGCGAGTTGGCAATTGACAAATCAAAGGAAGGTCTCGCTCGTGTTCCGTTTGATGTGCTCTGGACGTATTCCGCAGCCGATGCCGATGTATTGGGGCGGTGCCGTCGAATCTACTATGAGCGGATGCAGAAGCAAGATTTGACATTCCTGTTTCACGATATAGTCATGCCATTGGCAAATGTACTTATTGAGATCGAAGAAACTGGCGTGAAAGTCAACAAAGAAGGATTGCAGACCACAGCGAAAGAATACGAGAAGATGGTTGTTGAAATCGACGAGCAGCTTAAATCACACCTCGACGTTCTGCGAGCAGCCGAAGTGTTGAAGGTGGAGTCCTTCAATTTTAATTCTCCAGACCAACTCAGGGAATTACTATTTAAGTTCTTAAAGCTACCTGTAATCAAGAGAACGGAGAAAAAACGAGAGCCGTCTACAGACGCAGACGTGTTGGAAGAACTTTCGACAAAGCATGAGATTCCCCGATTGCTTCTGACCAGGAAGCAATATAGCAAGCAGGTATCCTACTTAAGAAAAACCCTCACTAGCGCGATTGTTGCGGATGGGAGGATTCATACGCGCTACTTAATTCATGGAACTGAAACGGGCAGGCTTTCTAGCCGAAATCCAAACCTACAGAATATCCCGCGAAAGAGCGATGATAAACCTATTGCAAGTAGAGTTCGTGATGTATTCGTAGCCGAGGACGGTTCCCTATTGATTGATGCTGACTACTCTCAAATTGAGTTTCGTCTGCTTGCCAACTATTCGCGGGATTCAAGGATGCTGGACGATATTCGTCGTGGGGTGGATATTCACGTCGAAAATGCTATGTTAGTGTACGGAAAATCGCGAGAAGAAATCACGAAAGCCGAGCGCCAGGCTGCGAAAGGGCTGACATATCTAATGATCTACGGGGGCACGGCGTACCGCGTAGTGAATTTATTTGATGTAACACTGGATCGGGCGCAAGAGATTATCAACATGATGTTCACCAAGTACCCAGGCGCTATGGACTATCAGAAAGAAATGGTGCGTGTAGCAAGAGAACGGCAGTACGTGACGGACTTGTGGGGGCAAAGGCGACGGGTTCTTGGTATCTTATCGAATGACAAAGAATCCAGGGCACACAACGAAAGAAGCGCGATCAATTCTCCGATTCAAGGCTTGGCTGCGAAGATACTTTATATTGCAATGATACGTATACAGGGGGCGTTCAAGCGGGAACTTCCAGAGGCGAAAATTGTGCTAACAGTTCACGACTCTTTGACCGTGGAATGTCCAGAACTCCTTGTGGATAAAGCAATTACGATCATGCGCCGTGAAATGCTTGCCCCAATGCCGTGCATCAAAGTCCCTCTGGACGTTGACCTGAAGGTAGGAAGATCTTTGGGGAGTATGAAACTAGTTGACAAAGACGGCGATATGGGATATGATAGTGGCACACTTAAAACAAGGCAAAACATGGGGAGAGAAAATGTCTGAGTTTAACATGTCAGCGTGGGTTGGGGACAATGGCGGGAACCAATCTCGATATGATTATCCGTTGTTGAAGATTCAGGAAGGGGTAACTTACCAGATTCGGATTCTGGATGCGGTGCCTGTCAAACGATACGTTCACTTTCATTCCGTAACGAACCGCACCGCAATTTGTCCAGGAAGCACCTGCCTCTTTTGTATGATGGGGAATGACCCCGCTGTCAGCCAAGCATTTATCAATGTCATCGACCGAATGGATGGCAATGTGAAAGTGTTGAGGTTTGCAATTGGGCAAGGTTTGGGTGCTAAGTTGGCGCAATTATTTTCGTCAGAAGGCGACCCGCTTTTGTATGATATTAGAATCATCAAAACGATCGTGAAGAACAAAAAGGGAGAGGAACGAGCAGGCTACACCCTAGCCCGCGTGGACGGTGAAGCTGCACCTAGTGAGACAGCACTGAGAAGCCGGTACGATATGGAAACCCTGTTAAAGCCTATGAGCCGTACCGAAATGGAAAAGATCATTGGCGTGACTCAGCGTCCCGCTACGTCGGCTCCGGTGGCGTCGCCAGTAAATACGGGGCGCAAGATTACGACGTTTGAGGACGTAAAAAGCGAACTAACAAACTCAGGGGCACAATCAATGGTGTTGAATCCGAATCCAGGAGAGGATTTGCCACTTTAAGGAGAGCAAATGGCAAAGCGGGATTTTGATATTGTCAGTCTGGATATTGAGGCGGGGGGCGTCGGAAAGCCCTTTGCGGTGCTCTCTCCGAGCGGACAACCGTACCCCCTATTGTCTATTGGGTGCGTTCGACTGTCGGACTTCCAAACGTTTTACACGGAAATCGGCTACGAGTATGTAACGGTAATGCCGGAATCTTTGCAGGTGAATGGGTTGAATTTGGCAACGCACAATTCCAAGAAAACCAAATTCCGAGAGGAAAAGTTGCCGACGGCTAAAGAAGTAGACGAAATGTTCCTTGAATGGTTGAAATCAGACCCGATGTACAAAGAAGGCAATAAGTTTTGCCTCATACCACTCGGATTAAATGTGGGGCAGTTTGATATGCAGTTTGTTCGCTATTGGCTTCCCAAGTCGGGCGAAGTATTTGGATGGAAAAGCATGGATTTGAACGCATTACTATTCGACCATGCAATTCAACGGGGTGAAAATCCAAGCGACGTTATGCGAGCAGCAAAAGAGTTGGGGCACATGTTTGCCATTGACCACTTTGGGGAGAAGAAGTTGCACAATGCGCTTTATGATGCTTGGAAAGCGATTGGCGCTTACAGGTACATTC
>Ga0137829_11208138_pt1 | contig 14760 bp, 16 predicted proteins | sample OV2TP2_FD_97737 | JGI IMG/M metagenome (GOLD analysis project Ga0137829, IMG submission 97737) | reverse complement strand
CTGGCGTGTGCCCTGGGCGAAGGCCGGGTACTCGAACACTCCCATTGGCCCGTTCCAGATGACCGTCTTGCACTCCCGAAGCCCGCCAGCGAAGTCCTCGACACTCCTGGCCCCTATGTCCATGATGTACCATCCGGCGGGCACCTCGTCTGCTGACGCCGTGCGGACCCGCCCTGAGTCAGCGCCGAACTTCTCGGAGATGACCACGTCCTGGGGCAGATAAACGGAGATGCCCTTATCCCCGGCCCGATGGAGGAGCTGAGAAGCGAAGTCCAGCTTGTCTTCCTCAACGGATGAGGCCCCGGTGGGATGGCCCAGGGCCCTCAGAAAGGTGACGGCCATTCCCCCACCGATAAACAGCCGGTCCACCTTGTCCAGCAGGTTTTCCAGGACCATTATCTTGTCGCTCACCTTGGCCCCGCCCAGGAGGGCTGCCAGAGGCTTTGCGGGGGACTCCAGCGCTTTGCCCATAAGCTCCATCTCTCGTTGCACCAGGAAGCCAGCCACCGATGGGAGATACCGGGGCACACCAACGGTGGAGGCGTGGGCGCGGTGGGCTACGGCGAAGGCGTCCATCACGAACACGTCCGCCAGGGAGGCCAGGGCCCTGGCAAACTCCTGGTCGTTCGCCTCCTCCCCGGCGTGAAAGCGCAGGTTCTCCAGCATGACTATATCCCCGGCGGACATCGTAGCTATAGCAGCCTTCACTTCGGGGCCGATGCAGTCAACCATATTCTCCACCGGCCGTGACAGGAGCGCCGATAGCCGGGCTCCCACTGGGGCCATACGCAGCCCCTCGACCACCTTGCCCCTTGGCCTGCCCAAGTGGGAGCAGAGGATAATCCTGCTGTTCTGGTCGAGGAGGTACTGGATGGTGGGAAGGGTCGCCCTGAGGCGGTGGTCGTAGGAAGCTAAGGCTTCCACACCCTGCTCGATGGGAACGTTGAAGTCCACCCTCACCAGGACTCGCTTGCCTCTGACATCTACGTCTTTTAGCGTTCGCTTTGCCACGTCCTAACCATCCCCTGCAACTATGTGCTGACACAGTTTCTCTAGCTCTTCACGAGCCCAAAGAGAGAGGCCCACTCCCTCCAGGGACTCCATAGCTGTCCGGCAGTAGTCCCTGGCCCTCTCCTGGGCGTACTCCAGAGCCAATCTCTCATTCAGGATGTTGACGATCTGCTGCACGTCCTGGGGCTCCAGGACGCGCTTGAAGTATATGTTGCCCAACTCGCGCTTTGTGCGGAGGTCTCCAGACTCCAGAGTATAGACTATGGGCAGGAGCTTCTTCTTGTTGAGCACATCACTGGAGAGCGCCTGCTCCCCAGCGCTTCCTTGCCTGTCCTGAGCATAGTCAAAGGAGAGGTCCTGGATGTCCTCTCGTATCTGCCAGGCTATTCCCAGGTTCTTCCCGCACTCTTTGAAGGCTTCCACTACCTTGTCATCTTCAGTAGCCACCAGCGCTCCTAACCCCAAGGCACAGGACATCAGAGCACCCGTCTTACCTGCCACCATTTTGAAGTAGGCGTCCACGCCTACATCCAGCCTTTCTTGAAAGGCCAGGTCCAGGTGCTGGCCCTCACACATGCTCAGACAGGACTGGTCAAGCAGTCTCAAGGCTTTGAGGACTCGGGAGACAGATAAACCTCGGTCCTGGAGGCGCATGAGCGCCAGGCGGGCCAGAGCATGCATCCCGTCGCCAGCGTTGATGGCCTGGCCAGGCCCCCATATCCACCATACGGTGGGGTGTTGGCCCCGGTTAGGGTTTCCAGACTGGATATCTTCGTGAATGAGCCGAAAGTTGTGGACCAGCTCTATCGCCGCCGCAGCCGGGAGGGCAGGGGTGAACTCCCCTAGCAGGGCCTCGCAGGACAGCAGGCACAAGACAGGGTGCAGACGCTGGCCGGACGGGCCCGCTCCGAAGGCAGTCGAGGGGCTATGTCGGGGCACGCCCTGCTCGTCAATCCACCCTAGCTGGTAGAGGAGCATGTTGTAAAAGAGCCCTTCCTGCCCAGCCAGGGTCTCCCTTAGCTCCCCCTCCAGGGCATGTTGATACCTGCTTGGGAAAAGGTCAGAGAACTGTGCCATCCTGCTCCTGGGCCTCTACCATCTACTGATCGTTAGTGTTCCTGGGCCGGGAACCGTTCTCCAGGAGGCTTATCTTCTCCACTCGCCTGGCGTGCCTCCCGCCCTCGAACTCAGCGGATAGGTAGACCGTGGTGATCTCCCTGGCCAGCCATTCACCTAATGTGGAGCCACCCATACAAAGGACATTGGCGTCGTTGTGCTGTCGCGCCATCCGAGCGCTGAACGGGTCAGAGCACAGTGCGGCCCTCACCCCTGGCATTTTGTTAGCCACTATGCTCATGCCTATGCCGGTGCCACAGATAAGCACGCCGCAGTCAGCCTCGTGGTTCGCCACAGCTCTGGCCACCTTTTCTGCCACATCAGGATAGTCCACGGAGTCGCTGCTGTAGCAACCCATGTCCTGGTACTGGTGGCCCAGCTCCGTGAGCAAGGACACGATGGCATGCTTGAGCCGAAAACCTCGATGGTCACTTCCTATCGCTATTCGTTTTTTGCTCAATCCTTCCTACCTTCGTAGTGCCCAGGGACATCAAGCTACCCGACTGGATAGACTGGTAGTCTATCGCCCCTGGACGCACCAGCCGTGGCATGGGACTTGTAAGGTCCACTATGGTGGATGGGGCCGCGACGGAGGTAGGCCCCCCATCCACGATGTAATCAACCTTGCCTCCCAGCAATCTCCTCACGTCCTCTGCGGTAATGGGGTCAGGGCCGCCGCTGGGGTTAGCGCTGGTGCCGGTGATGGGCCTGCCTAGCTCCTGGACCAGGGTCAAGGGCACGCGATGGTTGGGCAGCCTTACCGCTACCGAGTCTCTGCCACCGGTGACAGCGAGGGGTACCTCTGGAGACTTCTTGAGTATCAGCGTCAATGGGCCAGGCCAGAAACGCTCCGCCAGTGCCCAGGCCAGGTCAGGTATGTCAGCAGTCACCCACTCCAGGTCCTGGATACTCCCCAGCAAGAGGGGCAGGGCCATATCGCTAGACCTGCCCTTTATCTCGAAGACGCGGCCCACGGCTTCGACGCAGAAGGCATCGGCCCCAAGACCGTACAGCGTATCGGTGGGGAAAGCCACTACTCCTTTCCCCCTGAGTATGCTAACTGCTTCCTCTATCGCTCTGTGCAGAGCGTTTGATATACGCATCGGAGTTGATTACTGGCTCTTTGAGGCTCGCTTCGCTTCTTGACTGAGTATAGCACAGGTGCTAAGCTTGGGTCGAGTCTTAACTGAATGGCAGTCAGGGTCTTTTATTTGTAAGGCCCTGGAATGGCGGTAGGGGATAGATGGCGGATAAAGAGCTTTCCTCTAGCCGAAGGGTAGCTACTAGCGACCACCTTGAGGTATCCACCTATCTGGAGATAGCGCGACGACAGGAAAGTAGCAGTGCCGATCTCCGGCAAGGCCCCCAAGCCGTGGCCGAAGGCGTAGTGATAGTTGACTTTGGCTCTCAGTATAGCCGACTTATCGCCCGTCGAGTGAGAGAGCTCAAGGTGTACTGCGAGATTCTGCCACCGGATGCCACTTGGGACCAGGTATCTCACATCAACCCTAAGGGGGTAATTCTGTCTGGAGGCCCTGCCAGCGTCTACGATGCGGGCGCTCCTCTAGCGCCCACCTGGGTTTACGAACGCCCCCTTCCCCTTCTGGGCATCTGCTACGGCATGCAGGCACTGGCCCACCAGCTAGGTGGAAGGGTTGCTCCAGGGCTGAAGCGGGAGTTCGGTCACGCCGTGCTCCACCAGAACATCTCCAGTTCTCCCTTATTCGCAGACTTGCCCACTTCCATGCCTGTCTGGATGAGCCACGGGGACCAGATCGAAGAGCTACCCCCCGGCTTCATATCCCTGGGGTACACCGATAACTCTCCCATAGCGGTCATGGGCGACGGGGGCAACATCTTCGGGCTTCAGTTCCACCCGGAGGTAGCCCATACCGTCCACGGCAAGACCATTCTGGAGAATTTCCTGTACCGTATCTGTGGTTGCCGAGGCACCTGGACTCCCACCAACTTTGCGAAACAGACTATCGAGTCCATCCGCAAGCAGGTTGGCGATGGCAGGGTGATCTGCGCACTCTCGGGGGGCGTGGACTCAGCGGTGACGGCAACTCTGGTGCACGAGGCGGTGGGTAGCCAGCTTACCTGTATCTTCGTCAACAATGGCCTGCTCCGGCGGGAGGAACCTGAGCGTGTCCTGAATACCTTCCGCCGCAATCTCCAGCTTAACCTGGTGTATGTAGATGCTTCGGAGCGCTTCCTCAGCCACCTGAGAGGAGTGGTCGACCCCGAGGAAAAGCGCCGGATTGTGGGAGAGGAGTTCATCCATGTATTTGAGGAGGCGGCAGCAGAGCTGAAAAACACCGAGTACCTGGCCCAGGGCACCCTCTACCCGGACGTCATAGAGAGCCGTACTCCGGAGAATAGAGCAGCCGCCAGAATAAAGACCCACCACAACGTGGGGGGCCTGCCCAAAGATATGAAGCTAAAGCTGATCGAGCCTCTGAGGTATCTCTTCAAGGACGAGGTGCGTGAGGTAGGCCTGGCCCTGGGGCTTCCCCATGAGATCGTGTACCGTCAGCCCTTCCCTGGCCCCGGCCTGGCTATCCGGGTTATTGGTGAGGTGACAGAGGAGAAGCTGGAAATCCTCCGACACTGCGACTGGATTGTGATAGACGAGATAAAGGCCGCCAACCTGTACCACCAGCTCTGGCAGACCTTCGCCGTGCTTACCGGTAGCAGGAGCGTGGGGGTCATGGGAGACTACAGGACCTACAGCCACGTGGTCGCCATCCGAGCTGTGAGCAGCGAGGACGCCATGACCGCGGACTGGGTACGCCTGCCCTACGATGTCCTGGCCCGCATCTCCAGCAGGATCGTCAACGAGGTGCCGGGCGTGAACCGCGTGGTCTACGACATCACCAGCAAGCCGCCGGGGACCATCGAGTGGGAGTAGTTGGTGTCCCTCTATCCTGAGCTATACAGGTTTTTAGATAGGGCGCAAAAACTACTGCAAGCGGCTGAACACCTGTACAATGGTGGATACTACGAGAGTTGCATCTCGCGGTTATACTACTCGGTATTCATAGCCGCTCCAGTGCTCCTTGAAGCCAAGGTAAGCGGAGGAGGGGGTAGATATATACGCCAGGGTAGGCAGATTGGGTGGAGGGTGGTATCGAAGCACGAAACTGCGCAGAATGACTTTTCCACCCACTTTGTCAACCGAGGCTATTTTACCAAGCGTGAAGGTGAGCTATATGTAGCACTTATATCTGCTCGAGAAGGTGCGGATTATGGCTTGGCTGGATACCCAGAGGGCCTTGTCAGAGACCTATTAGAGCGCACAAGACAACTGGTAACCAAGATCACAGAGATGGCTAAGGATGCGTAAAGAAGCTAAAGGTGCTCTCAATGAATACGTTGCGGAGCTTAAGCGGCTCTGCCCAGGTGTTTTGGTTGAAACTTCGGGACTTCGAGTCAGAGTGAAGGCACCATCCCCGCAGGACGTTGGTAAAGTCCTTGAAACAGCAGCAGTACTCCAAATGCAATGGCACTTGGAAAAGGGTATCTACATCATGGTGAGCGTGTTTGGGTCAGGTCCTATCACAGGGTGAAGAAAAACTTAATGGCCTTCTCCATTGAAATACAAAGCGAGCTAGACGCTCACCTGCTCCCCTGGCAGGATGTCTCCACTCGCAAAATGTTTGGAGCTATGGTTTACCTGGTGGGTGGCAAGATGTTCGCCTTTATCTACGATGCCAGGCTGGTAGTCAAGCTGCCTGAAGAAGATAAGGCCGAGGCCAGGGAAAGGGACGGTGCCAGGCCCTTTATCCTCGGCAATGGCAGCCAGTTCGGCGACTGGATGGAATTTCCTATATCTACCCCGGATAGGGTAGAAGAGGCACTTACCTGGGTAGGAAAGAGCTATCAGTATGTCCAGGCTACCCCTCGAGCAGGGAAGGCAAGGCCCAGGAGGAGAAGGTGATGGGAGTGTGGACACAAAAATCCAGGCGGTATACATCATGAACTTACTGGTAATCGGCTCAGGAGCCAGAGAGCACGCCATTGCCTGGAGGTTAAGCAGTAGCCCGCAGGTGGACAGGCTTTTCATGGTTCCGGGCAACGCTGGCACTGCTTCCATTGGCACTAACCTCCCAGCGTCCCTGGGTGACCTGGAGGGCCTGGCCCGGTTGGCGGTGGCCCATAGTATTGACCTCACCGTCGTCGGCCCAGAGGTGCCCCTGGCTAACGGCATCGTTGACCTGTTCGGGGAGCTTGGCCTCACCATATTTGGCCCCACAAAGGCCGCAGCACAAATAGAGTCCAGCAAAGCCTTCGCTAAAGAGCTTATGAGAGCCTATAGCGTCCCCTGTCCTGATTTCAGGGTCTTCCATGACTACCATGATGCCTATAGCTTCCTGTCAAGGCATAAAGGGCCTGTGGTGGTAAAAGCCGACGGGCTGGCGGCAGGTAAGGGCGCCCTCGTCTGTCAGGGGAAGGAGGAGGCTCTTGAAGCCCTCTATGACTGCATGGTGGCCAGAGCTTTTGGCACAGCAGGCGACACAGTGGTGGTGGAGGAGTACCTGGAGGGCCGTGAGGTGAGTGCCTTCGCCTTTTCCGATGGTGAGCACCTCTCACCCTTGGTAGCTGCCTGTGACTACAAGCGATCGCTGGACGGGGACGCCGGGCCCAACACTGGCGGCTTGGGCAGCTACACCCCGCCGGAGTTCTGGACGCCTCAACTGGCGGACTGCGTCCGGCAGGAGATAATGGCCCCTGTGGTGAGGGCTCTGGCGGAGAAAGAGACGCCTTATCGGGGTCTCCTCTACGCTGGGCTGATGGCTACCCGCGATGGCCCAAAGGTCCTGGAGTTCAACTGCCGCTTCGGAGACCCCGAGGCCCAGGTCATTCTGCCCCTCTTAAAGACAGACCTGGTAGACGTGTTGATGGCCTCCATACAGGGGGAGGTGGACAGGCTGTCTATTGAATGGGAGCAGGGCGGCTGTGTGGGCGTGGTTATGGCCTCAGGTGGCTACCCTGGTGAGTACACAAAGGGACTGCCCATCTCCGGGCTGCAGGATGTGGATTCTGACGTTCTGGTCTTCCATGCGGGCACCAGGCTTGCAGATACCCTGGGAGAGAGGCAAGTCCTCACTGATGGCGGGCGCGTTCTGACGGTGGTGGGACGTGGAGTGACTCTGTCCCAGGCTAGAGGGCGGGTCTATGATAATATCCAGAGAATCCATTTCCAGGATGCCTATTACCGGAAGGATATAGCTCTCCTGAGAAAGGCCGTTGCTATATGAGGAGGCAGTCTATAGACACCTCTGCCATAGAAGATGCTATAGCCCGATACCATCAGACCGTAGCAGTAGGTCGGCTTATCCCTTTCTGGACGAGGCGTTGGGACAAGTCCGGCGAGTTCCAGAAGTGGGTTGACCAGGGTGCCCTTCCTCTCCTGACAGTGCGGCAGGCGCAGACCCTTTACAGGGCCAGCAGCGGGAGGATGGCCAGGGAGTTTGCGTCCAACCAGGAGGAAGAGATAAAGGAGGGCATTGACTTCCTCCTTTATGACCCTATAAAGCTGGAAGGCCGCTTTTATGAGTGTACCGCCGATGAGGGCTCGTACAAGCTCAAGGGTGCGGGCAAGGAGTTCATGTCTTACCTGCTATGTGTCAAAGACCCTATGCTCTTTGGGGTATGGAATGCCTCTACCGAAAGGGGCCTTGGCAGGTTGGGGCTCTTTCCCTCGTCTCTCAGGAAGGGACACATCGGAGCAAGGTATGTAGAGATTCTGGACGTTCTCGGGCGGTTGCGTCAGGTCACTGGCCTTGCGGACTTCCGTATCATAGACGAATTTCTGTATACCGTGTCCAAAGGATAGCGGTCTCATTCTATGGCAGGCCAACTGTTGGTGTAGAGAGAGCGTTGGGGTTGGCACTTTTGTGAAGAAGGAGGCCAGGTATGGACTGGGTGTCGGAGTTAAGAACCCTCAGAATAGAGCTGGACTCTTTCAGAGCGGCGCGTCAGGAGCGCCTGGCACAGTTGAAGGATCTTTTCCAGTCCCTTCAGATCGAAAGTGCGCTCAGTGAAATGAACAGGATTCTCCTGGACGGTCAAGGCGAAATGGAGGTGTATACTTCCTGGGAACCGAAGGAGAATGTCGACAGGGAACAGGATGTGGTGGAGGTAGATGGAGAGGCTGAAGATGAGAGCGACTCGATCTCTGCTGTGCTGACCTGGAGAGAAGAATGGGATCGAGAGATAGCTGTGGATTTGATAATAGCAGAACGTGAGTCCTATCTTCAGGTCAACGATGTAGACATCCGCCTTGACCAGGACGCTGTGAGACAGGCTTTGATACGGGCCTTCAGGGAAGAGATGGGACTTTAACAACTGGATGGCTTGTGCAGGGTGAGTCAAAGGAGGTTGAAGCTGTGCCACTGGTAAGCGTGGTCATGGGGAGCCAATCGGACGAGCCCGTAGCTAAAGAGACGGTGGCGGTACTGGAGGAGCTAGGAATAGACTACGAGGTGCGGGTGATGTCGGCGCACCGCACTCCTGAGCGGGTCAGGGAGTACGCCCTGGGAGCGCGGGAGCGCGGAATCGAGGTATTCGTTGCCGCCGCCGGAGGAGCCGCCGCGCTGCCGGGTGTTTTGGCCTCATGGACCACTCTACCGGTGATCGGAGTCCCTCTCGCCAGCAGCGAACTCAAAGGGCTTGACGCCCTCATGGCCGTGGCCCAGATGCCTCCCGGAGTTCCTGTAGCCTGCGTAGCTGTAGGCTCCTGGGGAGCCCGAAACGCCGCCTACCTGGCCGCCCAGATCCTGGGGCTGAAGTATGATAGCATAAGAGAGGCGTATGAAAGCTACCGACAAAGATTGCGGGAGAGATAACCTTGAGCAAGGACCGCCTCCAGCCGCCTTCAGGAGAGGCCAGACTCAGCTACAGGCCACCTCATGATTGGGTAGAAAAAACGCCCGCCGTCCTCTGCGACTTTGATGACACGACGGCGGTGGAGAACGTGGCGGAGCTGCTGCTTGAGCACTTCAGCAAGGATGGCACCTGGCAAGAGCTAAGGCGGCTGTCCCGGGAGAGGAAAATCGGCCTCAAGGAGTACCAGGAGCGGGCTTTCAGTGCCACAGGAGCCAGCAGAGAGGCCATGAAAGCCCTGGTTAAAGAGAAAGTGACCCTGCGCCCCTATTTCAAAGAGCTGTGGCAATACTGCCGGGCCAGCGGCATACCCCTGGCCATCGTCACCGTGGGCCTGGACTTCTACGTGGATGCGTTGCTGGAGAGAGAGGGGCTCGCCGTGCCCCGCTACGCTGTGCAGACCAGCTTCACTCCCAACGGCATAGCCTTCGAGTATCCCCATGCCTGGGATGGCTCGGGCGCCTCGCCCCAGGATGTATGCCAGGGGTGGGGCACCTGTAAGTGCAATGTCCTTAGCAGGTACAAGCGAATGGGCCATAGCATCTTCTACGTCGGCGATGGGCGTTCCGACTTTTGCCCCGCTTCTATAGCTGACCAGGTATTTGCTCGAAGCCAGCTTGCCCAGCTTTGCCGTGAAAAAGGGATGCCATACGCCGAGTTTAACGACTTCCAGGACGTGATCCAGAAGCTAGAACGCCTTGCCACAGAGATGAAAGATTAAGCTAAACTCTCTGCGTCTCGGGATCTCTGTGGCTGAGAGTTTACGCAGGGGGACACAGAATGATAGACCGCTACTCGCGGCCCAGGATGAAACAGGTCTGGTCCGACGAGAACAAGTACGGCAAGTGGCTCCAGATCGAACTCGCGGTTTGCCAGGCGTGGGCCGAGGAAGGGGTGATTCCCTGGGAGGATATGGAGAAGCTCCGCCGCGCCAGGTACGACCACGGGCGCATGGAGGAGATTTTCCAACGCACGCGTCACGATGTCACTGCCTTCTTGCGCTCGGTCACTGAAGGGCTGGGCGAGGAGGGGCGGTGGCTTCACCTGGGCCTCACCTCCAACGACATCTTAGATACCGCCCTCAGCCTTCAGCTAGTAGAGGCTGGCCAGGTCCTCACTGAGGACATAGATGAGCTACGTGTGGCCCTGAAGACTGGGGCGATGACCTACAGGGAAACGCCGATGATGGGCCGGACCCACGGAGTCCACGCCGAGCCCATCACCTTTGGCCTGAAGCTGGCCCTGTGGTGGGAGGAGATGGGCCGACAGCGGGAGAGGCTACAGCAGGCCCTCCATAGCGTAAGCGTCGGAAAAATCTCCGGGGCGGTGGGGACCCATGCCACCGTTCCCCCACAGGTGGAGGAGCGGGTGTGCCATAGATTAGGCCTGAAGGCTGCCCCCGTATCCAACCAGATAGTGCAGCGAGACCGCCATGCTCATTTCGTCACCACCCTGGCGCTCATCGCCGCCTCCCTGGAGAAGTTCGCCACGGAGATACGCTCCCTGCAGCGGACCGAGATAAGGGAGGTAGAGGAGCCTTTTAGTGAGGGCCAGACCGGCTCCTCCTCCATGCCCCACAAACGCAACCCGGAGCTTTCTGAGCGGGTATGTGGACTGGCCCGGCTGATAAGGGGACACAGCGTTACCGCCCTGGAGAACGTAGCCCTGTGGCATGAGCGAGACATCAGCCACTCCTCTGCCGAACGCCTTATTCTCCCCGACTCCTGCCTGGCCCTGGACTATATATTGGGCCTGTCCACTCAAATAATGTTGGGGCTCAGGGTATATCCAGGGAGGATGTGGCAGAACATGGAGAGCACCCGCGGCCTCCTTTTCAGCCAGAGGGTGCTGCTGGCCCTGATAGAGAAGGGCCTCTCCCGAGAGAGAGCCTACGAGTTGGTCCAGAGAAACGCCATGCGTAGCTGGGACGAGGAGATGGACTTCCGTGAGCTGCTAAAATCCGATGGGGACGTGACTTCGTACCTATCCACGGATGAGTTGAGCGGCCTATTCGACTACGGCTACTACTTGAGGTACGTGGAGGATACTTTCCAGCGTGTAGGGCTGGCGTAGTATGATATACTGTCGAGTCAGGCGTTAGTGGAGCAAGGGAATCAAGGATAAGGAGATAGCCATGACCATCCCAAGAGAGATGGTTGAAGAGGCAATAAAACGAGTAGAGCTCAGCTATAGAGAGAAGAAACCCATCGAGCCATTCTCCGGCCTCCTTGAGGCTATGACTCAGGAAGAGGCCTATCAAATTCAATACGGCTTAGTAGAAAGACTCCGTAACCAGGGCCAGAAGGTCATAGGGCATAAGGTAGCGCTAACCAGCCGGGCAGCCAGACTGCAACTCGGAATCGGGGAACCCGCATTTGGTCACCTTATGAACCCAGGTATTTATCTGAACGGGAGCACTATCCCCTTCGAGAGATTTTTGAACCCGTTTGTGGAGGCCGAGGTAGCATTTTTATTGAAGCATGATCTACAAGGCCCAAATGTAACACCCCTTTCGGTGCTTAAAGCCACCGAGGGAGTTTTCCCTGCCATAGAAGTGGTGAACCTGATTCTGCAAGGCCCCAGGTTGAAAGCCAATGACTTGATCGCATACAACGCGCTAAACGCTGGCGTAGTTCTAGGCTCTCAGCTAACCCCAGTGCAGGCCGTAGACCTTCGCTATGAAGGAGTTGCTCTGGAGCTCGATGGAGAGCTTGTGGGCTCTGGAGCGGGGGCCGAGGTCATGGGGAATCCCGTCCATTCGGTAGTGTGGCTTGCTAATAAGCTGGCCGAGTTCAACGACTTTCTGCGGGCAGGAGAGATTATCATCTCAGGCTCAATCACCAGCGCCCTAAAGGTTAACAAGGGAAACCACGTTAAAATCACATTCACTCGCCTGGGCTCAGTGGGTGCGAAGTTCCTTTAGCCGGGTACGTGGAGGATACCTTCCGACGGATAGGCTTGGTACAGTATAATTCACCTACAGGCTGGGGAAGTAGCGGAGCGACCTGTTATGTCAATAGATGGCCGGGAAGCAACTCTGAGTGCGCGGGACTATTTCATCGAAACGTCAGGACAATATAGTGTCCTGGGATTCGCTGTTGAAGAGGTGACTTATGATGACAATGTGCATAAGTGGACAGTCAAGTGCTCCTATTTCCCAGGATTTGTCTCGTTCAAGGAATATTATCAAGTAGACGTGGATGACGATGGTAAAATACTTAAAGTCTCAAAAATAGCTCCTCCGACACCACGACCTTAGATGACATTACAGCTACTACCCCTACATCGAGGGCTTGTAATAGATACAGGGCCTCTATTAATACATGCATTCTCTACATTCAGGGGCGGAAGGTTCTTACCGGATGTAGCTGCTGACATACCAGGACAAGACCTTCAGGGAGTAGCTGACTCTCTTGGGCGAGTCCTCAAAAGTGCAAGAAGGGTGGTTATAACACCCGAAGTGCTGGTAGAGTTCCAGGCTCTATCTCAGGTAAGGGCTGGGCTGGACAGGGACGCCACAATGGAGCTCTTAACCTTTTACAGTCCAGTTCTGACAGCTATAGAGGAGTGGTATATGCCGAAAGACCGGCTTCTGAAGTTCAAGGGCGATACCAACTCCTGGTCTCTGTGCTTTACCGATAGTTCCCTGGTGCTAACGGCAAGAGAGTTATCTCTACCGATTCTGACCCAGGATCGAGAGCTCAGGAATAGAAGTGAAAACTTGAGGGTTAGAACACTACATCTGTACTATGATCTTTATTTAGGGGTAGTCTGATGATAACCGAGACCCACTTATCCAACCTCCTCCACAGAGGCAAGGTGCGTGACACCTATAACCTGGGCAACGGCCTGCTTCTCATGGTTGCTACGGACCGTATCTCTGCCTTTGATGTGGTACTGCCTACCGGCATACCATATAAGGGCCTGGTGCTGGCCCGGATGTCGGCCTTCTGGTTTGAGGCTACATCAAGTTTAATGGATAACCACTTCATAGAGATGGCAGACGGTCCTGGCGTCGCTGAGGAATACAAAGGTATCAGTGCCCTGGCCCAGCTAACTCCAGAAATAGCCCGGCAGTCCATGATCGTCCGGAAGGCCCAGCGCATAAACATCGAGTGCATCGTTCGCGGATACCTGGCGGGCTCAGCGTGGGCCGAGTACAGACGCCACGGCACCGTCTGGGGCCAGAGGTTGCCCCAGGGGCTCAAGGAGGGCGAGGTCCTGCCGGAGCCATTGTTTACCCCCACGACCAAAGCGGAACAGGGCCACGACCAGAATATGACCCACCAGGAGGTGGTGGAGATGGTGGGTGAGGGTATGGCGCGGCAGCTAGAGGAGAGCAGCCTGGCTATCTACCTCTTTGCCCGAGACTACGCCCGGCGGCGGGGCATCATACTGGCCGACACCAAAATGGAGTTTGGCATTCTGGAAGGAAAGCTGATCCTTATAGATGAGCTTCTCACCCCCGACTCCAGCCGCTTCTGGGATGCCGCCGGGTACGAGCCGGGGCGCTCACTGCCCAACTACGACAAACAGTACGTCAGGGACTGGCTCGACTCTCAGAGGTGGGACCGAGAGCCCCCCGCCCCGGCCCTGCCTGCGGATGTAGTGCAAAAGACCTCCCAGCGGTATATAGAGGCCTATCGCCGTCTGACTGGTGAGGAGCTTCTTGTATCCTAATGAGGTTTTTGAGATAGACCCTGAGTAAGCCTATCCTGAGCGCAGCCAAAGGAGAGAGTACACAGTTGCCAGAGTCAAGGAGTCGGAGGAGAGGCGGGAGCAGGCCATCTCGGGCGAGAAGGAGCGGCACGGCTACGACAGCCAGAACCCGGGAGGCCAGTGCCGCGTCTCCCACAACACGGAGACGGTTTGGAATCCGCCCCAGGACATGGCGGAAGATACGCCGCTGGGGTTTCATCGGAGCAGTTGCGGTGGTAGGGCTCCTTGTCATCCTCAGCTTTGCCCTACAGTCATTCCCAGGCGGATTTGGCTCAAGCTCGTCCGGCAGTGGAGAACAGGTGGGCCAACAGGTGTCCCTCATGGCTGGCGCACAGAACCACCTGCCGCCAGGAGATACTTTCAGCGATTACAGCACCATACCGCCCACCTCTGGGCCCCACTGGGGCCAACCAGACGGCCCCACCAGATGCGGCATCTATGACAAAGAGTTGCCCGACGAGGCCACTACGCATAACCTGGAGCATGGACACGTCGTCCTCAGTCACAACCTGAAGGACCCTCAACAGGTCGAGCAACTAAAGAATGTGGCAAGGGACCTCCCTGAACGGCGTCGGTGGCTCGTCCTCCGGCCTTACTCCAAGATAAAAGAAGGAGAAGTAGCTATAGCTGCATGGGGCTGGATACAGCGTTTCCAGGGCGTGAATGAAGATGGCTTAAAAGCGTTTTACGGCGCTCACTTTGGACAGGGCCCGGAGTTTGCGCCCTGCACCTGATACTCGATAAAAGACCTTCGTAACTACTCACCTGTCACTCTGAGGCGTAGCGAGGCGGAGCCGAAGAGTCTTACCCTGGAACAATAGATTCTTCGTCGCTTCGCTCCTCAGAATGACAAGGGGGTGAGTAGTTACAAACTTTCTTGAGCGTAGACGAGCGGATGTTCCTGGCAAGGATTTATATAACCCTCAAGCCCAGCGTCAACGACCCGCAAGGGCAGACCGTCCTTGGCGGTCTCAGGACACTTGGCTTCGGCTCGGTGGATAGCGTAAGAGTGGGTAAGTACCTGGA
>Ga0137829_10672940_pt1 | contig 14822 bp, 10 predicted proteins | sample OV2TP2_FD_97737 | JGI IMG/M metagenome (GOLD analysis project Ga0137829, IMG submission 97737) | reverse complement strand
GTATTCGGCCTCGGAGCTTGCCGCCCGCGAATTCCCGGATCTGGACGTCTCCCTGCGCGGTGCCGTCTCCATCGCCCGCCGCCTGCAGGACCCGCTGGCCGAGCTGGTGAAGATCGACCCGAAGTCCATCGGCGTCGGCCAGTACCAGCACGACGTGTCCCAGCTCAAGCTGGCGCGTTCGCTGGATGCCGTGGTCGAGGACTGCGTGAACGCCGTCGGCGTCGACGTCAACACCGCTTCCGCCGCGCTGCTGGCGCGCATCTCCGGCCTCAACGCGACGCTGGCGCAGAACATCGTGCAGTTCCGCGATGCCAATGGCGCGTTCAAGTCCCGCAGCGAGCTGAAAAAGGTCCCGCGCCTGGGCGAGAAGACCTTCGAACAGGCCGCCGGCTTTCTCCGCGTGATGAACGGCGACAACCCGCTGGACGCCTCCGCCGTACACCCGGAAACCTATCCGCTGGTGCAACGCATCGCCCAGGACACCGGCCGCGATATCCGCTCGCTGATCGGCGACTCGGCCTTCCTCAAGCGCCTGGACCCCAAGCAGTTCACCGACGAGACCTTCGGCCTGCCCACCGTCACCGACATTCTCGGCGAGCTGGACAAGCCCGGCCGCGACCCGCGTCCGGAGTTCAAGACCGCCGAGTTCCAGGACGGCGTGGAGAAGCTCAGCGATCTGGAGCCGGGCATGGTGCTCGAAGGCGTGGTGACCAACGTCACCAACTTCGGCGCCTTCGTCGACATCGGCGTGCACCAGGATGGCCTGGTGCACATCAGCGCGCTCTCGGAGAAGTTCGTCAAGGATCCCTACGAGGTGGTCAAGGCCGGCGACATCGTCAAGGTCAAGGTCATGGAAGTGGACATCCCACGCAACCGCGTCGGCCTGTCCATGCGCATGAGCGACACGCCCGGTGCCAAGACCGACGGCCCGCAGCGCAGCGGTGGCAAGCCACGGGGCAATGCGCCGCGTAGCGAGCGCCACGCCAGGGAGGACAAGCCGGCGCCGGCCAATGCCGCCATGGCCGCGCTGTTCGCCAACGCCAAGCAGCTGAGGAAATAAGCATGAGCATTCAAGTCGAGGCGGTGGGCAGCTCCAGCGCCTTCGGCCGTCTGCTCGGCCTGGAGATTCACCAGGTCGGCAACGGCGAGGCCGTACTCGGCCTGTCCATGCACGACGGCCTGCGCAACCTGCACGGCAAGCTGCATGGCGGCGCGCTGTTTTCGCTGATCGACACCGCCATGGGCCAGGCCAGCCACAGCCTGGGCGATGGCTCGCCGAACAGCGTCACGCTCGAATGCAAGGTCAACTACATCCGCCCGGTGACCGATGGCGAGCTGCGTTGTCGCGCCTGGGTGGTGCACGGTGGCCGGCGGACCCAGGTGCTCGAAGCCGAGGTCCATCAGGGCGACAAGCTGATCGCCAAGGCCCAGGCGACCTTCGCCTGCCTCTAGCGGCCTGTGCCACCAGCCGCTCGCGGAGTCGGCACGCCTGGCCTGTGGTCGAAGCAACGCTGCCTCTTGTGAAGCGGCGTTTCCATCCCCATATTGGGGCGACTGTCGCGTGAAGGAATCCACAAGTTGAGCGCTCTTCTCACCCACCGCCTGGCATTGCTGGCCAAGGCTCCACACCTGCCGCTGCTCAACCAATGCCTGCACGGAATCGAGCGCGAATGCCTGCGCGTCGATGCCCACGGCCATCTGGCCATGACGCCGCACCCCGTCGCGCTGGGCTCGGCGCTGACCCACCCGCAGATCACCACCGATTATTCCGAGGCGCTGCTGGAGTTCATCACCGGCACCGAGCAGGACCCTCGCAATACCCTGGCCGAGCTTGAAGCGATCCATCGCTTCACCTACGCCAAGCTGGGTGATGAATACCTGTGGAGTCCGTCGATGCCCTGTCCGCTGCCGAGCGAAGCGGACATCCCCATCGCCGAATACGGCAGCTCCAACATCGGGCGGCTCAAGCATGTCTATCGCCAGGGCCTGGCGCTGCGCTACGGCAAGACCATGCAGTGCATCGCCGGCATCCACTACAACTTCTCGCTGCCGGAGGCGCTGTGGCCGGTGCTGCAGGCCGATGATGGCGATACCCGCACCGAGCGGGACTACCGCTCCGCGCGCTACATCGGACTGATCCGCAACTTCCGCCGCTACAGCTGGCTGCTGATGTACCTGTTCGGCGCCTCGCCGGCACTGGACGCCGGCTTCCTGCGCGGGCGCCCGCATCAGCTCGAAGCGCTCGACGCCGACACCCTGTACCTGCCCTACGCCACCAGCCTGCGCATGAGCGACCTGGGCTATCAGAACAATGCCCAGGCCGGCCTCACGCCCTGCTACGACGACCTGTCGAGTTATACCGAAAGCCTCTACCGCGCAGTTTCCACGCCGTATGCCCCCTACGAGGCAATGGGCATCAAGGACGCCGCCGGCAACTGGCAGCAGCTCAACACCAACGTGCTGCAGATCGAGAACGAGTACTACTCGAACATCCGCCCCAAGCGCGTCACCGCCACCGGCGAGCGCCCGCTGCAGGCCCTGCGCGCCCGCGGCATCCAATACATCGAAGTGCGCTGCCTGGATATCAACCCGTTCCTGCCGCTGGGCATCGACCTCAACGAAGCGCGCTTCCTCGACGCCTTCCTGCTGTTCTGCGCGCTGGCCGACAGCCCTTGCCTGGCCGATGGCGAGTGCGGCGCGGCAACCGACAACTTCCTCAAGGTGGTCAAGGAGGGCCGACGCCCCGGGTTGCAGCTGCAGCGCTGCGGCGAGCCCGTGCCGCTCGGCGAGTGGGCCGGCCAGCTGCTCGACGAGATCGCCGAAGTCGCCGCCCTGCTCGACCGCAGCCATGGCGACAGTCGGCATGCCGAAGCACTGGCCGAACAGCGCGCCAAGGTCGCCGACAGCAGCCTGACGCCCTCGGCGCGCGTGCTCGAGCAGTTGCGCACGAACGGCGAGAGTTTCAGCCAGTTCGCCATGCGCCAGACGCTTGCCCACGCCGACTACTTCCGCAGCCAGGCGCCAAGCGCCGATGAACTGCAGCAGTTCGAAACGGCGGCGCGGCAGTCGCTGGAGCGCCAGGCGGCGATGGAAGCTGCGGACGAGCCGGACTTCGACAGTTTCGTCGCCGATTACCAGCGCAGCCTCAGCCTCTGACTTCCAGTCTTCATCAGCCAGACTTATAGGGCGTCATAGACGCTCTAGCTTGAGCGCCGCGTGGCCAGCCCCGCGCGGCGACGCCGCTCTACGAAATTTTCCCCGCCCAGCCTCGCTCTAACGTTCGGTCACGCGTGCATCCGGGGCGCCTCGGCGCGTCTGCCCGGTCGACCGAAACAAGCCAGAACAACAACAAAAAGAGGTGCGTTATGTCCCTGCATTGGATGCTGCGCCGCCTGCGTGGCACATCCGTCGTCGTCCTGTTGGGTGGTCTGCTGGGTTTGAGCCAGCCTGCAACCGTCGACGCCGCCAGCCCCCCGATCGCCGGTGCGATCAGCGGCGGCGGACCGGCACTCACGGCCCTGCGCTACGACCTGACCATCACATCCTTCGATGGTACCCCGATAGCGGTCACCGTCTTCCAGCCTGCACTGAGCAAAGGCCAGGCCGCGCCACTGCTGATGTACAGTCATGGCTGGGGCGGCAGCCGCTCCACCGATCTCGGCGAAAGCGACTCGCTTACCGCCACGGCACGCAAGGCCTGGGAAAACGGCTACTTCGTCATGACTTTCGACCAGCGCGGGTTCGGCGAAAGCGGCGGTCGAGCCAATGTTCAGGATCCTCAGATAGAAGGCCGTGACATCAAGACCCTGCTCGACTGGGCCGAGGGCGCGCTGACGCCGCATTTGGCCTATCTGCGTGGCGACCCGCTGGTGGGTGGCATCGGTCTGAGCTACGGCGGCGGCTTCCAGCTGATCGGCGCAGGTGTCGATCCGCGCTTCGATGCGCTGGTGCCGATGATCACCTGGAATGACCTGTCCTACAGCCTGACGCCCGGCACGGTGCCGAAAACCCTCTGGCTGACCTTCCTCAGCGCGATCGCGATCGACGACCAGGCGCCCTGGGTCACGCAGGCCTACGCCCAGTCGCTAGGCGGCAACGTCGACGAAAGTACCCGCCAGCGCCTGGCCGGTCACGGCCTCGGGGCATTCTGTGGCATGAACACGCCACGGGTGGATGCCTTCATCATTCAGGGCATCAACGACACCCTGTTCAACGGCAACGAGGCGGTGTGGAACTACAACTGCCTGCGCGAAGCCGGCAATGATGCCTATCTGCTGATGTCCGACGGTGGCCATGTACTGCCGGGCCTGCAGATCGGCCAGATCGGCTCGGTGGCCGCCCGGGTGCGCTGCGGCGCGCAGGACTATCAGGTCGCTGATCTGGCGTATGGCTTTCTCGATGGCAAGCTGCGCAAGCTGCAACAGCGCATCGAGATGCCGCGGGTGTGCTTCACCCAAGGCAACGAGCACGGCGTGATTGGCGATGAGGTCATGCGCGGCGGCCAGCGCTTCGCCACGCAGAGCGGCAGTCTGCTGGTCGGTCCGCCGTCCATCGATCTGGTGCTGAACCTGCTGCGCAAGCTCGATCCCGCGACGCTGTCGGACGTCCTCAGCCGCGTCTCGGCAGACGCGGTACGCGTGCTGCTCGGGGCGCTGAGCGGCATCGGTTCCGGCAGTCCGGATCAGGTCAGTAAGATCCTCACCGAACTGGTCACCACGCTGCCTCCGCATCTGATCGCCGAACTCGGTACCGCTCCACGCTTCGTGCCGCTGTACCAGGCCAGCGGCGAGCAGACCCTGGCAGGCATTCCCCTGGCAGACTTCAAAATGGAAGGTCTCGGCAAGCTGGATCCGCGCGTGTTCGTCGGCATTGGCGTGAAGCGCATGGGCAGCGGCCGCACCGAACTGCTGAACGATCAGGTGCTACCGCTGCGCGGAGTCGGCAGCCGACAGACCGAGCTGATCGGCGTCAGCACGCGCCTCAATCACGGCGATCAGGTGGGGCTGATGCTTTACGGCTTCCACCCCCAGTACACGCTGAGCTTCTCCCGCGTACCGAGTACCGTGCAGCTGAGCGGGACGGTCGAATTGCCCCTGCACTGACGGAAAAGGCGGGCCCATGGGCCCGCCTGCCGTTCAGAGCGGCTTTTCGAAGATCTTCGAATTCCGCTGGAAGTTGTACAGCGAGGCCCGCGCGGCCGGCAGACGGTCGACGCTGATGGGCTCGAAGCCGCGCTCCTGGAACCAGTGCGCGGTGCGCGTGGTGAGCACGATCAGCTTCTTCAGCCCCAGCGCCCGGGCACGTTCCTCGATGCGTTCGAGCAACTCGTCGCCGCGCCCGCCATGACGGTATTCCGGATTGACCGCCAGGCAGGCCAGCTCGCCGGCATCCGAGTCGGCGATCGGATAGAGCGCTGCGCAGGCGATGATCAACCCGTCGCGCTCGACGATGCTGAACTGCTCGACCTCGCGTTCCAGCACCTCGCGTGAGCGCCGCACCAGAATGCCCTGCTCTTCCAACGGTGTGATCAGATCGATCAGCCCGCCGACATCCTCGATGGTCGCCTCGCGCAGTTGCTCGAACTGCTCCTGGGTCACCAGCGTGCCCGCACCGTCACGGGTGAACAGTTCGTTGAGCAGCGCTCCGTCGTCGACATAGCTGACCACGTGGCTACGCCGCACGCCGCCGCGGCAGGCCTGCGCCGCCGCATCCAACAGCTCGGCCTGGTACTGGCTGCCGAGGCGCTCGACATAGGCCGGGATCTGCTGCGGACGCAGCTCACGCACCAGCTTGCCGCTTTCGTCGAGCAGGCCGGTCTCGGCGCCGTAGAGCACCAGTTTGTCGGCCTGCAGATCGATGGCGGCGCGGGTGGCGACGTCCTCGCAGGCCAGGTTGAAGATCTCTCCGGTGGGGGAGTAGCCCAGCGGCGAGAGCAGCACGATGGTGCGCTCGTCCAGCAGTCGACCGATGCCCTTGCGATCAATGCGCCGCACCTCGCCGGTGTGGTGCAGGTCAACGCCATCGAGCACGCCGATCGGTCGCGCGGTGACGAAGTTGCCGCTGGCCACCCGCAGGCGTGCGCCCTGCATGGGCGAAGCGGCCTTATCCATGGAAAGCCGCGCCTCCAGGGCGATGCGCAGCTGGCCGACGGCATCGATCACGCATTCCATGGTCGGACCGTCGGTGATGCGCAGGTCGCGGTGGAAGCGCGGCGTGATACCGCGCGCCGCCAGCCGCGCCTCGATCTGCGGGCGCGAACCGAACACCAGCACCAGACGCACGCCAAGGCTGTGCAGCAGCACCAGGTCGTGGACGATATTGGCGAAGTTGGCATGCTCCACGCCGTCGCCTGGCAGCATGACGACGAAGGTGCGATCACGGTGCGAGTTGATGTAGGGCGAGGAATCGCGGAGCCAGGTGACGTAGTCGTGCATGGAAAAGCCTTTGTGGCAGGTCTTGTTCGTCGGGTGGGCGGCCGGTCAGGCCTGGGGTTGCAGGCAGTAGTGCTCAATCATCCGACGCAGCAGCTGCACGGTCGGTTCGATGCGCTCGAGCTGCAGGTACTCGTCGGGCTGGTGCGCGCAGGCGATGTCGCCGGGGCCGAGCACCAGGGTCTCGCAGCCGAGCTGCTGAAGATAAGGCGCTTCGGTGGCAAACGCCACCGCCTCGGCACGGTGCCCGGTGAGGCGCTCGGCCAGGCGCACCAGCTCGCTTTCGGCCGGCTGTTCGAAGGGTGGCACCGCCGGAAACAGCGGCGCCAGGTCGATCTTCACCTGGTGCTGCTCGGCCAGCGGCTGCAGGCGCTGGCGAATGATCCCGCGCAGCTGCTGCGGGTCCATGCCCGGCAGCGGGCGCAGGTCGAACTCCAGCGCGCATTGCCCGCAGATGCGGTTGGGGTTGTCGCCGCCGTGGATGCAGCCGAAGTTGAGGGTCGGCTTGGGCACGTCGAACAGCGGATTGTCGTACTCGGCCTGCCACTGTCGACGCAGCGTCATCATCTCGCCGATCACGCCGTGCATGGCTTCCAGCGCGCTGTGGCCGTAGGCCGGGTTCGACGAATGCCCGCTCTGCCCGAGGATATCGATGCGCTCCATCATGATGCCCTTGTGCAGGCGTACCGGGCGCAGGCCGGTGGGCTCGCCGATCACCGCGGCGCGCCCGAGCGGCCGGCCGGCTTCGGCCAGAGCACGGGCGCCGGACATCGAACTCTCTTCATCGCAGGTGGCAAGAATCAGCAATGGCCGACGGAACGGCTGCTCCAGCAGCGGCCGAACCGCCTCGATGACCAGCGCAAAGAAGCCTTTCATGTCGCAGCTGCCGAGGCCGTACCAGCGGTCATCGGCCTCGCGAAGGCGCAGCGGATCGGCCGCCCACAGCTCACCATCGAACGGCACGGTGTCGCTGTGTCCGGCTAGCACCAGGCCACCGGGACCGCTGCCGTAGCTGGCCAGCAGATTGAATTTGCCGGGCGCGACCTCCGGCGTCTCGCAGGCGAAGCCCAGCTCGCCGAGCCAGGCGGCCAGCAGCTCGATCACCGGACGGTTGCTCTGATCCCAGCCAGGCTGCGTGCAACTGACGGAGGGCGCGGCAATGAGCGCGGCGAACTGCTCCTTGAGCGAAGGAATGGGCACCGGTGACCTCCCGTGATGCGATCGGAACGAAGGTGCAGTGAAGCACGAAACGCGCGACGGCGGGACCCGCAAACGAAAACGCCCCGCCGAGGCGGGGCGTCGATCGCGTCGGCTCGACTCAGGTAAAGATGAACTTGAGCACGGTGAAAAAGACGATCGCGAGGAAGGCGCCGGCCGGCAGGGTGATCAGCCAGGACATGAAGATCGAACCGACCACGCCCAGGTTCAGCGCACCGATACCGCGGGCGATACCAATGCCAAGCACGGCACCCACCAGCGTATGGGTGGTGGAAACCGGCAGGCCGATGGCCGAGGCGCCGACCACGGTGGTCGCGGTGGCCAGTTCGGCGGCGAAGCCACGGCTCGGGGTCAGCTCGGTGATTTCCTTGCCGATGGTGGCGATCACCTTGTAGCCGTAGGTGGCCAGACCGATGACGATACCGAGCGCGCCCAGCAGCAGCACCCAGCCCGGCACTGCGGACTTGGCGGCGATGTCGGCAGCACCACCGGATTCGATCACACCGACGATGGCGGCCAGCGGGCCGACGGCGTTGGCGACGTCGTTGGCACCATGGGCGAAGGCCATCGAACAGGCGGTGAAGATCATCAGCACGGCGAAGACCTTCTCCACGCTGGCGAAGTGGAAGGTCTTGTCCGCCTCCACGTCCAGCTTGATACGGCTGAGCAGTGCCACGCCGAGCAGTGCTACCAGCAGGCCGATGCCGAAGGCGATGACCACGCCCTGCTGGCTGCTCAGGTGCAGACCGACATGCTTGAGACCTTTGGTCACCGTCATCAGGGCGACCATGAAACCGGTGAGAAACATGTACAGCGGGACGAAGCGTTTGGCGTTCTCGAAGGGATGATCGGTGTTGATGATCAGTTTCTGCACGCTCATGAACAGGCCGAAGGCGACGACCCCCGAAAGCATTGGCGTGACCACCCAGCTGGCGACGATCGGCCCGATGGCCTCCCAGTGCACCGCATCGGTGGATACGCCGACGGCCGCGAAGCCGATGACCGCGCCGATGATCGAATGCGTCGTGGAAACCGGCCAGCCCTTCATCGTCGCGATCAGCAGCCAGGTACCGGCCGCCAGCAGCGCCGACATCATGCCCAGCACCATCAGATCGGGCGAGATGACCTCGGCATCGACGATGCCGTTCTTGATCGTCTCGGTAACCTCGCCACCGGCCAGGTAGGCGCCGCAGAACTCGAAGATCATCGCCACGATGATCGCCTGCTTGATGGTCAACGCACGGGAACCCACCGAAGTGCCCATGGCGTTGGCGACATCGTTGGCACCGACACCCCAGGCCATGAAGAAACCGAATGCGCAGGCGAGAATCAGGAGTACGAAGCCGTAATCCGCAATAAGAGACATAAGGAAAACTACCTGTTGAACCCAGAAAGGACGCTGGCGCCTCAGCGCGCCAGCAATTGTTCCAGACGGTTGCCGACGCGCTCGGCGCGGTCGGCTACATCACCGATCCATTCGATGATCTTGTAGAGAAAGATCACGTCGACTGCTGGCAGGTCCTTTTCCAGATTGAACAGCGCACGGCGTACCGTGATCTGCATGCGGTCGGTTTCGCGCTCGATCTCCTCGAGCTCCTCGACCATCTTTTCGACGAGTGTGGCTTCGCGGCCACTGAAACCGGTTTCCAGCAACGAATCCAGTTCCTTGAGCGCCTTGAGCGCCTGAGCGCTGGCGTCGACGGTGCGTTGTACATAGGCCAGCATCTGCGGCTGCAGCGGCTGCGGGATCGTCATGCAGCGACCCAGCATCAGGCCGGCGATGTCCTTGGCGCGGTTGGCGATCTTGTCCTGTACACTCAGCAGATCAAGCAGATCGGAGCGCGGCACCGGCAGGAACAGGCTCTTGGGCAGGTGCTGGCGTACGCTCTTCTTCAGTTTGTCGGCCTCGTTCTCCAGCTGCGCCATCTGCTGCTGGATCTGCTCGACCTTTTCCCAGTCCTCGGCCATTACCGCCTGGAACAGCGGCACCAGGTTCGCTGCACATTCATGCGACTTGGCCATATGCTGCTGCATCGGGCCGATTGGCGAACGTCCGAACAAGCTGACGAAAGGATTGACTGGCATAGGGTATGGCCCCGGCTTGAAAGAGGCGGCAAGTATACGGACAGGCCATCACGCCTGCTACCGTGCGTCATCAGGCTGCAACATCAACACATCATAGGCACCCAGTCGGCACCATGCAGAAAGAAACCGAAATCAAGCTACGCGCCAGCCGCGAGACCCTGCTCGCCCTGCGCGAACATCCGCTGCTGAAGAAGCGCAACAAGAGCGGCTGGTCGCGCCATGAGCTGTTCAACCAGTATTACGACACCGCCGAGCGCGAACTGGCTCATGCCCGCGTGGCGTTGCGCCTGCGGCGCGACGGCGAGCAGTTCATCCAGACCCTGAAAAGCCGCGGCCAGAGCGTCGCCGGCCTGTCCGAACGCAACGAGTGGGACTGGTACCTGGACAAGGCCAAGCTGGACATCAAGAAGCTCGGCGATGACTGCTGGCCGGCCAGCCTCGCCGACCTGGACAAGAAGACCCTGAAACCGATCTTCACCACCGATTTCGTCCGCGAGAAGGCCGAGATCGCCTGGGGCCGCGGAAAGACCAGGGTCGTCATCGAAGCCGCACTGGACCTGGGCCAGGTCAAGGCCGGCAAGCAGTCCGAGGAGATCTGCGAGCTGGAGCTGGAACTGCGCCAGGGCGAGCCCGAAGCGCTGCTGGAACTGGCCGCCGAACTGGCCGCCGACCTGCCGCTGATGCCCTGCGACATCAGCAAGGCCGAACGCGGCTACCGCCTGTATGACGCCGATGGCTACAGCCTGCAGCTGCCCGCACCTGAATTGACAGCGAGCATGCCGCTGGACGATGCCGTCGTCGCGCTTGGCTGGCAGCTGCTCGGCAATAGCCAGCGACTGACCGAGCAGTACCGCTTCAATGGCCGCTGGAAGCTGCTGGGCGAATGGCTGCAGCAGCTCGTCGAACTGCGCGCCCTGCTCGGCAGCCTCGGCCAGGCCGCCCCACGTGCCAGCAGCCGAGAGCTGCGCGAACTGCTCGATATGCTGATCCAGGACTGGCGTCCGCGAGTCGAAGCCGGTCAGGACGATGAGGGGGTGCGCAAGGCCGCACCGACGCAGTTCACCGAGGAACTGGGTCAGACCCGCTGGGGCCTGCTGTCGCTCAAGGCGTCCCTCTGGCTGCTGCAACGCAGCTGGACCCAAGGCCGCAACGCCCGTGGCGATCGCCAGGGTGCCGCCGAGCTGGGCAAATGGCTGCCGCACCTGCTGGCCGAAGAAGCCAAGGCTCTGCAGTTGCCGCGCTACCAGCAGCAGCCGGAAGACCTGGCCGAGCAGAGCCCGCGCATGGAGCGCATGCTGGTATGGCTGCACCTGGCGCGCGGCGTGCTGGAGCTGCCGGAAACCGACCGTCTCTACGGCGAACTGGCCAAGCTCCACGAAATGGCCCGTCAGCCGCTGGACGAAGCAGCGCGCGAGCAACGCGTCGAGCAGGCCCATCGGGTATGGACGCTCAAGGCCTGGAAGCTGCTGGAAAAATAACGGCATAACGCTGCGCAAAGTTGAACCCCGGCGGCAGACAACGCCGGGTGTTTAACGGCAAGCTTGGATTTTTTGCGCGCCACGTCGAAGGAACACCATGTCCGTGCTGAACTCGCCCACCCAGGACCGCCCTCTCGATCTTGCCGACCTGTTGCGCGAGCTGGTTGCCCAGGGGCGGGTCGCGCAGGACAGCGCCGAGCAGTGCCTGACGGTACGCCGCAGCGCGGTGGCCAACCAGCAGCATCCGCTGGAATTCCTCGCCGCCCAGCAGCTTGACGACCTACAGCGGCCGGGCAAGAAGCTCGATCTGGAAACCCTCACCGTCTGGCTGGCCGAACGTGCCGGCCAGCCTTACCTGCGCATCGATCCGCTGAAGATCGACGTCGCCGCCGTCACTCCACTGATGTCCTACGCCTTCGCCCAGCGCCACAGCATTCTGGCCGTGGCGGTGGATGCCAGCGCCGTGACCATCGCCAGCAGCCAGCCTTTCGTGCATGGTTGGGAAGCCAACCTGACCCACGTGCTCAAGCGGCCGATCAAGCGTGTGGTGGCCAACCCGACGGACATTCAACGCTTCACCGTCGAGTTCTACCGCCTGGCCAAGTCGGTCAGCGGTGCCAGCAGCACGGATCAGAAGATCAGCGGCGTCGGCAACTTCGAGCAGCTGCTCAACCTCGGCGCCAGCGATCAGGAGCCGGACGCCAACGACTCGCACATCGTCAATATCGTCGACTGGCTGTTCCAGTACGCCTTCCAGCAGCGCGCCAGCGACATCCACATCGAACCGCGCCGCGAGCAGGGCACGGTGCGCTTTCGCATCGATGGCGTACTGCACAACGTCTATCAGTTCCCGCCGCAGGTAACGATGGCGGTGGTCAGCCGGCTGAAATCCCTCGGCCGCATGAACGTGGCCGAGAAGCGCAAGCCGCAGGATGGCCGGGTCAAGACCAAGACGCCGGATGGCGGCGAGGTGGAGCTGCGCCTGTCGACACTGCCGACCGCCTTCGGCGAGAAGATGGTGATGCGCATCTTCGACCCCGAGGTGCTGCTCAAGGGCTTCGACCAGCTGGGCTTTTCCGCCGATGATCTGCGTCGCTGGCAAAGCATGACCAGCCAGCCCAACGGCATCATCCTGGTCACCGGGCCGACCGGTTCGGGCAAGACCACCACGCTCTACACCACGCTCAAGCAGCTGGCGACGCCGGAGGTGAACGTCTGCACCATCGAGGACCCGATCGAGATGATCGAAGGCGCCTTCAACCAGATGCAGGTGCAGCACAACATCGACCTGACCTTCGCCAGCGGCGTGCGCGCGCTGATGCGTCAGGACCCGGACATCATCATGGTCGGCGAGATTCGCGACCTGGAAACCGCGGAGATGGCCATCCAGGCCGCACTGACCGGCCACCTGGTGCTGTCCACGCTGCACACCAACGATGCCCCCAGCGCCATCACCCGCCTGCTGGAACTGGGCGTGCCGCATTATCTGCTCAAGGCCACCCTGCTCGGCGTCATGGCGCAGCGCCTGGTGCGCACGCTGTGCCCGCACTGCAAGGCGCCCATGCAGCTGGACGCCGACGACTGGAGCGCGCTGACCAGGCCCTGGAATGCGCCGCTGCCGAGCACCGCGCAGCGGGCTGTCGGTTGTCTGGAATGCCGGGACACCGGTTATCGCGGGCGTGCCGGCGTCTACGAGATCATGCTGCTCAATGACGCGATCAAGCCGCTGATCACCGCCGATACCGACATCGTCGCCCTGCGTCGCCAGGCGTTCAAGGACGGTATGCGCAGCCTGCGCCTGTCCGGCGCGCAGAAGATCGCTGCCGGCCTGACTACCGTCGAGGAAGTGTTGCGGGTGACGCCGCAGAGCGAGCAGAAGTAGCCCATTCAAGCGGGCGCTGTAAGAGCGGCCTTGGCGGCGAACCGCTCAGCGCAGCACCGAACGACCCGAGGCGCCTGCCTTCAAGCAGAACGACGATTCAGCCGTCCGATCGCGCCGCGAGGATGCTTGCAGTTGAGGTAGGCCGAGGACTGCAACCACTGCTGGTCCGGGTACCAGGAGAACATGAACTGGCCACCCTTGAGGCTGTCGACCACCATCCGTGCCACCTCGGGTCGAACCGCCGGACAACCCTGGCTGCGGCCGATGCGGCCTTGGGTAGCGATCCAGGAGGGGTTCACGTAGTCGGCAGGGTGAATGACGATGGCGCGCTCACGGGCGCGGTCGTTGATGCCCGGCTCCAGCCCGTCCATGCGCAGCGAGTAGCCGTGCTTGCCGCTGTAGCTTTCGGCAGTGCGGAACAGGCCGATGCTGGACTGGTGGCTGCCCACCGCATTGGAGAAACGCGTGGCGTGGTTATCGCCGGATTTCTGCCCGTGAGCGACCAGGTCCTCGAGCAACAGCTGCTCCCTCTCCAGGTCGAAGATCCACAGGCGTTTCTCGCTGGAAGGCAGTGAATAATCGATCACCGCCAGACGCTGCGCGGCTCCGGCGCCATTGTTGACCGCGCACTGCATCGCTGCGACCGCGTGGGTCAGGACCTGCCGGTCCAGCTTGGGCGCCAGCCGCGCCAGGCTGTCGACCATCGGCTGATAGGTGGCGGTGGCCGCCCAGAGCGGCGCGGCGAAGACGAGAAGGCCCGCCGACAGGCAGGCACGTCGAAGCACTGAAATCATCACAAGCAACCCCACGGGCACGACCTGACGACTTCCTGTCTGGTCGGCGCCTTATACTCGCTACCCAATGCAGCAGCGCGACGAAGCCGGGACGAGTGAAGCCCACATGTCCGGCACGATATGTTCTTATGGTCCGAACGGTCACCGGTCGATGCCGGAGCCGCAGCCCTATAGCGGCGCAGTCTAGCAGCCACCGCAGCGGTCTGGAGCGAAACGTTGTTCAGAAAATGTGCATCCCGTCTGGCCATCTGGCTATGCCTCGCCTCCGGCCTGGCCCTCGCCACGTCTGCCTCCGCCCAGCAGGCGACATTGCAAAGCGTGCTGGAAGGCCTGCCGCAGAGCTGCCCGCAGCTGCCGGTCAGGTCCGCGATTAGCGAACACCTGAACGCGTTCTACCAGGCCCGCCAGTTCCAGCCCGCCTGGACCTCCCGCTCCCTGCTCGAAGGCCTGCTGCAGCAGCTCGCGCAGCTGGCCGACGACGGCCTGGACCCTGCCTACTACCAGCCGGAGCGGATACGCGAGCAGCTCTACCCGGTCGCGTCTTCCCCACGCCGGCCCGAATGCGACGACCTGCTTGCCAGCCAGGCCTACCTCCAAGCGCTGCACCACCTGGCCCGCGGACGGCTGCGACAGGCGGACATCGAACCCATCTGGCGCAGCCCGGATGCGCCGGAGGCGGATGATCGCCAGCGGCTTCTGCAGATCGCCGTGCAGGGCCTCACCGATCTGCCTGGGGCATTCGATCGCGCGCGCCCGCCGCACGCCCTGTACCGCGACCTGCGTGCGGCCTATGCCAGGCAGCGCCAGGCAGCCCTGCCGGCCTGGCGCCCGTTGCCGAGCGGCCCGACGCTGCGCCCCGGAATGCGTAACGAGCGCAGCCCGCTGCTGCGCGAACTGCTGCTCGCCGGTGCCGGCAGCACGCCCGCGCTGGACC
>Ga0137829_12264044_pt1 | contig 14850 bp, 15 predicted proteins | sample OV2TP2_FD_97737 | JGI IMG/M metagenome (GOLD analysis project Ga0137829, IMG submission 97737) | reverse complement strand
CCCTTGTCCTGTTCACTCTTATCACCTTGAGGACAGCCTTCTGCTTTGGTTTAACGTATCGCTCAATATTTCTTATCCATCCAGTTGCAATTTCAGAAATGTGCAAAAATCCAGTAATGCCACCATATTCATCAAGGGTTACATATGCACCATGTGACATGACTTCCTTGATGGTGGCAATTACAATATCACCCTCCTCTGGTAATTCATGCATTTCAGTAGTCATAATTATTATCTGCGTATAATTGGCATACTTTAACCTTGCTAATCAATTAGAAATCTACTCCTCTCTTTGCCTTCCTTCCCTCTCTATAAGGATGTTTGATCTCCTTCATCTCTGTAACAAGATCAGCTGCTTCAATAACTTTGTCATTGGCATAATTTCCAGTTAATACTAGTGTTATTTTTTTGGGTCTTAATTTTATCAGTTCAAGGACATCGTCAGCACTGATCAGTTTAAGGTTTACAGCATAATTTATTTCATCCAGAATAATTATGTCATACTTTCCCGATGTTATCTTTTCTCTGCTTATTTGCAACGCTTCCCTTGCTGCTCTAACATGATCTTCTTTTGGTTTGTTATCATCCATTATACCTACAAAACCCTTTCCAGCAGCGACGAGTTCAAAATCTGGTTCCAGTCTTGATGAACTGGTTAGTTCGCCATAGTACCACGAGCCCTTGATGAACTGGATCATCGCAACCTTGAACCCATGTCCCACTGCTCGCAGGACCATACCTAGAGCTGCAGTGGTCTTGCCCTTTCCCTTGCCGGTATAAACAATTACTAGACCTGTATCATCGCTCATAGCAAGGGTAGCATCAGTTTTAAATAAAAATCATAACATTAGTGCTGTATTGATACCCAGACTTGTAATTGCTGGCGTGACTAGCAGCGTGGGAAAGACCAGCATCTCCATAGCGCTGATGAGTGCACTGCAGGAGAAGGGTTACACGGTGCAGGGCTTCAAGGTCGGCCCTGACTACATCGATCCAAGTTACCATACCACTGTGACTGGCAGGCAGTCAAGGAACCTGGATCCATGGCTCATGGGTGAAAAATGCTTGCTCGACAGTTTCCACAATGCCAGCAAGGATGCAGATTTTGCAGTGATCGAAGGTGTAATGGGACTATTCGATGGTCTGTCAGGAGCGAGCAACTTTGCTAGCACAGCTCACATTGCAAAGCTGCTGAAGAGCCCGGTTGTTCTTGTTATAGATTCTGGCAAGGCAGCTAGGTCCATAGCTGCAGTTGCACTTGGCTTTGCAAAGTTCGATCCAAGTATCAAGATTGCGGGTTTGATACTAAACAACGTTGCAGGAGAGAAGCATGCAAAGTACTGCATCGATGCTATCAAGCAGAAGGTAAAGGTTCCAGTGCTGGGAGCAATAAAACGGAACAAGGAGATCGAGCTGCAGGAACGGCATCTGGGGCTTGTGCCAACTTCTGAAAGGAAGGAACTGCAGAAAAAAGTAATAGCTGTTGCAAAGTATATCCAGGAGCAGATAGATGTTGATAAGGCAGTTTCAATCGCAAAGAAAGCTCCAAAGCTTCACATTAAAACCAATGATATAACGAAAAATATCAATACAACTATAGCAGTTGCACTTGATGAGTCATTCAACTTTTACTATGCAGACAACCTCGACACCTTGCGTTCATTAGGGGCAGAATTAAAGTTCTTCAGCCCTATAAATGATGAAACCATACCTGATGCAGACGGTCTATACCTGGGGGGAGGTTTTCCCGAAGTTCTTGCAGATATGTTGGAGAAAAATTCCAGTATGCTACATTCAATCAAAAATGCAGCCAGTGACGGCATGCCAATATATGCGGAGTGTGGTGGTCTAATGTATCTAACGAAAAGCATTACAGAATTCGATGGCAAGAAGCACAGCATGGTAAACCTTTTCGATGCTGACACAATAATGGACAAGAAATTAACGCTAAACTATACGGAAGCAAAAATTACAGATGCATGCTTAATCGCAAAGGCTGGCAAAACAATCAAGGGACACGAATTTCACTACTCAAAGATCGAGAATGTTCCAAAAGATGCAAGGTTTGTTTACAAGTTAAGCAAGGGCAAGGGAGTAAATGGCAGCATGGACGGTTTTATGGAATACAACACACTTGCATCTTACATGCATCTGCACTTTGCAAACAGAACATTGGCTGAAAACTTTCTACTTAATTGTAAAAGGTATAGCAAACGTTAGCTCGTTCTGTCCCTGTAAATTCCAAGCAGTGCGTTGATTATCGATGCTGCAACGGTGCTCCCGCCCTTTCTGCCCTTGTTTGTTATATATGGAACATTCACATTCAATAGTTCTTCTTTTGATTCTACTGCAGACACGAACCCAACAGGGATCCCTATTATCAATGCCGGTTTAACAACTCCTTCATTGGCCATTTTTATTACTTCATAGAGTGCAGTAGGTGCATTCCCAATGGCAACTATTCCATTGTTGATTTCATTAGCGGCTTTGCGCATGGCTATTTCCGCCCTTGTCTTGTTAAGCTGCTTGGCCTCGCTTACAACTACCTCATCGGATATTTTACATACGCATCTCAGCCCGTAGTCATTCAAACTCTTTTTGTTCAGAGCCGCAAGCACGATATCAGAATCTCCCACAACGGTGCACTTGTTCGCTATCGCATTCAATGCTGAAACTAAAGCGTCTTTATGAAAGATTATAGCATTTTGTTTAGCAAAGTCAAAGTCTGCTGTTGCATGAATTATCCTTCTGACTATTACCCACTCCAGCTCATTATAGCTATGCTTACCAACCTCTTGCTCAATTATAGCCATGCTCCTCTTCTCTATGTCCATTGCTTTTTCAGATACCAAACTTCTTCTCTACCTCATTCGCTCGCTCAATTATTACATCGATTATCTTGCTATCAACTCCAAGATGCCTTGTCATGTGCACCTTGCTGGCTTCATATTCTTTTAACGCTTTGTTCACTTCCTCCTTCACATCATGCTTGATATGCGCACCGCGGTGAAGAAAGTACGGCACAAGTATTAGCACCTGCAGTTTTTTATCTAACGACTGTCTGATCCCTTGTTCTATATTCGGACTGTCAAGTTCGAGAAAGCAGAACCCAACATTTCTGTACGTTTGCTTTATGGAATCGGCAATGTACACAAAAGCGTTTCGAGCATCATTATCACTGCTGCCATGGCCTATAAGGAGAACATCGCAGTCCTTGTCTGGGTAATCGATATTTTCCTTCCTCTTTACTTCGTTTATTCTATCTTTAACAATATCGATAAACTTGCTATGATAGTTCAGGCATTCTGTTACTGCAAAGTTAAGACCCAGTTCACGAGCAATCTTCTCGCTCTGCTTCACCGCAAGCTTAAGCTTCATCCCCGGATAAAGAAAGTACGGCATTATCGTTACAAACTCAGCACCCTGCTTTACACAGGAATTAATTCCTTCCTCGATGTAGGGCGGTGTGACTTCCAGAAACGCATAATTTGAAAAATAATATTTTCCTCTTTCTTTTGCCATTGAACAAATATCATGCAGCTCGTCCTTTACGTCCTGCTCCTTGCTTCCCCTATCTATCAGCAGTAATGCCTTCTTCATCAACTCACCCTCACTTCGGCAACGGCAACTGTTAGGTTTGGCGGGAACTTGCGCTTTTGTACCAGCAACTTGCCATTTTTCGCACTAAACATTGCAGCAGCTTCCGAAACACTTGGCGTACCTTCGAACTTCATTACAGTATCAGAAGGGTTTGGCGCATCTATAGTTGATAATTGATTCTTATCAAAATACTCAACAGGTATTTTGTATTCGCTGGAAAACTCCTGCAGACCCTTCACTATAGCCTCCCTGTTTATAGTCGCAACATTTCTCACACACTTGAAACTTAAACCTGCTTCCCCCAAAGTGGTTTGGATGCCCCCCACGATCTCATCCTTGCTAGTATCCCAGTGCAACCCAAGACCTATAACTAAACTCTTTGGCCTGTAAACTACTGCTCTGTCAAGCAATTGCGCATACTTCTGCTCTAACAACCTGTTAGTGATTATGAGCGCCACTTTGCAGTCAGAACTTGCCAGTTCATCTATGTTATTGAAGAGCTGGACATTTGCTGGCAAGGGTCTATCATTAAACCACCAGTTGCGCTCCCCAGTATCCTGATAGATTCCAACCTTCTCTTCGTTCACCATGCATCCGCTTGCCTTGGTAACGTTGCAGTCGTCATCGATTACCCATCCAAACTCCCTTCCTAGCAAGTCAACAGCGATTGTTTCGTTAACATCTGCTGCAGTAGTGATAACAGGTGTTGCGTTGAGTATGGAAGCAATCAATCTTGCCAATGCATTCGCACCGCCAAGGTGGCCCGATAAAGCGCTTATCACAAACTGTGCCTTGTCATCTATCACAACAACTGCAGGGTCTGTCTTCTTGTCCTTCATATGCGGTGCTACCAGCCTTATGACAGCTCCTAATGAAAATATGCATACGAGACCATCATATGACTTGAAGAGCTTGCCTATCGCTAATGGGCTTGGATCGCTGTACCAGTTTATGTCATCTTTTCCATCATTGAATTTTTCTGGCACATGAATATCCCACTCCTGCATCCTTGCCTTGATCCTTCTGGCTATCTCTACGCCATGCTTTGTTATTGCAACTATTGCAATCTTGCTCAAGGCAGATCATTGCACAAGAAGACTAGAAATATCCTTTTCGATAGCTAGCGTGGATACTTACCTATAATCTTGCTGTCAAAATCGAACATTATGCATTCAATTTCTACCTGACCTTTCGTGTGTTCTGTCATCATAGTATACACCTTCTCGCAAAGCTTGTCAAAGTAGCCATTGAGTTTGTGTTCCATGACGATCTCAGAAACATGCCTTGCAGTATTTGCCTTCTTTATTTCATTTACCAACTCATCGCTCGCACCGCACTCCTTTGCAACAGATGCTAGGAAGTCCATGTCAACATGCGAACCCTTCACATGCGTCTGCTTCACACCCATGGCCATCTTCGATAATTTGCCAATGAAACCTGCAATGATGACCTTCTTCATTCCCTTCATAGCTGCCTGCCTTACAGAATAAGCAGCAAAGTCTCCCATCTGCACGATGCAATGGTCTGGTAATTTCAACAATTCCTTAGCAAAATCATCGCTTCTCCCTCCAGTTGTTAACACAACTGTATCATGCCCCATCGCTTTCGCAACATCAAGACCCTGCCTTATGCTGGCAGTAAAAGAGCCAGTTGAATACGGTATCACTATCCCACTTGTACCAAGTATTGATATTCCCCCAAGAATTCCCAACCTTGGATTATCTGTTAGTTTTGCAAGTTCCTCGCCCTTTGGCACAGAAATTACTACCTTCACACCCTTGTTCCTGAGCTGCTCGCTTGCAACTTCGTTAACAGCATTCGTTATCATCTTCATCGGCGTTGGGTTGATTGCTGGTTTGCCAATTTCTAGACCAATTCCAGGTTTGGTTACATGCCCAACTCCCTTTCCTCCATCAATATCAATTGTACCAACACTATCTGTCCAAGTTACCGTTGAAACAATTTCTGCACCATTGGTAACGTCTGGATCGTCACCGGCATCCTTTATCACAACACATTGTCCACTGTTGTCATCAAACTTACAGTCTTTAATTGCAAGAGTCATTATACTGCCTTTGGGCAGTGTTACAGTCACCTCTTTAACAGGCGTTTTTGTTATCATCGCAAGCAAAGCAGCTTTAGTTGCTGCCGTAGCACATGTACCAGTGGTGTACCCAGTTCGCAGCTGACCCTTCCTTCTCTTCTCTTCAATCTCTGGTGGTAGCTGTTGTTCTGCCTCTGCAAGTTTCTCCAGATCGTCGCTCATCTAAATTGACTAAACATAAAGAGCTTATAGGCTTTCGCATGGAAATGAATGCGGTGCAATAAACAGGATATTTACTTGTCAATTATTAGGCTCTCATTCAAGTTATTAAAAATTAATGTAGTTAGTAAGCTTACCATGCTCCATGTCCTCTGCTGAAGTTGCAGCAAAGGTTGTAAAAGATCTAGAGCCAGAAGAGTTCAAGGTGCTCAAGGCACTAGAAGCGTTGTTGAAGGATCATGAATCATTAACGATCGAGCAGATTTCCAGTAAGACAGGAATGCACATAGACAAGGCAAGATTCAGTGTTGGGAAGTTGAATCAGATGGAGCTGGTGATCAGAACAGGAAGAGGGTTTTCACTAGTATCAGCCGGGCTTGACGCGCTTGCACTAAAGATACTAGCTGATGAGGACATTGTTGTTGGCATGGGCAAATCTATTGGCGTTGGCAAGGAGTCAGATGTCTTTGAAGCTGTAACACCTGATCAGAGATTCATAGCGATCAAGTTCTTCAGGATTGGCAGGACAAGTTTCAGGGACATCGTGCGCAAGAGAGCATTTGGAAAGAAACTGCATCACTGGCTACTGGTGAATATGGATGCAGCAAAGAAAGAGTTTCATGCTCTACAGGTTCTCAAAGGGGCTGGCGTAAAAGTGCCGGAGCCATTTGCGCTTGTAAAACACGCAATAGTAATGGAGCGTGTTGATGGCCCGAGGTTGATTCATTGTGAAACTTTTACTGATCCAAAAGCTATACTGGAAACGATACTCAAGAACGTAAAACTGGCATACAGGGCAGGAATAATAAGTGCCGATCTGAGCGAGTACAACGTGCTCTACGACGGAAGTGATGTATGGATAATAGACTGGCCCCAGAGTGTTAGCATAAAACACCCAAATGCGTCTATGTTGCTAAAGCGTGATGTCGAAAACCTGCTGAAGTTCTTCAAGAGAAAGTATGCGCTGCAATACTCTTTAGCAGATGCATTGGAGCATGTTAGCAAATAGTTACAGTCCAGCCGCACGTTTCAGCATTTCAGCTTTATCTGTCTTCTCCCATGTAAAATCTGGATCGCTTCTTCCAAAGTGTCCATACGCAGCAGTCTTCCTGTAGATAGGTCTCTTCAAATCTAGTTGCCTAATTATTTCAGCTGGTCTTAGATCGAAATTCTTTCTAACAAGATCCTCGATTCCTTCCTCTGGTATCCTGCTCGTTCCAAAGGCGTTTATCATCAATGATACTGGCTGGGCAACCCCGATCGCATATGCAACCTGCACCTCACATTTGTCTGCAAGTCCAGCTGCTACGATGTTCTTGGCAACGTATCTAGCCATGTACGATGCTGATCTATCGACCTTGCTCGGATCCTTGCCTGAGAACGAACCACCACCATGGCTTCCAACTCCTCCATATGTATCTGCGATCAGCTTTCTTCCAGTTAGTCCGCTATCACCTGCAGGTCCACCGATAACAAACCTCCCCGTTGGATTTATGTAGTACGTAGTATCCTTATCTGTCAGTTCACCACAAACAGGCGCAATGACCCTTGCCATGATCTCTTTTCTGATCGTATCTGCATCAACGTCAGGTGCATGCTGTGTTGATAATACAACTGTTTGAATTCTCTTGGGCTTTCCATTTTCGTATTCAACAGTAACCTGCGACTTGCCATCTGGCCTTACCCAGCTCAGCTCCTTCTTCTTTCTAACCTCGCTCAGCCGCATTGCAAGTTTGTTCGCGAGGTTTATCGGCATGGGCATAAATTCCTGTGTTTCATTGGTTGCATAACCTAACATCAAACCCTGATCGCCTGCACCCTGCTCCTTGTTTGCGGTTGGCGTTACACCAATCGAAATGTCAGGACTCTGCTCGTGCAGGGAAACTAATATTCTGCATGTGTTGCAGTCGAAACCAAGTTCAGGATTATCGTAGCCTATCTCCTTCACAGTTCTCCTAACAATGTTCTGCACATCTACCTGACCCTTGCTGGTCACTTCGCCAACAACAACGATCATTCCTGTAGTAGCCAACGCTTCTACAGCTACTCTGGAATCAGGATCCTGCTTCAGAAATTCGTCAAGCAAGGCATCTGCGATCTGATCACAGACCTTGTCAGGGTGCCCTTCTGTTACGGATTCGGAGGTGAATAATTTTCTAGCCATAAGCCCACACATCCATTTGCGTGCTCAATTTTTTGCATGGCTCATCAGAGCTCATTCTCTAATTTTATGAATAAAACGTTGTTACCCCTTATCACTACCTTGCCATAGTTCGCAAGGTGTGTTTGACCGTTAAACTCTTCAGCATCAACAAGGATTAGATTCATGTAAGAGTCAACGTTGCTCATCTTGCCCTTGTATTCGAACTCGTTCTTCAGCCTTACAGCCACTTTTCTGTTAATTGCTCGTTGGAGTGTCGTTAGTGGCCTCTTAGGTTGCTGTTGCGACAAATACTTCACTTTGCACTCATTGGTAATACGCTAGGATAAAAATCTTCCCTTACAGTGTTGATTTTGTGACAGGATCAGGGCTTGAGGCAGTGACGGTTTATCAATACGTTCTGGCATTATTCGGTATTGAACATGATAAGCACCAGCTCCATTGCACTGGATAACCTTTTGGGAGGAGGTGTAAGAGTTGGTATGCTAACTGATATATTTGGTGCGAGCGGAACCGGAAAAACACAGCTTTGCTTTCAGTTATGTGTAAATTGTGCAAAGCCCAAAAACAAAAAGGGATTAAATGCAAATGTTCTTTTCATAGATGCAACAAATACGTTCAGACCAGAAAGAATTTCGCAGATGGCAAAGCATGCAGGTTTGGACGATAAGCTGCTAGACAAGATCTATGTTTCAAAGGTCTACAGCAGTGCAGATCAGGTAGCAGCAATAAAACGTATACCGACGATCCAAAATCTAAAACTAGTTGTGATCGATAGCGTAGGTGATCTGTTTTCATTTGAATATAAACAATCGATGGGAGCAGAAAAGCACCTGAAGTTTATGAGGTTCATGCATGAGCTAGCATTGTATGCTCTTAACTGCAATGCGGCGATAGTTGCTACGAACAGTGTCAGGTTCACGGGTACAGAGCAGGTACAGTACCTCGATAGATCAATCTCAAGTTTCACGCATTTTAAGATCGAACTCTCCAGACATGATGGTGTATTTAAAGCGTTGTTGTTGCAGCCCTCCCTAGAACCTAAAGAGGCGTTCTTCAAGGTAAGTGATAACGGTATAATTGATGTGTAAGTTTCATGGAAACTTTTAAGTGTAAGCCCTTGTATGCTGATCCCAATGAAGAATCCAACAAAACTTGTGATGCTGGGCCTATCGCTGGTACTGTTTGCTGTTGCTATCAACTTGGGCAATGCTTATGCACAGGAATTTACCGTTAGCTTTCTACCAGGTGCACAACTCGTTGGTTGCGAGGAGGAGGACAAATGCTTGGGCCCTTCAACAATAACCGTTCCAGTAGGAGCAACTGTTACGTGGATAAACAAAGATGGGGCTGGTCACACTGTTACGGGTGCAACTGATCCAAAGGATCCTGCTACATGGAGTACAATCACAATTGGTGGAGTAGTCTTTGATTCCTCATTCCCATTGATTAAACCTGAAGGTGAATGGAGTTTTACATTCACAGAGGAGGGTGAATTCCCGTATGTATGCCAGGTGCATCCATGGAATATCGGAAAGGTAATAGTTGGAGGAGCTCCAACTGTACCACCTCCTACGGAAGAAGAAGAAGGAACAGTATTGCCAGGACAGCAGATTGACCTGATTGTGAGTCCCGGGCTTCCGTTCGAACGCGATGAGTATAAGGATGTGACGCTAACATTCAAGTCCAAGGGAAGTGATGGCAAGCCTATTGTACATACTGACTACATGATCACAATAACAAGAGATGGCAAAGAGGTATTCAAGAACAAGTTCCACGATCATGATGGTGTTCTAGAACTGAAAGTCACGCCAACGGATATGTCTACCACTGTGAGTAAACCTGAGGTAGATGATCTAGGCAAGTTGATTACTGGGCCTTTCGGAGTCATGGGCAAAGTACTCAATGAGAATGGCAATTACGAAATAAAGGCAGAAATAACTGGCATAGAATTTAAACCGTTACCTTCTCCAATAACGCAGAACTTCAACGCAGAAGTGGTTCCAGAGTTTCCGTTGACAGCAATACTCCCTATGCTGCTGGCATTTGTAGTGGTAATTGCAGCAATGCGAATACGTGCAAGAGTTCCAAAGAATGCGGGCATCTGAAACTGCACTAATTTTTTTATTGTGATTTCAGGCTTGCCTATATTTCGTAATATAAATCATCCAAGATGAAATAATTGCAAGCCCGACGCTTTGGTAGTTATTCAATGGTGGCGCTAGAATTAAAAAAGCAATAACGAAGAATACTGCAGACGCTATGTAGGGATACACGCGTAACTTTCCCGATGCTATCATACTACCTATGACTAATTCTATAATGCCTATCATGATTACAAATACGAAGACTTGCTCAGCAGGCATATTTCGCACCGTAAGATTGAAGAGTTGCAACCAAGAGACATGAGTGCTTGTATACAACAGATGGTCAGCTGCCCATAACACAAGCACAGAGCTCAAGCCAAACCTAGCTAACTTTGGAAATTGGTAATACAGTCCGCTTGTTCGCTGATCCTTGCTGGCGAAAACTAACATTATTGATGTGCCGAGTAGACCTAGATCTTGGGGAAAGCTTGACGGATACTGTGCAACAGCCAGTATAGCTACGAGTGCTGTAGAAGTTGCAACAGCGGTTTTTCTTACAAATATTCCTACAAGCAACAATATTGCTAGTGTAACTTCAACAACGCCCATGGCGTAAATGAATGTAGAAGCATCAAGGTTGGATGTCAATATCTTGGCTCTGTCCGTCGCCTCAAACCAAGCAAGGTAGCTGTCAAATCCAACGAACTTGTCTATACCAAATATCAGAAATACAATGCCGAGTGCATATCTAGGAAGATTGTTCACGTAGGCAGCATTCCTTGCCAAACTGGACATATAACAAATCAATGGTTTGCATCTTAATTTAGCTTTGTTTAATGACGGATTTAAATTGGGTTTAATACAAAACCTTCGTTTTAAAGTTTAGATACTGTAATTCTAATCGGAGAATTTGCTCCATAGAAAAGGCCTAAGAGTTTACTTAGATAAAAGATCAACTTGGTACTTTTCACATGCAAAAACTGAATACTTAAAACTCTGAGAGACAAATAATACTATACAAGCTATCATTCGGGATAACTGCTGACAGTTCCGGCAAAGTACCAACAGAGATGCTTTCTAACCATCTCTACCTTGTCATTCCAACCAAGGGGTACAAGAGATTTGATCCCGAGCGGGAAGTAAAAAATTGTGCTTATGAACGAATTCGCTTCAAATCAAAAAGATATTGACAGTGTAACGGTGAAGATAATCTCGGTTGACTTTAGTTTGAGTCATTAAAGGATGATCATGCCTTATCAGTACTGCAAGTAAAACCTGTACAGGTACCATGATAAAAACGAGTTTTAGTTCCACTTTTTTAATAATTTCCCGTATCTGTAGTTAACCATGGCCGCAATGGCAAACACGGATGCCATTACTATTGCCATGCTGAAAGGAAACTCCGGCACTATCTGTAAGGAAAACTCTACATCCTCACCAGATGTGAGATTGATGTTCTGCAATCGAAGTGTTACAGGTCCGGTTTGGTCCTGCTTGAAGGTAACCTTCTCCAATGATGTTCCCTGTGCTATTGGCTGGAGTGATCTGTGTATTATATGAGCCCCTTCCCGTATGAATATGAAGTCATACAGCGCGTTGTTAATGGGATTTCCACTCTTGTCAAAGAACTTCAGTGTGAACACAATTTCCTTACCAGGCTCAATTGTTGCAGGCACCCACGATAATGCTACCTCTACCCCTTCCGGTGTTGTTGCCGTCATTTGAGGTAATGTTTCTTGAGATGGCGTTTCTTGCGATTGTGGTATTTGCGCCCCAGTTTCTGTAACTATTATCTTTCCAATCATCCATGGATGCACTTGACAGAAGTATGGAAACTCACCAGCTTTATCGAATGTGTGTTCCCATCCTGCCCCAGGCTTTATCAGTGGAAATGCTGAATCAAACAACTTGCCAAAATCTGGATCTGTAGTGTCCTTGCCGCTAGTGACTGTATGTCCAGCAGAATCGCTGTTCTCCCATTTCACAGTCGTTCCTACTGAAACAGTCAACGCCTTTGGCACAAATCCCTTGCCACTATTTGGATCTGCTGAACCAGATTCCATTTCAACTTCAGCATAGTTCTTTGCAGCAAAAGTTTTGTGTTGTGCTAACGGCACAATTATTGTTGCTAAAACTGCGATAACCAGCAGGTATAGCAACTTCATGATAGCACTGAATTTCATTCTCTTTAAATACATTTTGGTAACTTAGTTAGTCCCAGATTGCTGTAAATCATCTCCCTACATTTTAGCGGTAGATCATGGCAATTTTGTGCCCATTTGGTCTGCACTGAAAAAGAACAACGAACGTATTATCGGAATTATGAACAGGTATAAATTGGATCCGTGGGCAAAATAGTTGATAACTTGCTGAATAACAAAAAAATGGGGGATTGTAACCGACCTGCGTTATCTATTCACTTAGTTCAGCATGTATAGTTATTGTAACTCCGTAACCAGCACTGCCGCGAAAATTTATAGGCTTATCTGAAGTGTTTGCCAACGCTACATCTGTTGAAGCACCTGGCAGGGGACCATGATAGATGCATGAGAAGGGCGGGTTTGAAAGTTTCTCTACCATATCCAATTTGACTGGTTTAACATCTGGCGCTACGCCCGCTAGGACGGTAAGCAATGGTTCGCCTTTAGCTCCACAAGGAATCTTCATAGCCATATGCCCATCCGCAATCATATATGGTGTGGTATCAATCAGATGCTTGAAATCGCCTTTTGCCAATTTTCCACTAAGATCAATGTGATAAGTATTAACCATATGTCTCATCAGGTCTGCAACAGTTGCTGGTGTTGTTGGCATCTTTTCCATCTGACTATTCGCTTGGTTTTGGCTCAGAACAGTAAGTGGTATTATGAGGGCAGCTGCAGTTGCTATTGCGATTCCAGTTAAGAACGCTTTTCTGTCCATGTCAGGAACAAACCTATAACAAGTTATTAAGGTTTTACTAGTGATAAAGTGGGAATGAAGTGATTACGAAAAGGCAGGGATGAATGAATACGGATATGTATGCTTATACTGAGCAGTTCTCTAACAGGCTAAAGGCATTGCAACACAAATATACATGCGCTACGAAGGATGGCTGTGAATGATTCTCTTGTGACGAACTTTACAATCCGCATGAGGCAGTTCTTCCTATATATGCAGCTGTCTTTGACACGAACGGCATGACACTGCGTCTCTATGCTAAATGTAGTCCAGCCCATTCGACTCTGTTTATGTCATCGATCTCTAAAGCACTTCGACCTTAACGATCCTTGCGTATGTAATAAAACCATCACTAGCTGAGATCGTCATGTTGTATACTCCTCGTGTTAATTCAGGTTTTGTGTGTATAAAGAGCTTGGCTTGCCGGCTACTATTGTCCAAATTTATCTGCTCAGGATCAAAGATTATTGTGGAATTGACAAATTCACCTGTGGGAGTTATCGTGCCAGAGGCATTGAAATAGATATTTCTAATTTCACTGCCGTGGCCTGGCCTAACAGTTACTTCAAGTGTAAAGCTCTTACCGGCTTCTATATTAACAAAACCCGCTGATACATCTACTGTAAATGGAACAGGTATATTAGAATTAACGACTCCTATTCTATTCCGTGTCCATTCGGTGAACCACAGATTATCATCTTGATCTAAAGCTATTGTAAGGGCATTGACCAGCTCTCCTTTTTCGCTTGGTATTTTATATTCCACTAAGGTGTTGTTTGCTTTAATGAACTTTGCAATTTTATTTGGGGAGTGTTCATTGAACCATATGTTCTGCTTGCTATCTATGGCGATCCAGTATGGCGTAGTGATAGGAAATTCTGCATTAGGGGATGTTGCGAATTCAAATAATGTTTTATTCGATTCCACGAACCCAGAAATTTTACTTGCTCCGTGTTGCGCAAACCAAACAGTTCCTCTAGCATCCACAGCAATTCCTATAGGAGAAACTATGCTTTGAGACGGAGTAAACTGCTTGTACGAAAGGTCGTATTTATTGAATTTTGCGATGTTATTTGCATATGTCTGCGTAATCCAGATGTTTCCGTTTTCTAACGCTATCCCAGCCGGCCCAGATCTGTCCCCCAACTTGTATTCTGTAAATGCTTCCTTCGATGGATCAAAAACTGCAATCCTCTCTCCTTCTTCTGAGTAATTGCTCCTGATTTGTGTTATCCAGATTCTACCACCGGTATCTATTGCTAGATCTGTGGGCCTCGAACCCTTTGTTGGCACCTCATAGTTTCGGAAAGATTTACCAATAGTATCAAACCTCCATATCCTATCCTTGCTATCTGTAAACCATAAGTTACCTTGAGTATCAAACTTCAGACTCCAGACTTCGCCAATGTCAGCAGGAATCTTGTACTCTGTCAAAAGATAACTATTCCTATCCAGCATTGCAAGTATACCAGCTTCATTTTCTACGAACCAAACATTGCCTTTTTTATCCACACCAATGCCGTTCGGTACAGATGACGGTGTAGGTATATTGAATTCTGTAATATAGGGGCTGGCTAAAATTCCAACCAGCCTTTCAGAAATAGGTGGAGTTGGTACAAAGTCATACAAGTAGATGATGCTCACAGCTGCAATCAAAATGCCCGCAATAATGAAAAGAATGAGAATATTCTTCAATTTGCTTGCAACTCAAATTGGTTTAGGCGTTGCTACATAAATCCGTTGATTCTAGCAAGGAACTAAGAGTTTTGATCCATTCGTTAATGCAAAGGAATCATTTG
>Ga0137829_12520660_pt1 | contig 14889 bp, 14 predicted proteins | sample OV2TP2_FD_97737 | JGI IMG/M metagenome (GOLD analysis project Ga0137829, IMG submission 97737) | reverse complement strand
GTGACATCAAGTCGGACAGCGAGCGCGCCAACCGGCTCAAGGCGCACGCGCGCTGGCTCGACCAGCACGCGGCAAATCTTTCCTAAGAAAGAAGCAACATGGAGAAGCTGACCAGGATCCAGGCGATCAAGCGGTTCTTCGAAGGGAGTGACGGTATCACCCCGCTCGGTGGCCGCAAGGTTGAGACCAGCGAGTTCAAGGGTCTCACCGCGGCCGACCGTGATGAGCTCGGCAAGCTCTGCGCGACCGCGCTGGACGTCGAGCTCATCGACGCCCTGACGAAGAACTAGCGCAAGCTAGCCCCGGCTCCAAAACTAAATAGCCGTGGAGAAAGCTCGTTCCGCCACAAGCGGAATAGAGACTCCACGGCATCCTACCAAAACATACAAATAGTTTAGTGACTTAGTGACTCAATGACTTAATGACTATTGTATATTTTGGCAGGATAGATATTAATTTTTGCGTAAATTCGCGTTGATATTGGCGTAAATTCGCTTCTACGGGAATCATAGAAAGTTGACCGTGACATTTAAGAGCCTAATTCCAACAAAGAGAGCGCGTGAATGTTCTTTAAGATAAGGAGGAGGGAAGCTTATGTTAAAGCATGGGGACATAAGCACGAATGACTTCATCTAGGTTATTTCTGGTTTCGACTAGAAGTTTCCAGATGAGTTGTTTGATAGGACCCTCACACCTTTTGATCGTTTTTTTATCGAAGCTAAGCTTCTGCCGCCATCGCACCCAAAAAGGTACGGGGCAAGCAGGCGCAACACAAAGCTTAGCTTCTAAAAGCTCTAGCTTCACGATTAAAAGGCGTGAGGGAAACCAAGCCCGCCTCCGTATCTTAGAGAGCATCAGCAGATAGCACGAAAGCATGAAAACATGAAAGTAAGAAAGCATTGTTCTTGTGCTTTTGTGAGGGAGGCCCTTGACATAATTGATTATCTGTGGTAGAGTAATTTGTTAGTTATCGTATATCGTATGGAGGATTCAATGGGGCAAAAATATCTTTGATCTTTAAATCAAATGGCCCCTTTTGACCTCCAGACGATAGGCGATAAGCCTAAAACCTTTTGCAAAAGGTTTACAGTTCTTTAAATAAAAAATCTCCTGTTCCTCACTCTCTTGGTTTTATACTAAGGAAGTGAGGAACAGGAGATCCTAAGAATTCAGATTTGCCGTAAGCCGCAATTTTGCGGTAAGGGCAGTTTGGGTTTTAAGGGTCACAAATCGTTTGGGGTCAGAAATCCCAAACACAGGAGGGCTAACATGCCCGATACCGAAACGGTGACGACAGTCACCACGCTGGACAACGAGACCGTCAGCATGAGCGATGCGCTTACGCTGAACTGGGATCGTGTGTTGGCGGCCAAGCAGGCCGCACGTCATCCGGCGCTGAAGGGAGCCCTTCAGGGGCTCTTGGACAGCCTGAAGTCTGACCCGCGTCGCCTAGCAGTGGCGCGATTGGACACGCCGCAGGCGCAGAAGCTCGCGACCCTGATCGAGTCGATCACGGTCAACAAGGCCACAGCGGAGGAGCCGCTGTGGGTGCCGCTCGTTCCCGTGCTCGAGGCGTGGGAGAAGCGGCGAGCCGAGGCGATGGCGCGCGTGGAAACGCGTACGCAGACTGCCGGAGAGGCAGCCGCTACGGCGATCCGCGAGGCCGAAGAGCGCGCCCGGCGCAATGCCGAGAAGCGCAAGGCCGAGACCGAGGCCGCCCAGACCATGGCTGCCGCTCTCGGGGAGTTCATCCCCGCGGACGTGCAGGCCGAGCGTGATGAGCGTCGCGGCGAGCGTCGTGACGCACGCGCCGAAGTGTCGGCGCTCGAGGACCTGATCGGGCCGTTCGTGTCCGGTCAAGGCGTGGTCAACGACAACCGTCAGCCGTCCGCCATCGTGGCGAACGAACAGACGGTGCAGGTGTCTGACTTCCGTTGTTTGGCCAGCCAGGTCAAGGACGGGGTGGACGCTGCGCACGTCATCGCCACCTGCGCGTTCTGCCGCAAGCAGAGCGCGTTGGGTGAAACCATGTCGTGGCGAAAGCGCCTCGACGACGGCTCAATCGAAGACAAGCAGGTCTTCGCGATGCGCCAGATCCAATTGGCGTGTCGAACGGCCGATGGCAGGCACGAGTACACGTTCACGCGGGGACCTCGCGAGGGGCAGATCCGCAAGATGAACGTGGTTGTGTGTCGGCGTTGCGCAGGGATCGCCACCAGGCTTTCCCCGTCGCAGGCCGACAGCCGTAACCCGGGCAAGACGATGCCATCGGTTCTTCCGGTGGACGTCTATCCGAAGTTCGTCCAGTGGCTGGCCAGCCAGCAGGTGACGAGCGACTCGAGAGTAGCGGCTTCGGTCGGTCCGGACGGCAAGGTCCAGATCGTCGAGGCTTCGGTCAAGCCGCTGCGCAACGCAACGGCCAGGCCGCAGACGTCGGGTGGACCATCGGGTCCGATCGGCAATGCTACTCCGACCGGACAGTCAGTGAACCCGGCGGTCCGTGATGAGAGCTTTGTCGCTCCGGCGGCCGAGTCCCCGCGGCTCGTCGCAACGATCGGCGATCGCGTCAGCGCGCGTCGTCGATAAGCCATCGATAAGCCCCACCAAAAACAAAGGGGAGATTGAACAACTTGCAGCCAGACGGCCGCTCGAGGTTCGATCTCCCCTCCCACCTTTTGCCCAACACATCTTGTTGGGCTTCTACCTTAGAAAGTTTTGCTTTATAGAAACAGATCTACACTAATGGTCTGACCATGCTCACCACAAGTCCATCCATGGATAGACGCGGAAAATTTTCTAAGGTAGGACGTTGAAAATCCTTTGACAAGCCCGGGAGCTAATCATGGCGCCCGGATTAGAAAATCGTCAAAGGTCGTTTTTATTTAGGGAGAGTGCAATATGTCTTGCGAGACTCGTGAGAGTGCGCAACTGATATCGTCGCGGCCGCTCTGGTCTGATCCGCGGATCTCTGTCCAAGCTTGGCGCAATCCGCTAAGTGAGGACGGAACGGTTCTTGACCCAATCCGGATCGCTTTTTGTGTTGATGGCAGTTCGTGGTTTCTACCGTGGTTGAAATTCATCGAACTCGTAAATCATGGAAATGTTACTGTTGGGCGTAACCTGACAGCTAACATTTTCGGTGGAAATCAGTACGCTGTACGCTACCGAAAATGTCATCGCCTGAAGGTAGAGCCCGTGACTTTTTGTGCCGGACACGACTTCGAAATCGAGTTTGGCCGAGTGCAGGTCGTTGAGATCATCAAGCGGGTGAATGAAGCCCGCGATGAGTGGGCGCGGATCTTCAGGGGTGAGTTTAGCGGTTTGCCAGTACCGAAGCTAGCTTTTCAAAAGCTCGTGACTGAAGCGCTTTACGCCCGCGGAGCATTTGGCACGCCAGAAGGTGAAGACCCTTCAACGCAGCGCGACGGCCTGTTTGATGCTTGCGGCGGTCCAGATCCTGACGAAGAGCCGCTGGAGATCGCACCAAGTGATGGCAAGAAAGAGCCGTACGATGTCGAGAACGATAAGAATGATGAGGAAGCAACCCCGGTAACTTCGAAGGCAGTCCCTCCAGTCGCTGGTGAGGCTACCTCGCCGCCGCCACCTTCAGTTGATGATGAAGACAGGTATTACGCACGCAGGCGCGAGAAGCTTATTCGTTGCGGCATGATCACGCCGCGATCTGACAGGGTTGATTCGCCACCCGCTAAGACTGGCAAATAGAGTTTTTCACGATCGTGAATAACTTCCACCCACCTTTCTTTTCCTACCTAAAAGCCCTTGGCATTCCTGCCGGGGGCTAATTCATTTTTGTTTCGAAGCTAAGCTTCCTTCTTTCGTCCCGACGCTTTGGTCGGAACTGCAGAGTGCGTCGAAGCTTAGCTTCATTATAACTCGTTAATCCGTTAATTTAGATCTGGAGCCGGCGCGGGAGGATTTAATTCTTTTTTATCAGCTGCTTCAAACACAGCTTTACGAATTTGCGTAATAAGTTCCGGACGCGTTCGTAAAGTCAGTTTAGCCGCTTCACGGCCAACGCCAAGTTTTTCGTTCAAAAAAGCAAAAGTATTGCCAACTTTTTTAACAACATCATAGAGCACAGCAGTGTCTAGCGTGTCGCCCGAGAGCGAAATGCCCTCATTATACATAATGTCAAATTCAGTTGTGCGAAAAGGCGGCGCGACTTTATTTTTAACAACTTTTACTTTAACGCGACTGCCAACCACGCTCTCACCTTGTTTTAATTGCGCGGCTCGGCGAACTTCAATACGCATGGACGAATAAAATTTTAAGGCAGTGCCGCCGGTTGTAGTTTCGGGATTGCCAAAAAACACGCCAATTTTTTGACGGGTTTGATTAATAAAAATCAGCACGGTCTTGCTTTTAGAAACAATGCCAGTTAGTTTGCGCAAGGCTTGTGACATTAACCGAGCTTGCAAACCCATATGAGCGTCCCCCATATCGCCTTCAATCTCTGCCCGCGGCACTAGCGCGGCAACGCTATCTACCACAATCACATCAACGCCGTTCGAACGTACGAGAGTTTCTACAATATCCAGCGCTTGTTCGCCCGTGTCTGGTTGCGAGATGAAAAGTTCATTGACCTTGACGCCGATTTTTTTGGCGTACTCTGGATCAAGCGCGTGTTCAGCATCAACAAAAGCAGCCACGCCGCCAAGTTTTTGCACCTCGGCAACAACATGCTGTGCGAGTGTGGTGTTATGATTGACAAAACCATTACCAAAGAAAGTAGATCCTTTCGGCACTGTAAAATCTACCACATGAGATATTGACGCTTTCCGCGCATTTACTCTATCCCAATAAAACCCAAGCTCTAGATGTTGCTCTAGTATTTGATACTGCGGTATATTTCTTCCTTTTATAAAATGTTTCAATATACGACTAAGCCGATCGTATGTTAAGGCGTGCCCACCACCTTGCGGCTTTGGCAGATAGTCATAAAAAATACTCCAGTCATCCCTGTTTAATGGCAAACACATTTGCTTATATTGTTTAATAAACTCTGCAAGCGTGTTATTTAAATTTGGAATTACATCAAGATTTGTTTTAAATATCTTTTGTTTTTTAATATCTTGAATTAGTTTACTCTGCTTGCGTTTACTGCGAAAACCAATTTGTTTCGCAAAAAATCTCTTATCATTTTGCCCCTCTATATACAAATAAAAATACGGGCCATATTTTTTGTTAATTCTCTTTTTAAGCGTGGTAATGATGCCAAAATTTAATAATACTGTTTGAAGTTGTCCTGCCAGTTTTCCTGACTTTGTGCAATACTCAATGGTTGTACCCGAAAAACAGCCATCACACTCAAATAGAGCCGAAATGAAAGCTGCCACGATTGATTTTGGCGAGCATAAAATCGACCAGGGTATCTCTTTTGTCGCAGCGTCCCACCAGCCCAAACCAGCATGGACGAGAAAATTCCTAGCCTGGGCGTTGTGCATACGCAATTGTCGAACTTGATTGCGCTTATCTTTTGTCACCCTTGCCCCCGCTCTAAAAATTTTTTGAAAAACTTTTTGCAAATCATTTTCAACCTCGTCATCCCCAACTGTTATAGTAATATTATTTTTATTGAAGCCCGTGGCTGTACAGGTGCCATCGCCAATCATATAGCCCATTAAAATAGCTAATGTCTGATCAATCATTTTCGGCGGATTGAACGACTTACTTGAGTAGTCGTTTTTATTCTTTTTATATTTAAATGTGCTAAAATTCGCGCCAGGTCCAAAGCATTGTTGATTACGTTGTATTGCTATATAGTCATCATCGCATAATTCATCTAATCTTCTAAATAAATAATTACCATTTTTATCAAGAACCCTTACTCTATGGTTGGGCGTGCCCTCTAAAGTAAAACCACGTTTTGTGCAAATCTGCAATGTTTTTTTTAGGCCGCCATTATAAAAATGACTAGTCTTCTCGAAGCTGTGCTCCGCATAAACGAATACTTCTTTTTTCTGAAACTCGGGAATTGATAAATAACCGAAAGCGTCAATTGGCAGCATTCCTTTGTTTGTAAAAACAACCGTATCTCGGCTCACACATTTGCCGCTAGCCTCCGGACCAAAGATTTCAACAATGCGGCCGCGCGGCATTCCACGCACGCCCAAAGCCAAGTCAAGCGAGAGCGATCCAGTGGGCACAACCTCTACTTGCATTCTATGAGCCTCGCCTAAGCGCATAATCGCGCCCGCGCCAAAGCGATCTTTGATTTGAGTGAGCGCTTCCTCTACAGCGCGGAATCGCGCCGCTACAACATTTTTGGTTTCCTCTTTTTTGGAAACATTAGCCATAAATATTTAGACTTTTCCCCCGGAAAGTCAATTAATAAATTAACGAGTTAACGGATTGTAGGTTAACTCTTTAGCTGGTTCGTAGATTATTCGCAGCTCTAAATTTTTCGGCCGGGAATATCTCTTTCGTGCTGATATGTTAATCCGATTTAAGCCATTTTGTAAAGGTAGAAGTTCACGGAAAAGGCCGTCATAAGTCGTAATGATCGTTTGATTATTTAAAGACAAAAGTGATCCGGGTTCAGTTCGGCCGCGTACTTCAACTACTGGATCGCGCATTAGCGCGCCATTTTGCGGCGACTCCAAAATTAGCTCTGGCGGCAGAATAATTTTTTTAACGCCCAAAGTGATGTTAATGATAAGCCCAAGCGCCAAGAGGATTAAAAAAATCAAACCCAAAAACTTTGGCACGACAAGCAAATCACGACTGGGAATGGGTTTAATTGGATGAGTCATTATTAAAATTAACGAGTTAACGGATTATCATCATTTATACTAACATGATCCATTGGCGTGATCAACACCTCCCTTGGTTTAGCGCCGTCGGCTGGACCGATAAAGCCTTGTTCTTCCATAATATCCAAAAGTCTTGCGGCTCGGGCATAACCAATTTTTAATCGGCGTTGCAGAAGTGAGGCCGAGGCCTTGCCGGCGCGCGTGATGGCGTCACGCGCTTCTCCGAACAGCGGATCATCACCGTTGTCAAAATTAACCCCGCTAACAGATACTGTTTGTTTTGAGGTCACCGCATCATTATATTCAATTTCTTCCGCGTCTTTTTTTAGATATTCAGTAATATGTGTGATTTCTTCGTCAGTAACTAATGATCCTTGCAAGCGGCGCGGTTTGCCTAGTTCAGCAGAAACAAAAAGCATATCGCCGCGACCCATTAGTTTTTCCGCGCCAGATGTGTCTAGGATTGTGCGTGAATCAATTTGCGAGGCCACGGCAAAAGCCAGACGCGAAGTGATGTTGGCCTTGATCAGTCCGGTAATAATATCAACTGAAGGGCGTTGGGTGGCTAACACCAAGTGAACGCCAACGGCTCTAGCCATTTGCGCTAAACGAATTATTGAGGCTTCAATTTCTGATCCAGCCGCGACCATTAGATCGGCGAGTTCATCAACAACAAGTACGATATAAGGAAGTGTATCAGGACGGGAATCAGGGCGGGGGTTACTAATCGTTTTATTATAAGATTCAATATCTCGTTTTCCTGTTTTAGCCAGAAGATCAAAGCGCCGTTCCATTTCACCAATTAACCAGCGAAAAGCATTGACGGTTTTGGGGATGTCAGTAATGACTGGCGTCAAGAGATGCGGAATGCCATTATAAATTGGCAGCTCAACTCGTTTTGGGTCAACCAAAATAAGACGCATAGTTTCTGGCTGATTGCGATAAAGAAGACTGATGATAATGGAATTTAGGGCCACAGTTTTTCCTGAACCAGTAGCGCCGGCAACAAGCAGATGCGGCATGCGGCCAAGATCAGCGCTCCAAGCGCGGCCAGCTACATCTTTGCCCAGAGCGATAGTTAAGGGCGAAGTGGATTTTTTCCAATCATCGCTTTCTAAAATTTCGCGTAAAGGCACGCGGGCAACCACTTGATTGGGCACTTCAATACCAACTAAAGATTTTCCCGGAATTGGCGCTTCAATTCTTATCGGATGGGCGGCAAGGGCCAGGGCCAAGTCATTTGACAAGGCGGTAATACGCGCCAGTTTTACACCCTCGGCTGGCCGCAAAGTATATTGGCTAACTGTTGGGCCAACCGATACCTCGCCCATTTCAACTTCAATGCCAAAATTCTCTAAGGTTTTTTGGATTATTAGTTGGCTAGTTTTAATATCACCAGCCGATGGTTTTGTAGATTTACTGGTCAAAAGATCAAGCGGCAGGGTAATAGATGTTTTTTTCTTGCGAATTTTTGGCGTTTCAATTAATTCTTGGCTCGCTGATTCTTGTGACGAAGAGGCAGACTCGCCCGATGTTTCATTTATTTCGGTAGTAGTTTCGGTTTCATTAATTTCTTTGCTTTGGAATCCAGCCGAGTCTCTAAATGATTTTAAAGCTTGTCGATTTTTTATGCGCACGGTTAGTTTCCATCCTAGTTGGATGAGCAGGGCGACAAGGTAATGCGGGGTTTCTAATGATTTTAAAACAATGGTTTTAGAAATGAGCAGTAACGACACTAGGATTAGAGCAACAAGCACTAGTGTTCCGCCAATAAAGCCCAAGCCGCGATCAAGCGGATAGGAAAGCGCGAGTCCCAAATAACCGCCGCCTTCGCCAATACTCGCGCCACGCAACCCTTCCATATATTCAAAGGTAGTGATGTGAATTAAGCCGTTAACTGAAAGAAGCAGGAGTGTTATTCCTAAGTATTGGCGCAAGCGAGGTCGCCAATCTGGGCGTAAAAGCAAGGCTCCAAGAGCAATAAGAATGATGGGAAAAATTAAGCGCGGAGCGCCAAAGACTACTGCGAGAGCGCTATCTAAAAGGCGGCCGGCCTGACCGGCGCGATCAAAAAAGGCGAGCAAGCCCAGCGCGCCAACTAAAAACAAAAGAATGGCAAAAATGCCAAGCTTGACTTCAGGGTGAATTTCTAAATCAAAAAGAGATGATTGTTTACCACGACTTTGGCGCCGCATAGGTAAGTCATTGAGTTATTAAATCATTAAGTTATTGAGTTATTGAGTCACCAAATTATTATGTCGCTGAGTCATATAATATTTTACCACTTTTCTACTTGTTTTAAAAGAGCTATAATTCTATAAGTAATTATGAATAGTCATCCATATCAATTTACCCTTAATCTTCTCCGCAGCTTGATTGAAGGAGCGCCGGCGGCTTTTCCGCACGCGCGCAAGAATGCCATGGCCGAGGTGTATAAAGAATTTGCTGACGACTTGACTGTTTCGGTAGAGAAAATTGAGGAGACAGCTTATCAGTTTGGCAAAGAAATTTGGCCATATCGCGAGGCTTACCAAGAACTTTATGATGAATATGGCCGTGGCGCCGAAGAGGTGGCCTTGCGCGATCAATTACCCGAAGAGCTAAAACCAAAGTATGAAAAATTTTTATCAGAAAAAGGTAATATTGAACGCGTGCGCGGGCAAAGCCTCGGCCTGGATTTATATTTCACGCCTGATGAGCAAGCCGAAATTGTTAGAGCTGAACTTGTTGCTCATGACAAGATTCATGGCGAGCTTGAACGATTGATTGCCACCGAGAAACAAGAAGAATATTTTGCCGCGCTTCAAGCATGGCAAAAGAAACAAGCGCAGATTGAAGAGGCGCTTCAGAAGTTACGCGGGTTTGCCAGCCGATCTCCCAAGTGGGGCGATGAAATTTTAGCGAAAGTTAAAACTTTTGAACAAGGTTTCGGATTTATAGAACGACCGGTAACCTTAATGGATGTCATGGGCGAGATTGAGTATTATGAAGGAATTTTAGGAATCGGAGAGGAGACTTGACGGCAAGGGCATTTCATGTTATTTTACTATGATCCTAGGAATAAGCCTGGGATCGACTAGATTGACAATTTAAAGCTAAATTATCAAGGCGAAGCCTTGATAATTAAAGGAGTGAGATGATGAGAGGCAGATTCTCGAGTTTTAATTCTTACTTCTTACTTCTTGTAGTTAGCTGCGCGCCAATTCAAGGCTATCATCCGGCTAGTCACAATCTCGTGCGGCCAGGCGCAGGTTCAGCGCGGGTTGAATATCAAAGTGTGGCCGGGTTTGTGAACGGGTCTACAACTACGCCCGAGCAAGCGATTGGCGCGATTTCGCGCGCTAATATGAGCGATTCACAAGCTTGGGTGTTACGTGAGTGTTATAGCCGTTATGGCTGGCGTTGCAATATGTGGGGATATGGATATGGCGGGCGTTATTCTCGGCCGGGCTATACGCTTGGCGGAATTAACGCGGTAGAAAGTTTTAAAAACGGCGAGCCGGCAGGAAGACTAGCGCGTGAAGTGCTTCGCGGCGCTAAGCTCGCGGCTGACCTAACACTGCAACAGAGCGCTGTTGTGGAGCGAGCGTTTGGCGCTTCATCAGCCCATAGAGCAGATAGGGCCAGTAGAATTAATGGTACAGACAGAGGTGATAGGCCTAATAAGGTTGACAGAACTGGACCTGTTCCTCCGCAGTGCCAGGGTGATTGTGAAAAATGTGGCACTTGCATGAGTTTTTGGCGCTAATTGATTGAAGCTTCGCTTTGATCAAAAGGAGGAGTGAATGAGCAACTTAAGCTTGCTTAAAGCTTGCTTCATGCTTTATGCTTCATGCTTTATGCTGGTTAGTTGCGCCAGCTCGCAAGTCAGCCAACTTCAAGACCAGAACAGGAAGCTTGACGTTGAAATTAATCGTTTACGAGATAATCTAGATAAGCTCGGTCGGGCTAGGGCAGAAGATCTGCGCAAGCTAGAAGCAAGTCGCAGTAGCGCTACACCGCCCGAAGGCTATCCTCCACCCGATGCTTTGGGCAGTTCATTTACACCGCCACCGTATGTAGGTTTTACCGAGCGTCCACCAGTTGGTTGGGGAGATGCTGGGAATGAAGGACGATCAGTCAAACTTAGTAATGATTGGAATCCGTATAGGCGTTATTATCTTCGGATATTTCTAGATAATGAAGAGGTAGGTTTTACTGATGGAGTTGCTGCCTGGCAATCAGTTATTCAGACACCCAATGGACCAAAATCAATATCGCTTCTTCGTCCAAACGGACAAGGCATGCTCCGCGTTGGACATGGTGAGCACCATATTTTAGTTGAGCAGTATAGTTGTGATGATTATGACTGTGAGTTCAGTGGTGAAGTTTGTGAATGGCGAGTTAACTTTGATCGTATCCGCGGGCCATGGCATTTTTTTGGAGGAGACTGCCACAAGACCTCACCCGCCAATTAAGAATATTTAAAAGAAAAAGGATAGCATTTCGCTGTCCTTTTAAAATTATATAGATTTATTGACAAACCATCGATTTTACGAGGTACAGATTAATCCAGTCGCTTTAAGCACCGAACAGACGACAAATTTTGATAAGGCATAAGCAACCATAACAATAACTAGTCCAATAATTGCATCAGTCATTATATTTTTTGCCCGCTCAACTTCTTTTTCATTGCCGCGAGCTTTAAACCAAATAAAACCGCCATAAACTATGAGCGCTAAGAGTACTAATCCAATGATAGAAAGAAGCGCGGCAATGATATTGGCTGCTATAGTTGGTAGATCGGTTTCGCTAAAACCTGCAGTTCCTCGAATAGCTGTTAGACGTTCTAGGGCGTTTTCAGCTAAGAGCATATAGGAGTATTTAAGCTAAGGCTTGGAGCACGAAAGCTGAAATTGCGTAAGCGGCAAAAATAATAATAATGCCGATAATAGAATCAGTTAAAATATTTTTTGCCCGCTCAACTTCTTTTTCATTTCCCCGCGCTTTCATCCAGATAAAGCCGCCATAGATTGCCAGAAGCAGAAAAACGATGCCTAAAATACTAAGAAAGGTGTTGATAATAATACCAGTAAGTACAAATGGATCAGAATAAGAACCTTCTATGCCCACTTTTTCCAGTTTAGTTTGCGTCTCTTCCGGTAATTGTGCTAAAAAATTAAACATCTTAGCTTAGTGTTTGTATGATAAAGCTTGAAATAGCATAAGCCGCAGCTACAATAACAATTCCGATAATAGCGTCAGTAATTACTCCCTTGGCTTTTTCCACTTCTTTTTCATTTCCTCGTGCTTTCATCCAGATAAAACCTCCATACAGCAAAAGACCAAAGAAAATAATTCCAACTAAACCCAGAAGAGCTTTGATAATGATTCCAACAAGACCAGGAATATCACCTTTCTTTAAGCCAGTTGCACTGGCTGTTGCGTCTAATCCAGTTTCAATAGCCAATGCCGTTCTAGCCATTAAGAAACAAGCAATTGCCACGAGCCAATGAAAAATAGTTTTTACTTTATTCATAATTTATGGTTTATAACCAGGGATGTCTGCCCAACTTTTTAGTTAGGCGGACACTCTCTGAATATAAAAGAGTTTTCTTTCTCGAGAAAGAAACTAAATTATTGAATTGCCCCTGTAGCTCGGGTTAGTTGAGCGATCACAAAGGTGGCAATAGCGTAAGCTGATAAAATAATTGCTAAACCAATAATACCCATAAAAATCATATTTTTGGCTTTATCTACTTTTTCATCATTTCCGCCTGAAGTCATCCAAATAAAGCCGCCGGCAACAATAATAACCACAGCCACAATACCTAAAAGACCCAAAGCTACATTAATAATTGAGGCTACAGTTGATCGGATATCAGCTGTGCCTAGCCCTGTAGCTGTGCCGTATTCAATGCCAAGTTGTCCAACTTGACCCACGCCTTGAGCCAAGACTGGCAGAGCAGATAAAAGCATAGCTCCGGCAGTCATAGCGATTTTCGTAATTTTGTTCATTTCATATTCACCCCCCTTCTAATAAAACGATTAGCATTTTTATAAAATTTTAATTAATTGATGTCTATCCGCCATTCTATTTGGGTGATGTTAATGATTGTATCACAAAATTAACCAAAATATAACTAGTGAAGATTATCCCCAAGCCAATTGTAGCCCAAGTTAAAACTTGTTTGCCTTTTTCTACCCGCTTTTCATTGCCGCCAGAACTTAGCCACAAAATGCCGCCGTAGACGAACATCAGTAAAGCCAAAGAACCGCTAATGCCAAGCATGGCCTTGATAACATTGCCGATTAAGGCAGGGATGTCAGTGGTACCCAAAGGATTTGGCAACGATTCGGCCGTTGTTCCTCCCGCTGTCTCTGTATTTAATGCATAGCTTATTGCCTCTAGACACCCGCCTGATAACCATTTTTGTCCAGCGGTGCAAGCTGTTTTTGTTTCGGCGGGGGTGCATGTTTCCCAATAGGCTCCGCTTATAGGTGGAAGTGTTTTCATTTTAGCGCAACCGCCAGCAGCATGTGCCAAAGGCGCAGATAAAACAAAAAACAAGAAGCAAAAAACCAGAAAAATTGATAATTTCTGCATTTTTAATATTGGTATTTTGCCCTTCATAAATGTTTGAAATCGGATTCTAATAACTTAATGACCCAATGACTCAATGACTAAATAACTTAATGACTTAATTATTTTGTTGCGCAAATCCCAGCTTTACATTCTCCATTTTCTCCGCAAGCTTCGCCGTCTGCTTTATAAGTACCTGATTTAATATCAAGACAAGCGAATAAAGCATCTCTTTCCTTGCCTTTTGTTCCTTCGGTCAGAGTTTTGACTAAAAAGAAAATTCCAGCGTAGGCTACAAATATTATTATAAGCCCAATAACCGCGCCGCTCAAGACACTTTTTCCTTTAGTGACCATTTGTTCGTTGCCAGCCGAGATAAGCATCATAAACCCGCCATAGATAAATAAAGCCAAAGCCACACTGCCGGAAATGCCCAAAATTAGCTTGGCCACATTAATTGCCGTTAGCACAAGGCAATCAACCCCTGGTGTTTGGATACTAGCTTTTTGACGAGCGCAGTCGGGAACAACAGTGACGGCATCGACTGGCACCGGAACAATAGATACTATCGTGAGTAGAAATATGAACAACCATAATTTCTTGTGCCTTTTCATGAAAACATTAAAACATGAAAACATTAAAACAAGTTGTTCTTGTGTTCTAGTGTTTTTATGTTTTTGTAAATTTAGCGTAGCGTTGCGTTCACCTTTTGTGTTGCCAATCTGATTGCCTCTCTTACCTCGAGCGTGCCAGTGGCTACTTGGTTTATCATATCACGGAAAGCGTCTTCAGCCGCACGCGGGTTTGCGCCCTTGTACCAATTTTTTGCCGTCAAGACACTTTCAGCAAAAGCCCCTAGCTCTACATCTTGCGATTGAAGAGCTATAAGTTCGCGCAAGGCTGTTGGTTTTTTAACGCGCGCGAGATATTTTTTAGCCTCGTCTTTGTCAGTCGCTGCGAACTGCAAGAAGGCCCAGGCGGCATCAGGGTTTTTGGTCTTTTTGGAAACTACCTCAACCCAATAATTGGCAAAATTAACTTCATTGCCATCAATCTGCGGCAAGCGGCTAGTTGCCCAGTTGAGTTTTGGCGCGCGAACGCGCAACAGTGGAATGTGATATGAGTAGCCAAGGAACATGGCTGTTTTGCCTGCGGCGAAAGCATCAAGCGAGTTTCCGAAATCATTATTCCAAGTGTAGACTTCTTTGGCCGGAGAGGCAAAATCAGTATAGAAAACTAAGGCTTCTTCGCCCGGCGGCACTGGCCGACCAGCTAGGTTTGGCGGTACTTTATCAAACAAGGCTGTGCCTGATTCATCGCTCATCAGTGTTTGGTTTTGCATCATGATTACGGAAAGTAGATCAAAAAATCGTTCAACATTATTAGCTGTGCCCAGAGCCGCGCCGGATTTAGTGATGTTCCCTTTTGAATCGAGCTTAGTTAGTTTTTTGACTGCTTCTTGAAATTCAGTCCAGTTTTTTGGCGGTGAAGCAATTTTCGCCTGATTAAATAGGTCTTTATTATAGAAAAGCGCCAAGGTATCAAGAGATAGCG
>Ga0137829_11863516_pt1 | contig 14966 bp, 13 predicted proteins | sample OV2TP2_FD_97737 | JGI IMG/M metagenome (GOLD analysis project Ga0137829, IMG submission 97737) | reverse complement strand
GGCTGGTTGATTATAGAAATATCTGTTGATACTGGTTCAGGCAGCCTGGTTTCGGTTTTGGCTAAATCCTGAACTGGTTTTTTCTCCGGCTGTTTTTGTTCAGTCACTGCAACAGTTTTCTTTTCTGCCTGAGCGGTCTGGTTGTTTACAGAAGCAGCTGTTGATACAGGCTTAGGCAGCCTGGTTTCGGTTTTGGCTAAATTCTGTTGATGTTTTAAGTCAACCCGGATTTGTTCAGCTACACCCACATCTTTCTTCTTTTCTACTGTTACATTCTTTTTAACTATATCATCTGTAACAGTTTTTGTTTTACTGGTTTTCTTATCATCAGCCGGTTTATTAAAAGCAAGAGTTTGCTGCAGGTTCAGGTCGCCGAGATGTTCATACAGTTTTGACTTGCTGATGTCCTTTTCTTCTTTTGTTTCCACTTTGCCGGAGATGGCATAATATCTTTTTGTGGAATTTGTTTTCCAGTTGCCATCAAGGGTCCATGTGCTGTCGGTGCTGTTTCTTCTTAAAGTGTAAGTGACATAAACTCCCTTTTCGGGTTTTTGGGGAAAATTATGTGAGACGACATCATCATCTTCCACCTCGCAAATATCGCCTTCCACTATTCCCTTCACTCTTTTTACAATGTAATAAAGTGTGTCGTTTACAATAAAAGTGGAGTAGGCATAACCATACACTTTGCCGCGGTATTCGGTCAGGGCCATTTCAAAACTCTGGTCTTTGCGGATGGTTGTACTGTCGTTGCTGAGCACACCGGTCCAGATTCCATTCAATGATTGTGCAAATCCAATAAAAGGGAAAAAAAGGATAAGCAGCAGGCATTTAAGGATTTTCATAAGTGACAGGCTGTTGGACCAGTTTATTGGCATTTTCGGGAGTTACGGATTCACAGGTTATCGTATGTAATAACGCATTTATACCCTCCCGATTGTGCAGAGCCCGGGTGTACCATTTATCGTAATATTTCAGAAGAATACGGAAACTTTCGATGACATGACCCTGCAGAAGTAATTCAATAGCGCTCTTGGCTTGCAGCCTGCCAAGTTTTTCGCTTATGCGGCCTATAGCGTCTATCATTCGTTGCCGGTCCAGCCCGCCGTATTCATTCACTATGTGGTTTAATCTTTCTTCAATTGGGATATCGAGAAAATACACGGGTGAGCAGCGCATGGTATGCCACAGGTCATTTGGAATATTCACCAGGCCGATACGCTGGCTTTCGTCTTCGAGCCAGGCCCCCTTACCCCCTAAAGGGGGGATTTCAAATACTTTCCTTAATTCGATACTTAAAATATTTTCAAACATCTCCTGCGTGGGCTGGGGAGGCATGCCGATATTTCCAAAAGCGGAGCCTTTGTGTTTGGCAATCTCTTCAAGGTCAACCACCGGCTCTCCCATTTTTTTCAGCTCTTTCAGCACTTCGGTTTTTCCGGAGCCGGTGTAGCCACCGAGGATATTGAAGCGAAAGGGCAGTTTGAAAGTGTCGAGCACATAGCGACGGAATTTTTTATACCCGCCAATAAGCGTATAGACTTTAAAACCGTACACATCCATCAGCCAGGCTACGGCCCCGCTGCGCATGCCGCCGCGCCAGCAATAGATTAAAAGGATTTTCGATTGCAGATTGGCGCTTGCAGATTGGTTGCTCACATCCGAACTCTGCTCCCGATAATTATCAGTACTAAAATCTAAAATTCGCTCCGCTTCCTCTACCATCTTCTTCATCTTCGGCCCGAAGAAAGCAAGGCCATGCTTGATGGCCTGTTCGCGGTTTTCCTGTTTGTAAGCGGTGCCTACCACAGCTCTTTCCATATCAGTAAACAGGGGCAAACTGTATGCGCCCGGTATATGGGCATGATTATATTCTGCCGGGCTGCGCACATCAATTACCGGGTGGAGTTTTGCCAGTTCAAGAAACTGTTCAATATTTATTTTTTCAACCGCCATGGTGCAAAAATAAATAAGCCGATGCATGCACTGCCGTACAAGTGTGCGACGCAACGGCTGACGAACAGAATTACTTCTGTTGACTAAATAATCATATTAACCATTCATTGAAGCCAGAAACTCATAATTATCCTTTGTGCCCCTCATGCGCTTCAGTAGTTCATTCATCGCTTCTTCGGTATTCATGTCAGTAAGATAAACCCGCAGCAGGTTCATCCGCTGCAGCACATCTCTTTCCAGCAGCAAGTCGTCACGGCGGGTAGATGAGGCAGTAAGATCAATTGCAGGATAAATGCGTTTGTTCGACAGGCGACGGTCGAGCTGCAGTTCCATATTGCCGGTTCCCTTGAACTCTTCAAAAATCACTTCGTCCATTTTGCTGCCGGTATCAATGAGAGCAGTGGCAAGTATTGTCAGCGAGCCGCCGTTTTCGATTTTCCGGGCAGCGCCAAAGAATTGTTTGGGCTTCTGCATGGCATTGGCTTCCACACCACCCGATAAAACTTTTCCTGATGCAGGCGCCACCGTGTTATGTGCACGGGCAAGACGGGTGATGGAGTCAAGCAGTATCACCACATCATGTCCGCATTCAACAAGGCGTTTTGCTTTTTGCAGGGCAATAGTGGAAACTTTCACATGTTTTTCGGCCGGCTCATCAAAAGTGGAAGCAATCACTTCAGCTTTTACACTGCGCTCCATATCGGTCACCTCTTCCGGCCTTTCATCTACCAGCACTACCATCAGGTAACATTCAGGATGATTTTTTGCAATGGCGTTGGCCACAGCTTTCAGCAGCATGGTTTTTCCAGTTTTCGGCTGTGCCACTATCAAGCCACGCTGTCCTTTTCCGATTGGCGTGAACAGATCCATGATGCGGGTGGAATAATTATCCGGCGAATCAAACAGGTTGAGTTTTTCGTAAGGGAATAGCGGTGTGAGATAATCGAAAGGTACCCGGTCACGAACATCTTCGGGCCTTTTATTATTGATGGTATCCACCTTCAGCAGGGCAAAATATTTTTCACCTTCTTTTGGCGGGCGCACAGCTCCATACACGGTGTCGCCTGTTTTCAGTCCAAACAGTTTTATCTGCGATGGAGAAACATACACATCGTCGGGTGAAGAAAGATAGTTGTAATCTGAAGAACGAAGGAAACCATAGCCATCGGGCATCATTTCCAGCACACCTTCACTCAGAATCACGCCGTCAAATTCAATATTAAAAGCCTGGTCTCTGCGCTGCGGATATATTTTTTGCTGCACTGGTGCTCCAGGCGCTGTCGGTTCTGTTTCCCCAGAAATAATTTCTGCAATTTCTTCTTCCGGCGCTTCCAATAATTCCTCCGGCGCTTTAGGGCCGGACATGGCTGCAGTTGGTTCATCGGTTTTTTTCCGGCCCCGCTTCACATGTTTATCATCCACGGCATGATCGTCGGCGCTGCGACCGGTTTTTTTAATGGCAGTTCTGTTCACTGCGGTTTTTGCATTTTTAGTCATCGCGGTTTCATTATCGTTTTCTTCCACTATGGCTTCTTCGGTTGACAGGCTGGTAGAAGTTTTTATTATGCGCTTGCGTTTGGGTTTTTCTTCACCATCGCCTGCTTTTTTCTCACTGGCTTTTATGGCCTGGCTGTCCAGTATTTTATACACCAGGTCCTGTTTATTTAGTTTTCTGGCATTGGGGATTTTCAACTGCTCGGCAATATCCAGCAGTTCGGGAACGAGCATGTCGTTCAGTTGTAGGATGTCGTACATACAAAAAACTTGAGGTTAATCACATAATCTGAATCACTGACTTGACTGATTGAGCCGGAACACTATCCGGGAATTCTGATTAGCTGTTTGTTTTGAAATTTATATTGAATGGAACCGAAGCAATGATGAGCTGTAGAGGACTTACTAACGGTTTTTCCGGCACAATATTACTGGAAATTCCACAAAATGCAAATTTTTTGATGGGAGTATCCGGCTTTTGAGCCCTGATTAACCGTTCCTTGCGACGTTTTGTAAAACCCGACATTTATCGTCGGTGTCCGTTCATCATCCGAAACCCTGATTGGGCTATAGTTGTGAGTTATAGATTACCTGCCGCCAAGCCATATTCTGTTCTGCGTTATTTGATGAATCTTATCTTTGCCCCCACTTAAAAAATTGGAATGTTTAACAAAAGAGCAAGGATTAAAGAACTGCTGAGGCAGGAGCCACAGGGCCAGCAGGTGACGGTGATGGGCTGGGTGCGTACCTTTCGCAACAAACAGTTTATTGCACTGAACGACGGCAGCACCAACAGCAATTTGCAGGTTGTGTTGGCGCTGGGAAAATTTGATGACGTACTACTCAAACGCATTACCACTTCGGCTTCATTGAAAGTAACGGGCAACCTTGTCCCCTCGCCGGGTAAAGGACAGAAGATGGACCTGGATGCAACATCCATCGAAATACTTGGGGACAGCGATGCTGAAAAATATCCGCTGCAACCCAAAAAGCATTCACTGGAGTTTTTGCGGGAGATGGCTCACCTGCGTTTCCGCACCAACACTTTTGGTTCTGTATTCCGCATCCGCCATTCGCTGGCCTATGCCATTCATAAATTTTTTAACGACAAGGGATTTCTTTACCTGCATACCCCCATCATCACTGCCAGCGATGCGGAGGGTGCCGGTGAAATGTTCCGGGTCACTACCCTGCCGCTTGAAAATCTGCCAAAAGATGCTGATGGCAACATCAACTTCAAAGAAGATTTTTTCGGCAGAACAACCAACCTTACTGTTAGTGGCCAGCTTGAAGGTGAACTTGCCGCCACTGCATTTGGTGAAATTTATACTTTCGGTCCTACCTTTCGTGCAGAGAACAGTAACACGCCGCGTCATCTTGCTGAATTCTGGATGATTGAACCCGAAATGGCTTTTTATGATTTGGAAGACAACATGAACCTTGCCGAGGAGTTCATTAAATTCATCATCCGGTATGTAATGGACAACAACCGGGACGACCTGGAATTTCTTGCACAGCGCCAGGCCGATGAAGAAAGGCAGTTGCCGCAGGAAAAAAGAAGCGACCCCGATGGTTATCGGGGGGGACTACTTGAAAAACTGGAATTCGTTCTCAACAACCAGTTTGAACGCATCACCTATACGGAAGCAATTGATATTTTGCTCAATTCCCAACCATATAAAAAGAAGAAATTCCAGTTCGAAGTAAAGTGGGGAATAGATTTGCAAAGCGAGCATGAAAGATATCTTGTAGAGAAACACTTTAAAAAGCCGGTTATTGTTACAGGCTATCCGAAAGAGATAAAAGCGTTTTACATGCGGCAGAATGATGATGGTAAAACGGTGGCAGCAATGGATATACTGGCACCGGGTATCGGCGAAATTGTGGGCGGCTCGCAAAGAGAAGAACGCATGGAAAAACTTGAGCAGCGGATGAAGGAAATGAATATTCCTGTAAAGGAAATGTGGTGGTATCTTGATACCCGGCGGTTCGGCACCGTGCCGCACGCCGGATTTGGGCTTGGCTTCGAACGCATGATGCAGTTCGTTACCGGCATGAGCAATATCCGCGATGTAATTGCATTTCCACGAACTCCCGGCAGCGCCGAATTTTGATTTTTTTCAATCTCATTTTTATAAAACGAATCCTGATTTTAACCCATAACTTTTTTTTATTGACCGCATGCCGGAATGAAGCCGATGATATTATTCCGGGCTACAGGAATGGCTTGCAATGGATGGAGGATCAAAGGAATTATTTTTAAAGTAAGTTTTCTCCGCTTCTCCGTTGAAAAAGTTTTACAACTTCTGTTCAGGAATTTAAAAAAAGAGGTGACTTTTTAACCATCTCACCTCCTTTTCTCTTTCCTTTTTTTCTTTTAACTACTCATGCACACACATCACCGGCACATGCGACTGGGTAACCAGCTGGCGGGTGCTGCTTGGCCGGAACAGGCCTTCGAGCAGCTTATGTTTTTTGGGTATGGTTATCAGCAGGTCAATATTGTTTGTTTCTACAAACTCATTGATGCCGTCTTCGATATCAACATGGCTGATGAAATGATAGTTGGGGTCCAGGTCTTCCAACAGCGTATGCAGCAGCAACGACTGCTCCGGTGTTTCAGGCTTGAACTGGCGGTTTTCATAATCCACATTCAGTACATGCAGCTCCGCGCCGAATTCTTTTACCATTTGCCTGATAAATGGAACCGGTGTGCTTTCCACTACTTTCTGAAAATCGCAGGCAAAGCCGATTTTTTTAATTCCTTTTCCAAATTCTTTACCCGGGGGCACCACAATCACCGGCCATGTGAGGTGCCTGATGGTTGTCAGCGTGGTGCTGCCGAATAAAATCCGTTCAACACCGCTGGCGCCCTTGGTACCCATCACCACGGCAAAAGGCTGAATGTGTTTACACAGGTCTTCCAGTTCATCTGTTACATCGCCCAGTCTTGCTTCGGTGTAAATTTTTATTTTGCCCGAAGTAACATGTGCAAGACCGTCTTTGAGTTCTTCCAGTTTTGCTTCGCTGTTTTTTTTCAGTTCATCGGCCGACACCAGCACCACCGGCACATCCGTCATGGATACCGGCACCTGGTACACATGAAACAGCAACAGGCTGGCATTAATGCTCACCGCCATATCGGCTGCAAAATTCATGGCGTTGGTGGCCACGGGTGAAAAATCGGTAGGAACAATTATCGATTTCATAATGATAATTTTTCAGGTTAAAAGTAGAACAATAACCAGGTCATGGTCATGACCTTCCTCAGTAATTGCTATGACTGTTATTATGGAAACCCCGGGCTCATGACATCTTAATCTACAAAAATTACCAATGCAACTGACAGAAAATTTTTCCTGCCGCAGCCCGAAAAGTTTTGCCCGGCCCCAAAAACATATTCTGCACATTGACATGACTCCAATGGTGGACCTTGGTTTTTTGCTGATAACTTTCTTTGTGTTCACCGCCACCGTCTCCTCCCCCGCTGCCACGGATCTTTTTATGCCGAAGGATTCGGATGTAACTGACCCGTCAAAACTTCCCCGCAGTCTTGCATTAACGGCGTTGCTGGATGGCGGCAACAGGATCTGGTACTACCCCGGTAATTGGGAAGACGCAGTGCGTAACGGTGCCATCAGGGAAACCGTTTTTTCGCATTATGCCGGCCTTGGCAGTGTTATTCGCTGGCAGCAAAAATTAATTGATGAAAGCGGGAAATTTCCTGAAGGCAGAAAGGGATTGATGCTGCTGATAAAACCCGCAGGGAATGCATCCTACAAAAACGTGGTGGATGCGCTGGATGAAGTGATGATAAACGATGTAAAGAAATACGCCATCGTTGAACCCGAAAAAGAAGAGCTGAAATTTCTTGAACAAAGGAAAAGCTCAGGGCATTAATTCAATCAGAAAAACATTGGAGTTGCCGGTTTTGTTCAGGTGCTGCGCACGGGTTTCGACCAGAAATTTTTCATACTCCGGCCATTCATGATCATACAGCATCAGCAGCAGAATCGTTTTTTGATTTGGCTCAGGCAAATTTTGTTTCAGGTTAGCGGCATCGGCAATGCCGGTGTATCCGTAATAAGAAGCCGTGAGGCTGTAAAAACTATCGCCCGGCGCCCCGGCCCATATATTGCAGCCGGGATATTTTTTGCCGATGGTGTCCATCAAAGTAAAAAAGTATTTATAGTCCTGCTCACGGTAAACGGCTGACTTGTATTTTTTAAAATTGAAAGCAACTTTGCTGTGGAAATATACATTGTGTGTGATTTCAATAAACAGTACAAATGAACAAACCCCCGCAATTAATTTCCAGAATAATTTTTTTGAAAAAGCATTTTTTAAAAATAGCCAGCCAAGAAAAGAAACCTGCAGGAATAGAATGGTGAAGGCATAATACCGGCTTTCATAAATGTAGGTCCAGGTTTTTTCCAGGCCCCTCTGCATCTCATACGTAAGGGAAAGATACCCCAATGAGAGAAAGATAGCGGCTGAAACAATAAAACCAATGAGTAGAAACCAACGGAAAGGATCCAGGGCGGAAAAAAATTCTTTTTTCAAAAGTAATGAAATAAAAAAAACAATCAGCAGTAGTAAAAAAATCAGGTTGACCATTTCCAGCAGGAGCATAATCTCATTCAACGGCAAACCCGTATAGCGGATGACCTGGCTTGAAAAGAACGCAGTATTGATAAGCGATGCCGGCATTACAGGATACCAGTGAATTAAATTTTCAGGAAAGATTCCCCGTTCAGTTGGTAACGCATAGCCTGCATGCCCCGTGGTTAACTTAAGCGTGATAAAAAAAACTGCAATTGCAAGTAGGGTAAAAACAAACAGCCAGGCGCCTTTCTTTATTAACATCTGATCCCTTTTGATAAAACCCGTGAGCAAAACTCCAAAACCCACTGCTAACGAAAGCGGAGGATAACTGTATCGAAACAACAAGGGGCTGAACAAAAAAAATGCAGTGAAAAGTACTGCAGAAAGTGAAAAGCGATCCGAAGATAATAACCGGAACGTACAACTCAACCCCGTAAGAAAAAAAGCAATGGAAACCGTATCGGTAGGCAACGACTCACTGATAAAAGTATATTCAAAACATCCGGCCACCAGGGTGGCGATGTTTACTGCCGCAATGGGAAATTTTAATTGCCCGCACAATTTCCTTATCAAAAAAATAATTGCAATTGCCGACAGCACATCAAGCACAGTAGTAGCCCAATAAATATCGTAATTAAATACTTTCAGAAACGGCGCCAGCAAAAAAGGATAGCCCGGCGGCCACAAGGGGGTGAAATTATAAACAGGGGTGGCGATATCGGTGGTGAAGTATTGTGTAACGCTCAGCCCGTTTCCTTCCAGCAGGTTTTTACTCTGCATTACTACCACCATCTTATCTCTGCCGGTATATGAAACAAAAAATACATTCACTACCCGGTTGGCAAATGCAAGCAGCAGGCAAAAAATTCCAGCATATTTATTTTCAAAAATGGTAGTAATAGATTTCATTAAATAAGTATTGAAAAGAAAAACAGCCCTGCTTTTGTTTCGATAATTGGTCTCTTTTTTAGCTATCCATCAAAAAATACTACCAGTTATCATAACCGGGAAACTTTTTTTTGACAACGACAATATTCTAAATGTATGAAAATAAATAATTTAAATATTATACAAGCCCTAAGCACAGCCAACAACCTTAAAAAAGCTGGTACTATGTTTTGTATAGTACCAACTAACACCATATCTTTGACTTACTAATTTCCGGATTCATGATAAAAAAACAGGAAATACTAAACAGGATTTTTCTTCTATTCGGGTTCTTTACAGTTTGTACGGTGTTAAAAGCACAGAGTTTGAATAACAATGACAGTCTTTACAGAATAATTGTACATATGGATAGTGTCCTGTTTCATGCTTTTAATGAAAGGGACATCGAAAAATTCAAAACTCTTTTTACCGAAGACCTGGAGTTTTATCATGATAAAGGTGGTTTGACAGGCTTTCAGCATACTATTGATTTTATGAAAGAAGTATCAAAGCCAGGTAATGATTTGAAACGTGAAATTATTAAAGGGAGTCTTGAAGTATATCCAATTCCCGGGTATGGAGCAATAGAAACCGGAGCCCATTCTTTTTGCCATACAGAAAAAGGGAAACAGGATTGTGGCACATTTAAGTTTGTACATATCTGGCAAAGGAAAAATAATGAATGGAAAATTTCAAGAGTGGTAAGCTACGGTCATCAATAATGAAAAAACTACCAATGAAGAGTCAATTAAATAAACGTGATTTATGAATATTGAAAACACACAAAGCCAGATGCGGAAGGGGATACTGGAGTTCTGCATTTTATCCATTATCCGGAGAGGCGAGGCTTATCCCAGCGATATCATTGAAGAGATGAAAGCGGCCAACCTGTTCATACTGGAAGGCACCCTCTATCCCCTGCTCACCCGGCTGAAAAATGCTGAAATGCTCACCTACCGCTGGGTGGAGAGCAACTCCGGCCCCCCGCGGAAATATTTTTCGCTGACGGAAAAAGGCGAAGCTTTTTATAAGGAGCTGCAGAAAACCTGGCAGGAGCTTGCCGATGGTGTAAATGCGCTTACTCAGAAAAATCAGCAACAGCCCAGCAACCAATAACTTCAACCACAAAAATTTTTTTCAATGAAAAAGATTATCAACATAAACCTGAGCGGCAGAGTGATACCAATTGAAGATGCTGCTTACGAAAACCTGCAGGCTTATATTGAAAGCCTTCGCCGCTATTTTGCCAATGAGGAGGGCCGGGATGAAATCATCAACGACATTGAAGGCCGGATAGCCGAGCTGATGAGTGAAAAAGTGCGCAAGGGCGCCGACTGCATCACCGATGCCGACATCAGCGAAATTGCCAACTCCATGGGCCGCCCCGAAGATTTTGAAGAAGCTGAAACACCGGTAAGTGGTGCAGGTGCCGGAACCGGAACTGGAGCCGGTACGTACCGGCAGGACACGGGTGCTGAAAGCATTTACACGCAAGCTGAAACAAAAAAAAGACGCAGAAGTTTGTACCGTGATTCGTCAGACAAAATTCTTGGCGGTGTGTGTGCAGGAATTGCCAACAGCCTGAATGTGGATCCCAGCATCATCCGGTTGCTGTTTGCCATCGTTACATTCGGGGGCTTTGGTTTTGGCGTGCTGCTTTATATATTACTGTGGATTATTCTTCCGGCAAGGGACCTTGAAGGTTATACCGGCAAAAGATTATACCGCAATCCTGAAGATAGAATCATTGGCGGAGTAGCAAGTGGTCTTGCTGCTTATTTCAAAAAAGAAGCCTGGGTGATAAGACTCATTTTTGCAGCCCCGATTCTGCTCAATGTATTACTGAATGCACTGAGCTGGCCTTTCTTTCATGAAGGAGTGATTTTTCCCAACATTGTCTTCGGTTCATTGTCCGGAACTTTTGTGCTGGCTTATATTATACTATGGATTGTACTGCCCGAGGCAAAAAGCGAATACCAGAAAATGGAAATGCGTGGCGAAAAGGTGGACGTAAATAAAATCCGCCAAACCGTGCAGGACCGTGCAAAGGAATTTGGTGAAGAAGTAAAGTCCGCTGCCCAGAATATTTCAGCCAAAGCAAAAGAATTTTCAAGCACAAGAGGAAAAGCATTTGCAGGCGAGGTAAGTGAAGCTGCCCGCCGCACCGGTCATGGCCTCGGTCATGTGATTGGGGTCATCTTCAAAGCATTCTTTTTCCTGGTGGCAGGAAGCATAGCATTCGGATTGTTTGTAGCGCTGCTTGCCCTCATGTTTGGCGGTGTTGGATTATGGCCCCTGAAAAATTATGTGCTGAACGGTTTCTGGCAAAATGTTTTTGCATGGGGTACTTTGATTCTGTTTCTCGGCATTCCGCTTATTGCCTTCATCACATGGCTTATCCGGCGCATTATGCGGGTAAAATCGCAAAACAATTATCTCGGCTGGACCTTCGGCGGGTTGTGGGTACTCGGCTGGGTGTCAGTATCGCTGCTGGTGGCAAGTCTTTTCAAAGACTTCCGCTATTATGAAAGAGTGGAAGACCCCTTAGCCATCACACAACCGGTCCATGGCAAAATGATTGTAAAAGTAAATGAACCCGAAATCCGCTACAGCGGCACCTGGTGGTGGATTGATATAGATGATAACAGCGGTTTTGATATAGACCCCGATAGCATGCGGGTGGCCAATATCAAATTGCGTGTGGTAAAAAGTGATGACAGCAATTATCATGTTTCAGTAAAGCGCTACAGTGCCGGGCAAAACAGGTATGATGCAGAAGTGCGTGCAAAGAAAATCCGCTTCAACAGTTCGTACGCCGATTCGGTGCTCAATCTTGGCAGCGGTCTTGCTTTTGATAAAGACAGCCGGTTCCGCATGCAGCGGGTGCTGGTGGAAATTGAAGTGCCTGCCGGCAAAAAAATCCGTTTTGATAAGTCGCTGAGCGAAATGTATCATCCCATCAATATCCGTGTGTATGAAAGAAGGGAAAGAGGCTGGCGGCGCGACTGGAACCGCGACTATGAAGTGGAGTGGAACTGGGATGATTATTTTGAGTGGCAAACCGACGTGGACTATACTATGAGCGAAACCGGCGAACTCTTTAATCCCAATAAACCGGCAAAAAAAACTACCACGGCACCCGGTGATTACCGCTACCGGGAAGATCAGCCTGCAAACGATGAACTGGAAGAACAGCGCAAAAGAGTAGAGGAGGAACAACGTAAACTAAAGGAGATGGAAGAAAAGCAGAAGGCTTCAAAAGATTCAGTAAAGGCCGAAAGCATGGATGAAGATGATGATGAGGGCAGCGTTACCAACTCACCTGTTTTTTCGCTGATACAATTTATTAATTAAACGCGGTTGAAGTCGGAACCCCGCTTACCGGGGAACTAAAAAGGGCTCCGTTAATACGGGGCTCTTTTATTTATCGAATCCTATCTTTGCCCACCATCAATACATCAATGAAGAATACTCCTTTTACCCACAAGCATATTGCGCTGGGCGCAAAGATGGCTGAATTTGCAGGTTACAACATGCCTATTTCTTATTCCGGAATTAATGATGAACATGCAGCGGTTAGAAAAAACGCCGGTGTGTTTGATGTAAGCCATATGGGTGAGTTTATTCTGAAAGGTGAACATGCACTGGACCTGATTCAACGGGTTACATCCAATGATGCTTCGAAACTTACAGCCGGCAAAGCGCAGTACAGCTGCCTGACCAACGAAACCGGCGGCATCGTGGATGATTTGCTTGTTTATTGCATTGAAGAAAACAAAGTATATATGCTGGTGGTGAATGCCGGCAATATAGAAAAAGACTGGAACTGGATAAGCCGGCACAACACAAGGGGAGCAGAGCTGCACAATATTTCCGATAAAACCTGCCTGCTGGCCGTGCAGGGACCCAATGCCACAAAGATTTTACAGCCGCTTACTGATATGGATATTCTCAACCTGAAATACTACACATTTGTAAAAGGAAAATTTGCGGGTATTGACAATGTACTTATCAGCGCCACGGGCTACACCGGCGCCGGCGGAGTGGAAATTTATTTTGAAAACAAAGACGGCGCTGCCGACAAAATATGGGATACCATTTTCCGGGCGGGCGGCTCACAGGGACTGAAGCCTGTCGGTCTTGGCGCCCGGGATACGCTACGCCTCGAAATGGGCTATTGTCTTTACGGCAATGATATTGACGACAGCACGTCGCCGCTGGAAGCGGGGCTGGCATGGATAACCAGGTTCACCAAAGATTTTACTGCAAAAAATATTTTAGAGAAACAAAAAGCTGAAGGCGTAAAAAGAAAACTGGCGGGGTTTGAAATGCTGGACAAAGGTATTCCGCGGCATGGCTATGAAATAAAAGATGCGGCAGGAAACAAAATCGGTCACGTTACTTCCGGCACGCAATCACCATCGCTGCAAAAGGCCATCGGCCTCGGTTATGTGGCAGTGGAGCATGCCGCCTTTGATTCTGAAATCTTCATTGCCGTACGCGACAAGCTGCTGAAGGCAAAAGTGGTGAAAGTGCCGTTCAGTTAAATCAAAAATTCAAAAGTGAAAAAAGCCTGTTTCCTGCCTGCTGCTTTTGAATTTTTACTTTTTACTTTTGACTTCTCATGCCCGTCATACACCTTACCACCTTTGTTGCTGCGCCGGTTGACGTGGTGTTTGACCTCAGCCGCAGCGTGAGCCTGCTGAAAACCGCCATGGATCATTTTGACCAGCAGGCGGTGGGCGGCATCACGTCAGGCCTGCTGAACCCGGAAGATACAGTAACCTGGAAAGGAAAGCATTTTTATAAAACAAGATACTTCACTTCAAAGATTACGGAAATGAAAGCCGGTGAAAGCTTCACTGATAAGATGATTAAAGGCGATTTCAAATCCTTTGTGCACCGTCACTATTTCAAACCGGCTACCAACGGTACTATCATTATCAACATACTTGAATACGAAACACCCTACGGCTGGCTGGGCAGGCTGGTAAATAAATTTTACCTGCACAGCTTTCTTGAAATGCTGATTCATCATCACAACAAGATAATACGACAGTATGCGGAAGGGGAGAAGTGGCGGGCATTGCTGGGGAGATGAAGTATGAAAGAAATTAAAAAAGGTGTAAATGTATTACACCCTTTTTAATTAAAAAATTGATTTCAGAATATTAGATTTTTTGTCTATTAATATCCAAACGAGAAGCCCAATTATACAGATCGTGAGAGCCCTGAAAACCAAGTTTGTTATTGCTACCGACCACTTCTCTTCTTGTTGAGTGGAAGGAGAAACAGCAAAAGTTGGAGTGTTGATGTTTTTGTTAGTCTGTAAAATAAAATAGCACAAAACAATAAATGTAGTAAGCACAATCAATGGTGTGGATGATTTTAAGAAAACCACACCTATGCCAGTATATAATATACCTTCTAATAAATCAGTTTTTGTCCTTTTAAACATAATAATAAAATTAAATTACCAAAAAAAATCCCATGCAATACAGAGTGCAAACCCAACTAAAGCCCCAGCGGCACTACTGCCAATTATAGTTCGTAATGCAGACTTTGCCACGTTTAAAATTCCGCTCCATCCTAAATTATAACCATTAATTACTTGCCAAAGTTGTTTGATAGTATTCCATGAGTTCACAATGGCTCCAATTACTGCAGCTTTAAGACATTCATTAACTTCTTCCATTGTTAGCCTGCTGGCTGAATTGGAAATTAATCCAAGGCGATCTAATATTTTATTATATGCAACTACTACTGGGCTATTGGGATTGTTTGCTCTGAAATCAGGGTTTCCAAGAGTGTTAAATACATTTGTAATAACAGTTAATTGATCTCCCTGGCTCAGATTATAAAACCGGATATTGTTTTTCACTATTGTCCGACTAAATTATAAATAAAAAGGGCAGTTCCTGAGAACCGCCCGATATTAGTTAAGTTTGAGTTACTACACCAAAACTTTACTAATGTTGAATAAA
>Ga0137829_11759581_pt1 | contig 14987 bp, 9 predicted proteins | sample OV2TP2_FD_97737 | JGI IMG/M metagenome (GOLD analysis project Ga0137829, IMG submission 97737) | reverse complement strand
TCTCTGCGGAGGTTGACATGCGCACCACCGCACTACTTGTCCTGGGCCTGTTTGCCGCCGCCGCGGGCGTCACCGTGGCGCAACGCGTCGAGACTCGTCCGGCCGACTCCCCAGAGGTGCTGTTGAAGACGGCGATGAACCGTGAGCTCGTCGATGGTGACGTCCAGGCCGCCATCGAGCGGTATCGCGACATCACCGCACGCTATCGAAGCGTCGCGCCCTCGGTGGCGGCGAAGGCGCTCCTGCAGATGGCGGCGAGCTACGACAGGCTTGGCAGCCCGGAGGCACGGAAGGCCTACGAGGAGATCCTGCGCGCCTTTCCCGATCAGCGGGACGCCGTTGCCGCGGCGCGTGCGCATCTCGCGAGGACCACGCAGGGGACCGCTGCTGCACAGACGCTGACGACGGCTCGCGTGCTGGACCGCGGGTATCCGCACGATCGGATCTCGCCGGACGGCCGCTACCTCGCACGTCACGATCGTACGGAGAATCTGTTTCTATATGAGCTGGCGACGGACAAGGTGCGATGGCTCACCGCTGACGGCAGCCCGGAAGATCCCGATCATCGGTTCCCGCTTGCAAGGGCGTTTGCCCGTGATGGCCGCCAGATCGCTTACCAGTGGTACTTCGAGATAAAGGACCAGAGCGTGCTCCGCGTGATCGGGACCGATGAGGGTGCTGCGAAGACCCCAAGAACCCTGTACGACAACCCGGACGCGGACGTGGCGCCGACGGACTGGTCCCCGGATGGCCGGTGGATTGCCGTCGTCGTTCGCAGGAAGGATCGGACGGCGCAGATTGGCGTCGTGGGCGTTGCCGACGGCGCCCTTCGCGTCTTGAAGACTGTGGATTGGTCGAGAGTCGGCGGTCTTCGCTTTTCGCCCGATTCATCGCGGCTGGCGTATCACCGGCCGGCGAGCGACGGAGCGTTCGAGCGGGACGTGTTCGTGATTGCCGTGGACGGCTCGCGAGAGACGGTGGCCGCGCAGTCGCCGGCAGACGATGTCGTGCTCGAGTGGGCGCTGGACGGCGAGCGTCTGCTCATTACCAGTGACCGCGGCGGATCGCAGTCGGTCTGGAGCGTGCCGGTCGACGGGCCGGCCGCCGCTTCCCGGTTCGAGCTGATCAAGTCCGACATCGGCACGATCTCGTCGCTCGGTCCGACGCGAACAGGGGCGCTGTACTACAACCTGCAGCCGGGCGGCTCGGACATCCACGTGGCGCAGTTCGACGCGGCGACAGGACAGCTGTCGTCACCGCCGGTATCGCCCCTGAAGCAGTTCAAGGGCCTGACCAGCGGAGCCGAGTGGTCGAGCGACGGGAAGTTTCTCGTGTACGCGTCCCTCCGGGACGTGCCCGCTCCGATCAACGTCACGCGGCCGATCCTGACCATTCTCGCAGCGGACACGGGTCAGGTGGTTCGAGAGCTTCACCCGGCCGTCTCCTACGGCGGCTTCGGCCCGTGGTCGCCGGACGGCCGGCAGTTCATCGCGCGCGGCGCCGACCTGAAGGGGCGGAGCGGCATTCTGACCGTCGACGCGCTGACGGGTGAGGCACGGCTCGTCGCTCTCAACGAGACATGCAGCGGTAAACCATACTGGAACCCCGATGGAAAGTCGGTCTACTGCGCCCGCGAGCGACAGATCGTGCAGGTGGACGTCGCGTCCGGCAACGTTCTGCGAACACTTCCGGCCGAGGGCCAGGGCGCGGGCGTCTCTCCTGATGGGCGGTACATCGTGTACGGCGACGGCATGCCGCGCCGTGTGCTGAGGCTCTTGACGCTGGCCACCGGTGAGACCAGTGAGATCCTTTCGCTTTCGCCGTCCTCCGAGACGCAGATCTTCAACTGGAACAGTGTGACGTGGACACCGGATGGCCGAAGCGTCGTGTTCTACGGCCGGCTGCAAGGCGACGAGGGCATGTGGCTCGTCCCCATCGACGGCCGGCCGCCGCACAAGATCAACGTCGACATCAAACCCATCTCGATGTGGCGCTTCAACCCGAAGACGGGACAGGTCCTGCTTGCCAGCAACCTGGGGCCTCGGCTCGAGGTCTGGAAGATGGAGAACTTCCAGGCGCCAGCGATCAGCGGTCAGCAATCAGCAATCAAATAGCTATCAGCAGGTCAGCTTTCAGCCATCGGGGGTCAGCTGTCAGCCATCAGCGCGCGCTCAGCGATCAGCTGTCAGCGGGCTCGGCTCACGATAGAGAAGGCATTCGATAAGCGCAACAAGCCACGCAAGCACGAACACCAGTTCTCGAAGTTCTTCTTCGCGATTTCGTGTTTTCGTGGCGCTGAGCGTTCGTCACATCGCTTCGCTTCTAGTCCCCCGACTTGCCGATCGCGGATCGCAGATCCGCCAGCGTCGCGACGCGAGGCCCATGCAGCGCGGCAATCTGGCTGACGTTGAGCTTCAGCTTCTCGATGTTCTCGTACAGGTTCACGGCGAACGGACTGGGCGCCGCCGGGGGCGGCGCGTTCGGCGCGGCCGGCGCCCACGCATCCACCTCCATCAGGATCCGCTCCGCTGGCAGGTACACCATGGCGAACGCGTCGTTGTGGCCGTTGCCCGCAATCTGGTGGATCTCAATGCTCCTCTTGCCGTCGGTCAGCACGTGCTTGTCCGTGAAGGTCTCGAACGTGGCGGCCTTGCCCGACTTCGCGAGCCGGTCGGGATTGAGCGTCCGCGGCGTCTTCCAGGCCTGCTCGTAGTACGGGCGGTTCATCTGGTGCGTGACGATCGTGGCGCCCTCGTCCACATACGTGCGGAGCCCGCCCGAGTGGTCGAAGTGCACGTGGGTGTTGATCAGGTAGCGGATCGGCTTCTTCGGAATCGCCTCCTTGACCTTGTCGATGACGGCGGCCGATCGCGCCTCGTCCTGCGGCGCTTCAACCACAACGATGTGATCGCGCTGGTCGATGGCGACGCTGTGATGGCTGCCGCCCTTCAGGTAGTAGACGCCGTTGGCCAGCTTCTCCACGTCGACGCGCACGGCCGGCGGCGTGAAGCTGCGCACGGTCTCGGGAACGTCGATCTTCACCTCCGGGTTGGCTGCCACCTCCGAGATGTTCAGCTCGAGCACCGGATGCCCGCCCTGTGTCCTGACGATCCGGCCTGGGAACATTACGCCGCCGAAATCCCGATAATCGCTGTACGTGATCTCGACCGTCGTGTCGCCAAGAACCGTGTTGTCGATCCAGGTCTGGACGCGCTCCACCTGGCTCTGCGCGTTGATCCTGCCGACGTACCTGTACTTCCCGCCGACGGTGAATGACACCTCCGACCCGCCCTCGGCCGGCTGCGACGAAGCATTATTCGCCGCGGCCGCCTTGAGAAATCCGTGCGGCGTCGACCAGATTTCCATCGTCCGCTCCTCAACGGCCGCGGGCTGTGGCTGCGGGGCGGGCTCGCCGCCCCCGGGAGGCGCTGCCATGTTCCAGGCGAATGTGCCGCTCACGACCTGGACGGGACGCTGTTCGACGGGCGCCGGGCGCACGCGTCCCGGCTCGATCACCTGCTTGCGGACCATTTCAACGCGCGCCGCGGGAGTCTCGTAGCTGATGGTGGCTGCGAAGCGACTGACGTCGAAGGCCGGCCAGGGCAGCGTGGGACTGGGCGCCTGTCCGAACTGGAACCAGCGGCCCGTCCCCGAGTACGAGATGGACCTGACATTGGCGACTCCGAGTGTCTCGGTCGCCGCCGCGAGCGTTCCCGTTTCGCGTGGGGCACAAGCAGCAGCCGCGACGGCTGCGGCCAGGCCGAGAAGGAGAACTTCGATCGTTCGCGCCGGACGGCGCGAGGAGAGAACTGTACTGCTCCGCATGCTGGTGCCTCCTGCAAGTGCCTACAGTTATACACGCTGGCCCGCCACGGTTTGGCCCATTGTGTCGCGCTTTGTGCCGTGTCACTGCGGGCGCGGGCTGGTAGACTTCGTCCATGCAGCCCCACATGACTGACAGCCCTGTGCCCACCTTTGCGGCCATCGGAGCCCTGCTGTTACTTGCGGCGCCCGGAGGCGTGGCGCAGCAGGAGCGGCCGTCTCCTCCTCGGCAGCAGCTTCAGGCCCCGGAGGTCGCAACACGGACCGAACCGGCTCCGACGAGGTTCTTTTACCCGACGGGCCCGAGCATGTACGTGCCGCTGCCTGCGGGACCGTCGGTGTTCGACACCTCCCAGCACAGAATCCGCGTCGTCACGGTCGCCAACGGCCTGTCGCGTCCGTACGCGCTGACATTTCTGCCAGACGGCCGCATCCTCGTCTCGGAGCGCACCGGACAGATCCGCGTGGTCCGAAACGGCGTGCTGGATCCCCAGCCGATATCCGGCGTGCCGGAGGTCGTGCCGCGCTCGTACCAGGGCCTGATGGACCTGGCCCTCCATCCGAACTTCGCGGACAACCGCCTGCTCTACCTGACCTATTCGAAGCGCGGACCGGACAACGCATCGGCGATTGCGCTGGCCCGGGGGCGCCTCGAGGGCATGGAGCTGAAGGACGTCCAGGAGTTGTTCGTCGCCGAGAAGTGGACGACCGGTTCGCCGACGCTCGGCTCGCGTCTCGCGTTCGGGCACGACGGCCTGCTGTACGTGGCGGTTGCCTCGCCCGGCAACGAGTGGGAGCGCGCGCAGGATCCGGGCAATCACCAGGGCAAGGTCCTCCGGCTGCGGGACGACGGCACGCCGGCGAGCGACAATCCATTCATCGGGAAGGCGGGTTACAAGCCCGAGATCTTCACGCTCGGACACCGGAATCCGCTCGGGCTCGCGGTGCACCCGCAGACCGGCGCGATTTTCCAGAACGAGAATGGACCGCAGGGAGGGGACGAGATCAACATCCTCAAGGCGGGCGCGAACTACGGCTGGCCGATTGTCTCTCAGGGCCGCGACTACAGCGGCCGGTACTATCCGGCCCACCACGAGCGTCCCGGCTTCGAGCCGCCGTTCGTCCAGTGGAATCCGGCAATTGCCATCTCCGGCATGACCTTCTACACGGGCGACCGGTTTCCGAGATGGAAGGGCAACCTCTTTGTCGGATCGCTGGCCTACGCGCACCTCGAACGCGTGCCGCTCAACGAGCAGGGAGAGCCCAGAAGCCGCGAGTGGATGCTCGTCGATCTCAAGCAGCGCATCCGCGACGTGCGACAGGGTCCTGACGGACTGTTGTACGTGGTCACCGATCACAGCTACGGCGCGCTGCTGCGCATCGAACCCGTCGACTGACGACATCGCGCACGATGGGGACCGCGCGCGGAATTGCTCTACGTGCGGCGTGGGCGCCGCGACTCGCTCCCTCGTCTGCCCGCCCCGCGACGCCCCCGCGTGATCCGGGCGACTCGCGTGCCTCTGCCGAGGTCCCGACGGCCCGGAGGCCCGGCCGACGTGAGCGCCTCGCGACAGGCCCAGCACGACATGTGCGCCAGCAGGGCCGTTTGTCTCGCGCTCAGGTCGATGACGCTCGCGTTCTGGAAGAACGTCTCGTAGTGCGGGAAGTTGCCGAACTCGCCGTGGCCGACGAGCGCGCGGATCTCCGGTCGAAGCCGATCGTGCCACGCCGCGGGCATCTGGTTGTACACCCACGTGACGTCAACCTGCCATCCGCCCTCGACCCCGTGGTGGGCATTCTCGAGCACCTCGTACGTCTCTCGGTGCCACGCCGGGCCGCCCTGCGCCGCTCGGGCCCACAGGGCGTTCATCAACGGCCCGAAGCCATCGTCACGGAATACGCGGTTCAGCATGAACCCGTCCGGCGCGGTTCCGAACAGCGGCGGGAGGGAGTCGGCAACCTCGGTGTACTGATTCTGCACGAGCCGGTGATTCGTGTTCACGAACACCACGATGCGCGCGACCTTGCGGGCGAGGAGCGGCATGATCGCCAGGTTCTCCAGGTTGCCGCCGTCGCCGAACTCGTACTCCTTTTCGTCGGCGACCGGCAGGCGCGGTGACCAGTACTTGAACTCGGGGAAGCCGAAAAAGTTCAGTCCCAGCTTCGCCAGCGTCCATGCTGGCGCGGCACCCGTCGTGCCGACGAGGTCCGACAAGGTGAAGCGATGACGCAGCCCGAGACGCACGTCGACGATGCCGTCGACCGGATTCTCGTCGGGTGCGTCCGAATCGAAGCCGCACGGCTCGACGAAGCCGCCGCCGATGGGGCGATTCTTCGAGCCTGCCGTCGGAAACAGCTCGCGGGTGCCCAGGTAGAGCGGGGTCATGTCGAAGCGGAATCGCCGCTCGCCGGGATTGTCGTTCGCCGCGCGCAGGAGCGTGCCGGTGCTGATCAGGAACGGACGCCCCGGGCGCGTGACGTGAAAGTCGTCGCTTGTCAGGTCCGTGTTGCGCTCGAGGATGGACGTGAGGCTGTTGGAGTCCTGGGTAAACAGCCGCCCCTTCGGCTCGAGTCCAACCGGCTTGAGGAAGACGTCGCCGATGACGCGGGAGAAGAGCTCGTCGCCCGCCAGCAGATTTCGCAGGAGATCGTCGGCGATGTTCGACTCGCTGATGACATAGGCGAAACTGTTCAGGTCCAGGTCGTCGAGATCAGCCAGCCTGATCTCGTCCGGCTCGAGCGACGCACCGAGAAACGTCTCGTCCTGCCTCGACGAGGGCAGGAACGTGAACGGAACGGCGGTCCACGCGCCGCCCGACACCGCGGCGACGTAGCGGACGCGTTCCATCCACCCCAGCGCCCGCAGCGCGCGGAACTGCCCGAGCGTGGCGGCCGCCGACCTGGTGCCCCCGCCGGAAAATGCGACGCCGAGGTTGTCCCGCCTCTCGAGCCCGGCGACGGCCGTCGGCGAAGGGGGCAGCTCGGGCCACTCAGCCGCCGGCAGGTCGCTCCACACGCGGATGGTCACGTACTTGAGGCGCTCGCCAAAGACACTCATTGCTTGTCACCCTCCGCGGCTCACATTACCCTCAATCGCGCAGACTGAATCGGCCTGATCAGGTTGGTGGGTCAGCAAGTGTGAAGGTCAGCTGAGACGCTTCTTCTGGCTCTTCGCCTGAACTTCCGGCGGCTCTCTGACGTAGTGCTCCTCAGAGGGGGACCCGATGAAAGTCGTAGCAGGTGTGTGGCTGGTGGCGCTCGCGGTGGCTGGCGCATCAACGCAGGAACGCTTCGACGTGAAGGTTCGCTCGGATTTCTTCGCCGGATTTGCGGGGAACCGCGAGGCGCTGCTGAGGGGTATGAAGGCGTGCGAGGAGGTGCTCGCGCGCGAGCCCACGCACGCCGAGGCGCTGGTATGGCACGGAGGTGGGCTGCACTTCCTGGCTGGCGAGCTCTTTCAGAGGGGTGAGATGGCAAGAGGCGCGGAGCTCGCCGGTCGTGGTCTTGCCGAGATGGACCGCGCCGTCGAGCTGGCGCCGACGACGGTCGCGATTCGCATCCCGCGCGGCGCCTACTTGCTGGCGGCCTCGCGGTTCGGGCCCGCCGAGATGCGGCGCGCCATGATCGAGAAAGGGGTTGCCGACTACCAGGTCTCTTACGATCTGCAGCGAGACCACCTGAGCCGGCTCGGCCAGCACCCACTCGGCGAACTGCTGTTCGGGCTGGCGGAAGGCTACTCGCGCCTCGGCCAGATGGATGCGGCGCGGTCCTTTTTCGACATGATTCGGAAGGATCTGCCGGGCACCGAGTACGCCGACCGCGCGTCGTTGTGGCTCGGCACGGGGTCGCTTCCCGCCGACAGGACCCGGTGCGTCGGGTGCCACGTCCAGCGATAAAACTCTCTACCATGGGCGCTTCGGAGGATACCCATGAAGCGATGCGTCTCGGCAGTGCTGTCGGTGCTGATGCTGGCGGGCGTCGGACGGGCTGCCGAGCGTGACCTGCTCGACGCCATCCGCGCCGACCAGCCGAGCCTGGTGAACAAGCTGCTCGCGGGCGGCGAGCCAGTCAACGGCCGCGATGAGACGGGCGCGACCGCCCTGATGTACGCAGCCCTGTATTCCTCGCCCGACGTGATGCGGCTGCTGCTGACACGCGGGGCTGATGTGAACGCCGCGAATGCGACCGGCGCCACAGCGCTCATGTGGGCGGCGGGCGACGCGGCAAAGGTTCGACTCCTTCTCGAGCATGGTGCGGGCGTCAATGCGAAGGCGGTCGACGGCGCCACGGCGCTGCTCGTCGCGGCTCGCCACGGCAACCTGGATTCGGCCCGCGCGCTGCTTGCCGCGGGAGCGGACGTCAAGGCCGTGCCGAACGACGCGTGGCTGCGGGCGGTCTACCTCCGCGAGGACGGAGAGCAGATGCGGCGGCTGCTCGAGGGCGCGGGCGTCGACACGCGCAACACGCCCCAGCTGACGTCCCTGCTCGCCTCGGGCCTGCCGCTGACGAGCTTCGCCGCCGCGAAGCGCATCGTGGGCGCTGGCGGCGAGTTCAACCGGGACCTGCAGCTCGTGGTGTTGAAGCTGGCTCCGATTCATCTCGTCGCCTATCACGGCGACGCCGACCTGATGCGCGCGCTCATCGAGCGCGGGGCGAGTGTGAACGCCAGGACGTCGCAGGGCGCGACGCCGGTGATGCTGGCGGCCGCCAGTCCGCGGCCCAGTCCGGAGACGATGCGCCTGCTGCTTGCAAGCGGCGCCGATCTGTCGGCGCGCGATGACTCAGGACGAAACGCCTTGGATTGGGCCCTCACGCAGGGCGAAACGCCTACGGCGGCGATGCTCCGCAAGGCCGGCGCGACCGAGACGCCGCAACCGCCCGTTCCTCGGCGTGTCGCGACACCGCGCGCCGCGCGCGACGCCATCGAGCGGGCCGTCGCACGGCTGCAGCCGGCCGGCCCGACGTTCAACAACCGGACCAAGTGCATCTCCTGTCACAACCAGAGTCTGCCGTCGATGGCGGTCAGTCTCGCCGCCGCTCGCGGGGTGACCGTCGACCCGACACTCGCCGCGCATCCGACGGAGGCCACGCTGACGTCGTGGAAGCCGACGCGGGACGCCCTGCTGCTCGGCAGACAGAGCATCGGCGGCTTTGTCGCCAACGTCACGTACGGCCTGGTCGGCCTGGCGGAGGACAAGGTCGAGCCGAACCTGACGACCGACGCGGTCGCGATCGCGCTCGCCGGGCTGCAGCAGCCTAACGGGAGCTGGAATATCGACGACATCAGACCGCCGCTCATCGACCAGAGCGCCGTCCATTTCACGGCGCTGACCATCCGGGGGCTCCTCGTCTACATGCCGCCTGGGCGTCGTGATGAGACGAAGGCCCGGGTGGCGCGCGCTCTGGACTACCTGCGCAGGGTGGCCATGACGTCAACCCAGGACGAGGCGTTCAAGTTGATGGGCCTCGTCTGGGGCGGGGTCCAGGGCGAAGAAATCGCGCGTCAGTCCACGCGGCTGCTGGCGTTGCAGCGCACCGATGGCGGATGGGCGCAGTTGCCGACCCTTGCCTCTGACGCGTACGCGACAGGACAGGCGCTCGTCGCCTTGCGGCTCGCGGGCATTCCGGTACAAGGTGACGCGTATCAGCGCGGCACGTCGTTTCTCCTCCGCACGCAGCTCGAGGACGGCACGTGGTTCCTGCGCTCGAGGGCCTTCGGCTTCCAGGCGTACTTCGAGACGGGGTTTCCGCACGGCCGGGATCAATTCATCTCGTCGGCCGCGACCGCCTGGGCCGTGATGGCGCTCGCTCCGTCGCTTCCCACCGAGCGCTAGCGTCGGTCTCCATGCCCTTCCCGCGTAGAATCGCCGCATGCGTTCAATCGAAAGCGTCGCCTCCGACCTGGGCTTCACCCAGGCCGACCTGCACCACTGGGGACCAAGTGTCGCGAAGATCGACCCTGACGCCGCGTTTCGTGCCGATCCCCTGACCGGCAAGCTGATCCTCGTCTCGGCCATCAACCCCACGCCGGCCGGCGAGGGCAAGACGACGTGCGCCATCGGACTGACGCAGGCGGCGCGCCGCCTTGGAGCTCGAGCGGCCTGCGCGCTTCGAGAACCATCGCTCGGCCCCGTCTTCGGCGCCAAGGGCGGCGGCACCGGCGGCGGCCAGTCCATGCTCGTACCGTCGGAGCGCATCAACCTGCATTTCACGGGAGACATTCACGCGGTCACGTCCGCGAACAACCTGCTCGCCGCGCTCGTGGACAACGACGTGTTCTTCGAAGTGCCGTCGAAGATCGATTCGCGCCAGGTGACCATCCGCCGAGTGCTGGACATGAACGATCGCTTCCTCCGGCACGTCGTCACCGGACTGGGCGGTCGCACGATGGGCGTCCCGCGCGAAGACGCCTTCGACATCACGGCGGCCAGCGAAGTGATGGCCATCCTGTGTCTCGCGGACAACTATGCCGACCTCAGAGCCCGCCTCGGCAGAATCCTGGTCGGCTTCGGGCGCGACGGCACGCCGGTTCGCGCCTCCGATCTGCGGGCCGAGGGCGCCATGGCGGCCCTGCTGCGTGACGCGCTGCTGCCCAACCTCGTGCAGACGACCGAGGGCGCGCCCGCCCTCGTTCACGGCGGGCCCTTCGGCAACATCGCCCACGGCTGCAACAGCGTCGTTGCAACGCGGCTCCTGCTCCGGAGGGCCGAGGTGGTGTTCACCGAGGCCGGCTTCGGGTTCGACCTCGGCGCCGAGAAGTTTCTCGACATCAAGTGTCGAAGCGCCGGGTTCTGGCCTCACGCCGTCGTGCTGGTGGTCACCCTCCGCGCCCTGAAGGTCCACGGGGGCGCGTCGATGGCCGACGCCGGGCGCGTGGACAGCTTCGCGCTCGGCCGGGGGATGGACAATCTGTACAAGCACCTCGACAGCGTGCGCCAGTTCGGCTTCGATCCGATCGTGCTGGTCAACGTGCGCGACGACGACTCGGCGGGTGAGATCGGGGACGTGCTCGATCACCTTCGCCGCGAGCAGATCGAAGCCGGGAGTGCCGACGTGTTCGGACAGGGGGGCGAGGGCGCGCTGAAGATCACCGAGCGCATCCTGGCGCGCGCGCGGGAGGCGACACCGGTTCCCCGCTACATCTACGCGCTGACCGACCCGCCGATGGACAAGGTGCGCCGGATCGCGCGGGCCATCTACGGCGCCGAGGATGTCGACTTCTCGATGACGGCGAAGAAACAGCTCGATCAGGCCACCGCGCTGGGGCTGGCGGACCTCCCCGTCTGCATCGCCAAGACGCACCTCTCGCTCTCCGACGACGAACGGCTGGTGGGCCGTCCGCGGAGCTTTGACATGACGGTCCGTGAGGTTCGGATGGCGGCGGGCGCAGGGTTTCTGGTGCCGCTGACGGGTCTGATCACCACCATGCCGGGCCTGCCGAAGCGGCCGCACTCGGCAGACATCGATCTGCTGCCCGACGGCACGATTGTCGGGATGCAGTAACCGAACTAATGCGCGAGCGGATCCGGCCGCACCTGGACCTTGCTGATGAATCCCCGCCGCCGCTCGGTGTGCATGAGCCCGTCGGTGTTGTTCGACACCCACAAGCCGCGTCCCTTCCATCCCGCCGCGGGGTCGTCGATTCGCCCATCGAGGCCGCGCGTGAACATGCCGACCGGCGACGGCGTACGGAGAATGGTGAACGTCTCGGTCGATGGGTTGAACGCAAGCAGCGAGTCCGAGTTCGTGCCGGTGACGATCACCTGGTTCTCGCCGAGGCCGAGCGTGTTGAACTGATCGACCCAGATGTAATAGTGGAAGTCGGCGCTGCCGGTCTCCTTCCCGGTCCCTCTGATCTTTGGACCGGGCGTCTCCCAGTACGTGAAGCGCTCGGTCGCCGGATCGAAGCGGCCCAGGTGTCCGCTTCCGGTCGCGAACCACAACAGACCGTCGGTTGACGCGTCGACTCCGCGCGGCCCGTACCCGGGCAGCGGAATCTGGTACCGCTTGTACGTCTTCGTCTTCGGATCGAAGCGGTCGATGTAGTTGCCTGTGAGCTCAGGCAGAGGGGCCTGCCCGAAGATGCCCGGATAGTTGGCCCGCCAGACGGTGCCGTCCTTCGGGTTCACGATGATGCCGTAACCGCCGCCCATGCTCGACTTGCCAGTCGTCGGATCGATCTTCGCCCAGCCCGTCTGGGCACCGGCCTCGGTCTCGAGAGGCCGCTCGGGGTCGAATTTCGACGGATCGAACATCCCGAGACGTGCCCCATCGCCGCTCGTCCACAGCCGCCCCTGCTCGTCGAACTGCAAGTGATGCGTGGCGAAGGCCGTGTCGATGAGCACGAAGCGGTTGTTGCGCGAATCGAAGTACCCAAGCTGCCGCCCGTTCATGAGGTCGCGGCCCGACAACTGGCGCGGAGCGGCCGAGCTGGCCCCGCCGCTCTCGACGTCGAACGTTCGGTCGTGGACCCACGTTGGCGCCTCGCGCCCGCGCACCCTCGTCGTCATCCAGACGTTCCCTTTGTCGTCCATCATCGGGTTGTGCGAGCTGGTCGACCCTTGAATGCGGCCAGGCCGATCCGGGTCGCGTCCCGGGCCGTCGCGCAGCGGAATCTCGTGGGCGGCGACGCTGTGTTTCACCGGGTCAAGTTCCCAGAGATAGGCCTGACCGATGTCGAGGCCCCAGACCTTGCCATTCCCGTACAGCGTCGGTTTGCGCTTGTCGGTCGACACGTTGTCGTGGATGTAGCTGTTCTCGATGCCCCACGCCCACTGAGTGATCACGACGTTCCGCTCGACACCTGATGGACGCGGCGGCGAGGGCGGCACTTCACCCTCCGCGATACGTTTGGTCCACTCGGCCAGGCTCGTCTTGAGCACGTGCTTGCCCAGGCTCGCGGCCGTTCGCTCCATGCCGGCCCGGTCCCACACGGCATCCCAGTCCTCGGGCCGCGCCCAGATCCGCGTAATTTCCTGGCCGAGCTGATGGCACAGCATGCACCCGAGCTTCACCTGCCCGACCCAGTGCTCGCGCGAGGGGAACGACCCGGCGGCGTCGGCGCTCTCCTCGTCGGTCCGTTCCTCGGGCGTCCTTGCCTGCGCCTTGGTGCCGTGCTCTTCACCGTTGGCGAGCGGCAGCGCCTGTGCGGGCGGGGGCTCGTACAGCGAGAGCCAGTAGTTGGCCGGATAGATCTTGGCGGCTTCCTGCGGCGTCTGTGCGGCCGTCGCCTCGAGCGTCACCGTGCCACCGCGTCTCGCCTTCACGGGCGTCGAATCCCGAAGCCCGTAGCCGCGCACCCACACGTCGTAGGTGGCCGCGGGCAGGTCGGGCACGACAAACCGCCCGCTGTCGTCGGTCACGACGATTCGCGTGAAGTGCGTGGGCAGATCCGTCGTTTCGGCGACGACCCAGACGCCCGCTTCCGGGCGCCCGCCGTTCACGACGACGCCCCCGATACTGGAGGCATCCACCTGCACGCTCTCCGCGGGGGGCGCAGAGCCGCCGCCGAGACGACCCTGCCAGACGGCCACCCCGGCAAGGGCGACCAGAACCAGAACGACGAGAACGACGGTAGACCGTTTCATGAGTGGGACTCCTCTACATGAATCTGTCCGATTCGGCGACCCGAAGTCCGGGCCTGCCGACGGGTCGCTGTCTGCCGGCTATCATGAACGAGCCCGCGCGTGGTGCGCAACAGAAACGTCGCGCGACACGCAGCGACAACGGGCGGCTCGATGCCCACTAGCGTCATGGTGCCGGCAACAAGTCGACCCCGTTCGCGAGCGCCTCGCGCACCAGCGGATCGCCACGTTCCTGCGCACGCACGAGCTCGTCTGCCGTCAGCACGAAGAGATCGACCGGACAAGGCAGCGGGCTCAGGGCCGCCAGCACGCCCGGTACGCGGTCACGTGCCTGATCGTGCGCGCTCGCGGCGAGCACGATCAGGAGGTCCGCGTCCGATCTGGGCGTCGGGACGCCGACGGCGAGCGATCCGAACAACACGGCCCGCTGAATCGACGGGATGTGCGAGACCGCGCGCCGCGCCGCCTCGCGCAGGTCCTCAATCCGCTTGTGCTTGTCCAGGTAGACGGCGCCGGCAGAACTCGATGATGCGTGTCGCGTCGGCAATGGCCTGCTCCGCCTCTCCCTGTGTATACAACTTTCCCGGATAGCTCGCGGCGAATCCGTTCGGATAGCGCGCCGGAATATAGTGCTTGTCCAGCCGGCGCGCGGCGTCGAGGATCTCCGATGCGGCGGACGGCGGCGGGAGCGCCTCGACGAGACCCACGATCAGATGCCCCCACGGTTCGCCGCCGTGCGCGAGAACGACGGCCTTCAACACCTTCTCGGCTGCCTGCTGCGCGGCAAACGCCGCCCATTCGTAATCCTCGTCATCGCGCGCGTGCCGCGCGTGTGCCAGATCGCGCTCGGATTGATCGCGCCAGTCGACCCAGCGGTTCATGCCGCGCGCCTCCATCGCGCCACGCGATGAATGCTAGCACGCGCGACGTGCGGAAGGACGATCGGCTTCCGCCGCGTCACAGGTTGCGTGTGGCGATGATCTCCCACGCCGGAGTTCGGTCGCCGGTGCAACTGATCCGACGCGGCGCGGCGAGAAAGCTGACGGCAAACCCGAGCCTTCGATAGAGGCGATCGACCCGGTCGGTGGCCTGGTTGACGAGTACCACCGGACCGCGATGCTTCGACAGCCACAGCGCCGTCCGCTCCTGGTCCTCCCAGCCGAAGCCATCCTTCGCGTACTGGGTGAACTCGACGTCGTAGGGCGGGTCGGCGTACACGAAGTCGTCCGGCTCGGCGGGCACCTTCTCGTGGTCGCCGGTCATGAATGTCCAGCCGGTAAACGCTTCGCGATACCGGGAGAAGTCACGCTCGTAGGAGATCCGAACGTAGCGGCCGAACGGCACGTTGAACGCGCCTTGCCGATTGAACCGACAGAGGCCGTTGTAGCCGGTCCGGTTCAGGTAGTAGAAGAGCGCTGCGGCGTCGCGGTCCTCGCAGCCCCCCTCGGCCAGCAGTGCGTTGAAGCGTTCGCGATGCTGGTAATACAGGCGCTCGCGATTCTCCATGGCGAGATCGACGGTCAAGCCGCGTTGGAGCCAACGGTAGAAACTGATGAGATGCGGATTCGCATCGTTGAGAAG
>Ga0137829_11587977_pt1 | contig 14987 bp, 21 predicted proteins | sample OV2TP2_FD_97737 | JGI IMG/M metagenome (GOLD analysis project Ga0137829, IMG submission 97737) | reverse complement strand
CGCCTGGGCAGTGGTGACTAGCTCGACGGCCATCTACTCCCTCATCTTTAACCAGGCGCTGCCCTGCCAGATGTAGGTATGCCCGGTGTCGGTCTCGTAGAATGTCGACCCGGCAACCGAGCTGGCGGGCTTGGTGTCCGTGGACAGGCCCGCGTACCTGTTAATCGCTCGCATCAGGACTACCGCCATTGCTAGCCTATGGAGAAGGCCCGTGCCCAGCGCACCCGCAGGCGGTTGGCGACGGCCTCGCCGGTCAGGAACTCGATGCTGGGGGTCAGGGCCTCATCGTCGGGGATGTTGGCGGTGTGAATCGCCTGCTGGACGCCGTTGACAAAGAAATACACCGAGCTGCCATCAAAATAGAACTCCAGTGTAACTTCCGTATCATCAGTCATTGTGTTGACGCCAGTCGTCTCGGTCTCAATGGAATCCTTTTCAGTCACCGCCGATACCGAGGCCGATCCGTCCACCTTCCGGAAATAAATGCCATCGGTCATGCCTCCCAGCAGGGTAGTGTCCGTGATGGACAAGCCGACGATGAAGTCGGTCTGGGTAACATCGTTGATGTCAATGGAGATACCGAAGTACAGGTCTCTCTTCGTTGGGCGGAAGGCCTCTCCATTAAGCTGAATCCCGATACCATCGTTTTCGGCGTTGTCGGTGATGAACTCAGCGGTAATGGTCGCCAGGTCGCTGGCCTCAGCCTCAGACGTGGCGGTGCCGGTCTCCACCACCGTAGTGGTATAGCCTCTCGGGTCGGTGCCAGTGCCGCCCTTGGGCTGGAAATCGGCGGCGTCCAGAATCCACTTGACCACGGTCGGGCCAATGGCATCCACCACGCGCATCCGGTGGGTATCGTAGTAGACCAGGTTCCCACGGACGTATCTGCTTCTGAGTGACAAACCGCACCTCCTGCAAGGTGCGCCGTACCCGCTACCTGCGGCGGGCCGGCGATTTGACCATCTTGTCCTGGGGTGGCTCCTCCGGGGACCTGACAGCGGCAGGCACGGGCTTGGCCTTGCGAGTGTGGCGGCAGACATCCCGGCTCGCCAGCTCGCACGCCACCGAGCCGCAATGCACGCACGCTTGCTGTGGTGCTGGCATGCTACACCCTCACCCTGGGCCGGACTACCGCGCCGGGAGACCTCGCCTCGTGGGCCTTCCGCTCGGCAAAGGCCAGGCTGGCCTCGATATCCATCGGGCTCCCACAGCGGCGGCATGTGGGCGGGCAATGGACCTCATGGTCCTCCAGGTCCCTCCTGGGGTAGCCCCTGGAGCAATAGGGGCACTCATAGGCGTCACCCATGCCGCCGGGTATCTCAGATGTGTGGACCTCTCCCATAGCTCGCTCCTTATAGCGGGCTGACCACGTTTTCGGGGGCGTTGGGGTATTTGGGGCCGACCAGGATGTAGTAGGCGGCTCCCAACTGGGCATTGGCCCCCACATCGGCGACCGTCACCCGGATGTGGTCAAACCCGCCGTCCACGTCCAGGTCCTCGGCGTCAATCTCCACCGCCCACAGCGCCTCTTCTTCCGCAGACGTGTCATTGGTATAGGTATTGGCGGCGGCCTGGGTGGTCTTGGTCCAGACGCCAGTACTCAGCAGGTTGGTGGCTGCTTGCTTGCGGTAAATCGTGTCGAATGTAAGGGCCTTAGCTCCAGCCCCGGCATTGTCAGTAGCCTGCTGGGCCGTAATCGTCGGATCGTCCCCGGCGGTGCCAATGGCGGAGTGAAACAGGATAATGCAACCCCGCCAGTTTTTCAGACTCACCCAATCCCCGTTGCTGGCCCCAGCAGACAGGTCCACCGGACGGAAGGCCCCGACGATATCCAGGACTCCGCCCAGGTATTTAGCCAGAGTTCCAGCCATGTGTGTTACCTCCGATTACGATAGTTGCCCAGGCTTACGCTCTGGTGGCGAGGTTGATATACGGGCTGAAAGTGTTGGTCCCGTACCTGGGAGTGAGCGCCGACACCAGCCAGGGCCGGCCATCCACCCGCTGAATGAACCGCCACACCATCTCGTTGGTCGTGAAGTTCACATGCTCGCTTCTCGCCACTTCCAAACCCATCCGGTCCCCGATCAGGTAGTAGCCGAAGTCCACGAAGAAGATATCCCCGGCGGTGCCCACTGACCGGCACTTCTCGCTGAAGATGACGGGCCGTCCGAGGATGGTAGCCGGGGGGCCACCAACGGCACTTGCCAGCCAGACCGCCGACCCGCCGGTGCCCACCGCCAGGGACATCGTGGCGATCTGTGGGAAGGTGTCTGGGTGCATCACCCAGACGGCGCGGTTGATGGACGACGGCAGCATCCGGGCAAACATTTTCACCAGATTCTCATAGACAATGGTGTTCGCCGCCTGCCCAGCCTCTTTCGCGACGGTCACCAGGGCGTCGGCGTTGATGATGCCGAGAGGCTGGCCCGCTCCGGTCCCATTGATAAACGCATCGTCCTCGAAATACGCGATGGCCGCCGGGAACAGGGAGTTGATGATGCCCTCGATGGAGATGGGGCTATCCTGCATCAGTTGGTTGCTCACGATGGTGTAGCTGGTCAGGTTCCGCATGTCCAAGGCGACCTGGCCGAAGGTGGGCTGCCGGTTGGTCGCCAGGCTGGCCGCCTCCGCCACCCATGACCCCTGAATGCCGCCGTACACGCTGGTGGCGTGGCTGGTGTCCCGGATCACCGGAATCAGCACCCTGGAGACGCTGACCGGGATTACCCTGGCCCTGGGTCTGACCACGGCGTCCTCCAGAGACAGGGCCAGCAGCTCGGCGCGGAACTCCTCGGGCACCAGGAACCCACCCTCGGCACCGCTGGACTCGGCCATCGCCTTGACAACCTCAGGCGTCAGGATTTTCTGGCCCGCCGGGTGCTGGGACAGGGAAGCCCAGACCCCGCTGATGAACTCCTGGAGTGAGGCGAACTTGCCGTTGAGGCTGGCCCCAGGCCCCACACCGTAGGCCGCCACCTGCCGGCGTACCGCCTTGGGCAGCCCCAGGGTATTGGCCCCCAGAATGTGGCTCTGGGCCGAGCCGTAGCCGATGGCCGCCTCGGCGCTGAGAGGCAGCCGCTTCACGCCGGTGCGCTCTGCGCTGCCCTTGACGAAATCCTCCATCCCCTCCTTGATGGCCTCACGGAGCTGCTGCGCCGTGTTCGGCTGCTGCGCCCTCTGGTAATCGGCGATGAACTGCCGGAACCTGGCCGGGTCCTGGAGCATCTTCTGATAGCGCACAGCATCAGAAAGGACTTCCTCAAGCTCCTCTTTCGTCTGGGGTTTGGGGATGTTGCTGGTGCGAGTTACCATGTACTCACTCCTCTAAGAAGCTCGCGGAATTCGTCTGGGGAGATCAGCGCACTGGGTTCAGGCTCAGGAGGTGACGGGTTCAGCTCTTTCAGCAATGGCGGGAGAATGTCCTTGAGCGCCGCCTGAAGCTGGTCAGGCAGCATCCGCTCAAAGTCGTCGAGACTCAGGTAGCGGGGCTGATTCTGCTCCCCTGGTTTGCGCAGCTCGGCCAGCGCCTCGTCTATCAGCTCGCTGACGACCGGATGCAGGCCCTTGGTGGTCCGGACAATCTGAAGGGCATCCGGGTTGGAGGGGATGATGACCTGAGATACTTCCCACAGCTTCTGCCCGTTGAACTCATAGGAGACGAAGAAAGGGCCTTCGCCTTCCATCTCGTTAGCCTTGCTCATGTCCGGCAAGAATCCGACCGAGTAGGCTGCCCGCCCTTTGCTGGCGAGGTTGTAGCCCCAGTCGGCCTCCTCGTTGCCTTCGCCGGCGTAGTACTCGGCCACCCCGATCAGCTTTTTGCCCCGGACCTCCATGCTCTCCCAGTGCCCGATCTGGGCCCGCAGGCTGCCGTAGTTGTGGCTGGATACCAGGACCGGATGCTGGAGAAAATCGCCCAGGTCCCACCCGGCGGCGCGGATAATGTCGCCGTCCCGGTCCCTGGTCTCCGTGGAGACCACCGCCTCAATGCGGTTGCCGCCCAGGGCCTTGGTCTCGGCCCTCGCAACTTTGGCGCGGTATGTGGTCTTATGGTTGCTCACGGCAGCCGTCTTCTTTTTTCAATCCTGCTCGCGTGCGCCGCAATAAGCCTCCGGGTCGTCAATCCCGTCCTGCCGGGAGGCCCAGGCGATACACTCATCCCAGGACATATCGCAGTTGGGGCCAGTGGGCATTAGACCTCCAGGAAAACAAAAAAGCCCGACTCCAGCAGGCTCCGGTGAACCTACGAAGTCGGGCTTAAAGCCTCTCGGACTTGGCGGCGCTGGCGCTCAGGGCGCGCGGGCCGCTCAGCTATTCAGTTGTTGCGGGGGTGGGAGTTGCACCCACTATCTCCTGGTTATGGGCCAGGCGACTTACTCGTTGTCCTCCCCACAGACTATTTCTATCATAGATCACTGGCATTCGTCAAGCAGATTGGACGCTGCCAATGATAGAGCCCCTCGACAGAGCCGTCTTGCGTGACTCGATAAGTCTGAATAGAGGGGGTAAGAGATAATGTTTCAATCCTCACCCACCCTTTCAGGTGGGTGCCGCCATCTCCGTCCAGGGTCAGACTCACTCCGCGCCTTTGCAGCTCTGCCAGGATGTCGGTGGCGGTCATAGCCGGCCCTCTTCCAGTTCGTCAGACGGTGTTGTAGCTCCCAAAACCACCGAAACCACCGAAACCCCCGTTTTCGTACCTGACGAGCCACGGGGGTTTTGCTCATCGGGGACGGTGGTTTTGATCTTGTCGTCCACCAAAACCCCCGTACCTGGGGACTCCGCTCCCAATCTGTCAGCGGGGGTTTCAGGGGTTTCGGTGGTTTTCCCACCCGCTCCCCAGAGGCCCTTACAGAGACCCCCAGGGCCGCCAGCTTGTTCAGGACAGTAACGGCGCTCATGGATCAGACCTCCAGGCGGTCAGGTTCACCAGGGGGATTTCCGACTGCACCGTCACCACTGTCACCACCGTCACTCTGTATCTGAGAAGGGGTGACGGTAGAGGTGACGGTGGTGACAGTGCCGTCACCTCTACCGTCACCCGTTTTTGAATCTGAGGTGACGCTGGTGTCGCTGGTGACGGTAGAGTCGGAACGCAGGAGGATAGCGCGGCCTCGCTTGCCGGTCCGCGTCGGGCGGGACACCTCGGTCCCACTCCCGAGCAGGGTTTCAGCCAGACGGAATACCTCTTTGGACAGCCGGGCAGCGTCTTGCGGCCAGCCGGTGTTCCGGTTGGTGAGGTCGATGCCCAACTTTTCCCTGGCGATAAGGTCAAGCTCCAACTTCAACTTGGTTGCAGGTCCCTCCCACGATGCCCCCATTAAGGGAGGGCTGGGTCCTCATTGATGTTTACGCTCAATCCACGGACCAGGTACGGGGGGGTGGGGGCATCTTCCCGATCCTTGGCCTTCTGGTATAGCCTTCCGCGTTCCGCAAGAGGGTCTTCCTGGCCTGCCACCAGGGGGACATGGTGATAGGCCATATACCACTCGGCTCCCCGGTCCCCTGTGGACTCCCCTTTCTCTTCGCGGCGGGTTAAGCCTACGGCAAGCTCGAAGCTGACGGCACGGGACATATCAGGGGAAGCCTGCCTTACACGCCAGTACCACTTGACCAGGCGGATTGGCGGGCGCTCTCGCACACCGTTGTAGTCCAGGAACAGCAGCAGCTCCAGGGCGGCGGCGCTGGCTTCCCAGGGCAGGGCGTTGCCCTGCATAGACTCCGGCCAGTAAAAACGCTGGTACTGGACCCGCTGCGATTGGTCCATCTCCTTCCATTCATCTCGGATTCGGTTTATGGTCCGCGAGCTGGGCACGTTTTTGGACAGGGCTATCGCTTCCGCATCGCCACTCCCGCACAGCTCTTCTGCAAGGGCCTCCAGGCGATGGCGGATTTGGTTGACCGGCATCCGCTCATTCTCCCCCAGGATGTACCTCACTTGCTCCCGCCAGTAGTCCGGTATCCTAATGTTTGGCATATTGGCCCCTCTGGAATTGGCGAACCGCCGAGTCATGCCATATATATAAGCCCAGTAAGCTGGTTTATACCATACGTACCAAACGGATAAAACACAAGAGGTTGCAACATGACAATTGAGGCGTTGCCAAGAAAGACCGGCGTATCTATTCCTGATCTGGCGCAAGAGTACGGGTTATCCGAAACGCTCCTGTACTCGCTGGCCAACCGGGGGGAGCTACCTGGTGCCCGGCGGCTGGGGAAGCGGATCGTCGTGCACCGCCAAACGTTCGAGACCTGGCTTTCCCAGGGCCAGGGGGCCTAAGCGCATGGCCCTTCATCGGGAACATTAAAGCCAACCGACAACCACGGCAGCGAGTACATGTTGGGCAGATTAACCGGAGCTGGCACACGGCGCACCGCTCCGGCCCGGTGCCGCCGATAGGCGCGGAGCAGGTGCAGGGCCTGGCCGCCTCACCTAAATCCCCAGCAGCCATCGCTCCTCCTGCTCCTGGACCTGCCGCCGCAGCTCGCGGATTTCCCGTTTCATCTGGTGCTCAGCCAGCTCCAGGGACGGCACCGGTGCCCTGGTGCGAAAGCGGCCTAGGGCCGCCTCCGGCTCGACCAGCAGCAACAGCGCCGGATGGGCAATAGCCACAAAACGCCCAACCGCCGGCGCCTCGGCCACCTCCGGCAGGGCAATGACCCAGAACTCGGCCACCGCCGGGTCGGGGTAGGCCACATGGACGATGCGACCGGGCCAGGGCCGGAGAGGCGGGCCGCCGGTGACTGCTGGTGCAGCCTCCGCCACCGCCACCGCCGGAGCCTCCGCCACGCCACTGGCGGCGAAATCCAGGTTCAACATCCAGCCTAACGCTGCCATTACGGGGCCAGATAGTAGTCGGTGATGTTGATGTCCACGCTGGCCTGGCCAATATCAGCAATCAGCGCAGTATTGGCCGGCAGCTTCCAGCCCCGCGACCCGAAGTCGAACAGGCTCCCCCCTCCATCCGGTGCGAGGTTCGCCGTAAACCGGATAGTCCCGGCTGCCCCTTCCCGCAAGCTCACTACGGTCTCGGTGGCTGCACGGTTATGCATAGAGCCCTTGCACACATAGATACTGACACCCGCCCCGGGAGCGGCAATAACCGAGAGGCCAGCCGCCGACCCGTTGGCCGTCACCGGTGGCTCCGGGCTGGGATGGCCAGTCAGCACCACCAGCCGGCCCAGCAGGTCGGCCCAGAGATGGGTCGCATCAGCATCAGCCACCGCCGCCGGCTCGTTGGCATTGGCCCTGGCCCCGATCAGCACCGGGTTCCCAGCCGCCGCCGCATCATGGGCTACGTCGCCCTGGACCTCAGTGATCGCCCCGGCGGCAAAGGACGCGACGTCTACATCACCGATGTTGTTGGTCCCCGCCGGCAGCGCTGGCAGGGTCAGGACGTCTACATCACCAATGTTGTTCGTGCCAGCCGGGAGCGCCGCGACGACATCCACCTGAAGCTCGGAGCCGGCCAGGGCAGCGTCCAGGGCATCGTCATGAGTCCACAGCGCACCATTGGCATCGGTGCGGAGGGCCACATAATCTCCCTCCAGCGGCGTCAGGGCCGCCAGCGCATCATCCCGTATGGCCAGAGGGGCCACACCAGTGTCAGTCGCACCCGAGGCCGAGTCCACCGCCTTACCCAGGCTCGTGGCCCCAGTCCCCGGTACCACCGACACAACGTCCACGTCACCGATGTTGTTGGTGCCGGCCGGGAGAGCCGGCAACGTGAGTACGTCCACATCGCCGATATTGTTGGTCCCGGCCGGAAGGGCCGTGCCCACATCCACCGTCACCGACCCCCCCAGGTCAGCAATACCCACACGGCCAGCCGGGTCCAGCGCCAGCATCCCGTAGTCGCCATCCGCGGACGTTTTCGTAGCGGCGGCGTCATTGCGGACGCCCAGCACCGGCAGGCCAGCATCAGCATCACCAGCTACTGAGTCCTCCGCCTTCCCGGCCAGAGAGCCAGGCAGGGTCAGCACATCTACATCGCCGATGTTGTTGGTGCCGGCCGGGAGAGCGGGAAGGGTCAATACATCCACGTCGCCGATGTTATTGGTCCCTGCTGGCAGGGCCGGGAGAGTGAGAACATCTACGTCACCGATGTTGTTCGTCCCGGCGGGCAGGGCTGGAAGGCGCGTGACATCCACGTCCAGGCCATTAGTGGCGTCGCCCGGTATCGCGGCTTCGCTGTCGGCGGTGCCGTCCACCAGCTTCACCCTCTGGTAGTGCTTCGCCGGCGTCCCGGCCTCATCGGTGGCGAGGGTGGCACCGCCGGAACCGATATTGAGGACAATATTGTCTGCCATCTAGCTCCCCACGCCCAAGAGGGTTAGCTGCCCTTTTGCGCCTGCGGCCGGCGGCGCCTCCGCCACCGGCGCTAGCACCGGACTCTCCCACCAGGCCGGGCGGAACGGCCCGAACGGGTCCCGGTGCCACTGGCGGGCCTGTGCGTCGGAAATCGCGAAGTTTTTCCAGACCGCTGACGCCAGCACCGTGCCAAAAATGCCATCGCTCACGTTGGTTGCCAGGGTGGCTATTGCCAGATCATGAGGGTTGGTGCCGGTGGGCACACTCGCACTGCTCTGCGTCCCTTTGGAGATGCCATCCACCCATAACTCATAGGTGCCGCCGATTTTCCGGCTGATCACCATCGTGTGGGGCAGGCCATCGGCGCTGGGCGCTGTCCCCGACGGCCACTGCACCCCGTTCAGCGCCGAATCGAACTTGAAGTTGAACTCCCCACCGCTCTGGGAGTAAATCTCCCAGAGCCCATCGGTGAAGGCATCACGGGCTGACATCCAGCCACGGAAAGAGCCATCATAGCTATCAATCACGATATAGAGGGCCACCGAAAACTCAATATCCCCGTCGAGCTGGAACTCAGAGCGGTCTGCCCACACAATACGGTCGGCGGAGGCATCCCGCTTGAAGCCAATGCCCCGCACGGTGGGCGACCAGGTTGAGCCGGTAACATTAGAGGCCCTTACTCTGCCCTTATAGTCCCAAGGGGGGCCAGCGCCATCCCAGTAGATCGCCAGATGTCCAGGATGCCGCCAGGCCCAGCTCCAGTCGTTGCCGCTGGAGCCAGGGCCGGCCCACATACTAGCCTGAGGTTTACTCAGGTCGGCCGGCATCAGGTGCTCGTCACCTTGTTCTTCAGAATTTCCACCGCATTGCCAGCGGAGTTGAGGGCAGCGCCCGTCCTGTTCTCAATCACGATGCTGTAGGACTTCGGCACGGTGAAGGGGGCCAGGACGAAATTCTTCCGGTAGGTCCTGGCGGTGGTCTCGTCAGCCTTCATCGCAATCTGGCCTAGAGGGCGCAGATTCTTGGAGTTTTCCCCCGCTGATGGAGCTGGAGCATAGGAGCCTTCGGTCCCGGAGGCGTTACCGCTGAAATCGGTGCCCCCATCGGGCGACTCGGCCAGGTAAATATTGGCGTAGCCGGTGGCCGACCCGGCGGTGGTGGTGGTCTGGAGAGTGACGAATACCTCTATCCAGACTGCCTTATCAACGTTGTTGTCCACACTCGCTGACTGCCAGAACGACGCATCTGCCAAGCTGTGCAGGTTCGTAACGGTGAGGGCAACTATTGTGCCATAGCTCGGCTCTATGGTAGCCATCAGCCACCTCTAGCCTGGAGTACCCGGCCCTCAGTCACCCAGCCACCAATACCCAGCTCCTGCGCCCGGCTGCGGCGGTTGTTTGCCATCGCCAGGACCGTGGCCTTCTCGGTAGGGGTGATCACTCCGTTGGTCTCCAGAGCATTAAGAGATGCAATCACATCTGGGTCGGTCAGGTTCAGGAGTGGAAACTCAGCTGAGTGTTTCAGCAACGCCATCACCTTGCGGGATACTCCCCGGCTGCTGGAGGTAACGTTGCTGGCATCATCCTCCAGACGGGAGTAAATGCTGGCACGCACGGCGTACCCAAGCAAGTCCCGAATGGGCACCCGGTCAGGGCGGGTAAGGCCATTGAGGCTATCCACAATCTGGGCATGTGTCATTGTGGTATAGCCCCGGCCCAGCGGGTCCGTCGCCAGCTCATTAGATAGCACCTGATATTCGTCCATCCAGCACCTCTATCTCAGGCCCAGGACCAGGCGGCGCTCAGGGAACACCAGGTCATGTCCCCTACCGGGCTTCTGGGGCGTGCCCAGCTTGCCGCGGGCCAGGACCTCGCCATCCGCATCCAGCACCGCCCACCCGTCAATCCAATCTGGTGCATCCACTGCCCAGGGCCCGAAGCGCAGCTCCTCGCTGTTGGCCTTGGCAACCACGCCGGACGTCCCGATAGCCCTGGCGGCGGTGGGATTGAGGCTCACCCGCTGGTAACCCGCGTCGGTGATCTCCTCTCCATTGCGGGTCAGGGCCACCAGACTGGCATCTGTAAATATGGCGTCCAGAGCGATCTCCATAGCGAGATCAGTCAGCTCAGCCATTGGCCCTCCTCAGCGGACGCTCTTCAGTGATAGCGATGATGCGGCCATCATCATCCCGCTCAACGATCTTACGCACCACCTCCAGGCCCTCCTCGATGGTGCTGACACTGAACTCCGCACGGCACTCTCGTTTGCGGCAGAGGAAGGCGGCCCGGCCCTGGAAGTGATTGACTGGCATCCGGGTGTTGCACTTGGGACACCGCACCTCGTCAATGCTCCTGGCTCCACTGATGGCCTGGGCTATATCCTCAGCCAGCCCTTCCTCCACGTCTATTTCCGCACCGCCACTGGTGCGGTACTCCGTTTTGCACTGGCAGTTAGGGTGCTGAGGGACAGTATCAACCCCACCCTGGAAGAGGTGGCCGATGGGAATCCACCCCTGGGCCTCATTGGCCAGGCACACCTGGTCCACCCGTGGGTCTGACGCCCCCTGGGTCACCCACCGCTTTTCATCCCGCCCCTGGGCGATGGCCGCCTGCTTCTGCCCCTGCCCCAGGGCGGTAGCAGTCTCGGTCCTGGCTACCGTCCTGGCCCGCTCCGGGCTGAATGCCAGGTCGTTGCGTAGCCACCGCTCCAGGTTTTCCGGTTCGTCCCGGCTGTCCAGGATGGGGCGCCCCTCCAGCAACGCGCGGGCCACCAGCTCGTTGACTCTCGCCCTGGTAGCCTGGGCGATGTTCAGGTCGCCCGTCACCTGCAACAGCCGCGCCCCTCTCTCCCTGGCGTACTCAGCCGCGATGCGCTGTACCTCCCCAGGCCCGATGGCTGGCCCCATATCCGCCACCGAGAGGACAAAGAGCCGGGTCAGCTCCAGGACCACTTCCTCCCCGTATTTGCTCCACCAATCCCAGTTGTAGCCAGCCACGTCGGCCAACTCAATTTTGGCTACAGGATGGCTGGCGGTGCGAGTGACGAACACTGACAGGTAGGCGATAATGGCGTCGCGCTCGGACTCCAGCCGCTCAGCCCAGCGGCGCCGGACCCGCCCCTCCTCCTGCTCCAGCTCCCGCGGCAAGTCAACCCCCTCAGCCTTGATTACTCCTTTGACGCCCAGGGCAAAGGGCGACGGAGTTGGCACTGGTTTCAGCTCATTTCCCTCGGGCAGCTCCCCCTCACCCAGGCGGCGCCGCGCCTCGTTCAGGGTCAGAATGCCGCCGCCATAGCCCTGGGTTGCCTCCAGGATGGCCCGGTCGCGGTCGGCTGGAGTCGGGTCGGCAAAATCCATCTCCAGGTTGGGGCCAAAGAGGGGTACCAGCCGCTCGTTGACCGCATCCCGAATCCGCTCCAGCCGGGGCTTGATTACCCAGCGCCCAAACATCAGCTCGGCGGCCTCAGCGTTGGCCCGGTTGACCGACTCGGCCACTCCCAGGAGCGCCGTGGGCATGCCGAAGGCGTGGACAATGATATCCCGGTTCAGCCGCCGCAGCTGCTCAAACTGCATATCCCGCTGCGAGAGCTTCCGGTCCACCCACTGCCCCCGCTCCAGCACTGCGACCCGGTGGGCATTGGAGACCCCTTTGTGCTGGGTCTGCCAGCGGGCCACCAGGCGCTCAAAATCCTCATCAGAAAGGGTCTCCTCAAACTGGATCACCCCGCCCGGCTCGGCGCTGTTCCAGAAAAAATTTCTGGTCCAGGTGGCCGCCGCCCGCTCCGACTCCAGGTCCACCAGAAGGGCCTGCACCGGCCCCATCCCCCGGTACGGATCAAGGGGGTTGGGCATTTTGATCAGCATCACATCGTCACGGCGCAACGGCACATCAGGCACCCCAGGGAGGCGGTAGATATATCCGGCGATGAACTCCTGGGCGCTGGGGATGACATACATCCGGTCCGGGCGCACCAGCTCCATTTCCTCGACCAGGCCACTGCGGCCGCGGAGCAGCACTGTCCACCACTCGCCAGTCAGGTCCAGGTGCTGCTGGCCGGCCTCGCGGAAAGACTCGCCGGTCTCATAGGGGGACACGCCCTTCCACAAGCGCAGCAGGGGATGGTCGAACACCTCCCGCCGGTCGCCGTTGGCCATCACCTCATAGAGCGACCAGCGGACCGTAGCCGTGGCATGAGCGATACGGTTGACGGTTGCGAAGAGCCAGGACACGGCGCCATAGGCGTTGAGGCTGTTAAGGTGGAGCTGGGGAGAGGGCAGGCCGGTGGTGGCAAAAGCAGAGGCATTCGGGGAGGCGGGTAGTCGCTGGACCGCCTGCTTCCCCAAGATTGCGCGGAGGCTACGCGTCAGGAGAGCCATCCTCAATTACCTGAGCGAGGATCACACCCTCAATACCCCACACGATAATGGCAACAGGAGGGTAAATCAGCCACACGCCATAGCCAATGGCGATGAAACTGAGTACCTCCAATATTATAGCAAAGTGCATCTTTCGCAAATTGCAGCCATCACAAAAACCGGATATTCGGGGCACCGCCCTGGACCAGCAGCTCTGTCAGCGCCCAGACCAGCGCATCCATGCGGTTCGGGCTGACAGAGCTGGCCGCTGGCTCCCAGGTACACATCTCGTCCTCCAGCTGGGGATAGACACCCACGTGATGCACCCGGCCCTGTTCGTAGAGTGCGGCCACCGGCTCAGCTCGCGCCTGCTTGCCCCGGCTGGCGTGCAGGGCTTTGTAGGGCACGCTGGAGCGCACCGTCCGCAGGGTATGCTCAACCATCTCCCCGCCAAAATTATGCTCGGCAACAATGCGGTCCGCCCGCAGGCTATCGTAGAGGTCCACCGCCTGCCTGGCCCAGGCGTCGGGGGAGTAGCGGCCACTGGCGTCAGCGATGACATAGCCATGACCGTCAGCCCCGAGGCCAGCCACAATGATGCCTACCTCATCATGGGCCTCGGTATGCCCACCCGAGGGGTCCAGGGCAATGACAATACGGCGCAGGTCCGGGGCCTGGCTGACCCGGTTGCTCTCGATGATTGCCAGCTTCCACAGGGCGCCGGGGGCCTCATCCACGTCCTCCGCCTCGATCTCCTGGCGGTAGGCCAGCCGGGTCATGTCGCGAGCGATCTCCTCCAGGGCGTCGCGGCTGATGTGTGGGTTATCGTAGCTGGTGAAGTGGTAGACCTCCCAGCGCGGGTCATGCCTGGCCCGCTCAAAGAGCTTGGTCGCATGGCGCTTGTCTCTCGCCTTTGAGACGGAGCGGGAATGCAGTGACGGTGGGGTGTAGATGAAGACGGCATCCCCGTTGTTGTCCAGCAGCATCGGGGCGCCCACCAGCTCCCAGGCGTCCTCATTCATCAGCTGCCACTCGTCTAAGATCAACAGATCAGCGTAGTCGCCGCGCAAGGTGTCGGCGTTGAACGCCGTCTTGGCCTTTATGCGGTTCTCGGTCCCTGGGAACTCTACCAGGTGCATCGTCTCATTGATGTAAACCAGACGGGACTCGATGAGCGGTGTCAGGGACCGCTTGACCTCAAACCAGAAGCGCCCGATCTGCTCCTGGGTCGGCGTGGCGTAGAGTACACGGCCGCCGGCGAGGAACCGCTGGAGGGCTTTGATGGCGATGCCGGTCGTCTTGCCGGAGCGGCGTCCGGCGCGGATGATAATGCGCTTGGCTACGGAGTCCACAAAACCCTGCTGCTTCGGGTGGGGGCGGCGAAGATGGACTTTGTACTCAGTCGCTGTCGTCATAGACTACCCGGATGATTGTCTCCAAAGGTTGCCCCGGCGGAGTGGCGATATCTTTCTGTTCGGTGTAGCCCCGCCTCTTCCCCTTGCGACTGAGGCGGTACTGGATGGCCCAGGGTTCCCCATTGATGATGGCCTGGTATAGTTTCAGCTCGGCGGTGTCGGTAACCGATTCGTCCTCCATCTCGAGAATTTCCCTCAGACGAGGCGACCGCTCCAACCAGGACCTGATGGTGTTGTGGGAGCACCCGAGGCGCCTGGCTGCAAGGTAGACCATGCCTCTGGTCTCGCGTAAGGCCGCCTCTATCTGTTCCAGTTTGTATCGTGGCATGGCCGCCTCCCTGGGCCGATAGCATCTGTCAGTTACGTCAATTAGGATGATCTGCTCCGTGGCCTCGAGGGCTGCTCACCCATCCCCCCTGAATATCTCCTGAATGAGCTCCAGGCGGTGCTCTGACACACGAGCATCGCCTGACACATAGCGGCTGACAGAACTGCGGCTGACACCCATTCTCCGGGCCAGGTCAGTAGCGCTCCAACCCCGTCGCTGAAGCTCAGCCTGGAGCCAGTCAGCAACACTAATATCAGGGTGGGACTCGATCCGCCGCTTATGCTCTTTGTGATGCTGCTGGTGTACCTCCAATTCGTGCGCTTCCCGCGGCGGGGTGATGTGATGCCCGCACCGCAGGCAGTCCCAATACCAGCCATAGCAGTCCTTGAGACCTATCACGACACCAGCGCAGCGGGGACAGACCTGTGCCATTTCGGATACTCCTATTGCCTGGAAGATGAGCGCCAGGCCAGCGCTGGCGCTCCTCACCCCTTTTACCGGATGGACACTCCAGAGTGTCCTTTCCCTCCTATTTTAAATTACCACCGGCGCCGCTGGCTCGCGACCGCTGTTGTGGCCTGT
>Ga0137829_10970590_pt1 | contig 15015 bp, 5 predicted proteins | sample OV2TP2_FD_97737 | JGI IMG/M metagenome (GOLD analysis project Ga0137829, IMG submission 97737) | reverse complement strand
GGTTATTGTGGGTGATGAGAGTTTTTCGCGTGAGTACGCGCTGCATTTGAGACGTTTGGCGCGCGGCGACGCGTCAATTATTTTTACTGGCTGGCAGGATGGCACTCCACTCGGCGCGCTGCTTGCGCACGCGGAAATGTTGGTGCAACCATCGCTTTCTGAAGGATTGCCGCTGGTACTGCTTGAGGCCATGGCATACGGCATTCCGGTGTTGGTATCCGATATCCCCGCGCATCGGGAAATTATTGCCGAGGCGCGCGTTCGTTTCCCCGTTGACGATGCTACCGCGCTCGCGGCACACCTGGCAGAACTCTTGACCGATCGTGCGTGGCACGAGGAATTGGGGCGTAAAAATCAGGAGCTTGTGCGGAGGGAATATCAGTGGAAACAGGCAACCGACAAGACGATCGCGGCGTATCACGCTACGTGATCGTTTGGAATATCTGGGATATCAAGCGGTATTTTTTTTTGGTCTTGCGGAACAATGTTGACGCTGGGGCTGTATAGTTTGCCCGCGATGTTCCAGCGTTCAACAAATTGTCCGATGCCGCGTTTAGTGGTTTTTGATTGAATCGTAGTTTTTTGCGACCACGTCACTAAACTTTCAAAATTAACTTTGTACCGGCCGGCAACCACGATATATGAGAGCTCTCCGGCGAGCAAGGCGCGGCGTATGGTTTGAGCGTTAACGCCAAAGAGGCGAGCGGCTTCTGATACCGAAACACGTATTATGTACTTTTTACCCTCCGTGTTTTTTTCGTCGGCCATACGTTCAAAGTATAGAATAGTATATACAAATAGGATAGTTGTACCTTACAGGAGTATCTGTGGATATGTCAATGTTTAATTGGTGAAAGTATACGCTAGTGTATACAAATCTGTGGATAACTGGATTGTGCTCAAATAAGCAAAATTTTGCTTTTTAAGCATACAAAAGTATAGACTATCCTATACTTTTGTTTGTTGGTTATCTGTGGATAAATACCAAAATCTGCTAAAATGGCTAAAAATACTGGCTGGCTTTTTATCCACAATTCCTGTAACATTTTTGCCACTTATACGGTATATATCTATGAAAAATGAACTAGATGAAAAGATGCTAATTTATCGGGTGGAAGCGACGCGGGATCCGGAAGCGTTTAGCGCGCTCTATAGCCACTATTATCCAGCGATTTATAGGTTCATTTTGTTTAGAGTGTCCAATCCAGATGTGGCACATGATGTGGTGGCAGATGTTTTTTTAAAATTATGGACGCATGTAATCGAGCGGCGGCGATTAACGAATTTCAGGGCGCTTGCGTATCGTATTGCGCGGAATACCGTTGTTGATCACTATCGCGCGGCACGTCCAACGATATCGCTTGATGAGATGGGCGCGCTTGAGCCGATGACTGAAGATTTTGCAGCGCTCGCTGGTGGCGCGATAGATCGCTCAATTGCGGCAGAAAAACTTGCGCAGGCGCTCCATGTGTTGAAAGAAGAAGATATAGAACTGGTGACCCTTTTTTACGCGGAGCATTTACGGGTCAAAGAGATTGCAACCATTGTGAACAAGCGGCCAGGAACGATACGTGTGCAGTTGCATCGAGCGCTTAAACAACTTCGTGACGTACTGTGATATACTATGTTGTGGCGACGTAAGGATAGACAAATTATAAAAGCATTGCGGGCATTCTACGATGATCCCCGATTTTTGCCGTCTCCCGAAGCGATGGAGCGGAATCGGCAACGGATCATGACGCAGGTGTATCAGACGAGAGCAGCGTCAGTTGAGACAGTTCCTTTGTATATTCGTGCGCGTATTCTTGCGAAACTGTTTATTCCGGAGAGTGTGTGGCGATTTGCGCTCCAGCCGGCACTCGTTGTGGTGTTGGTGCTCGGTGTTGGCACCGGCGGATGGATTACCTCGGTGCAGGCCGCGTCAAAAAGTTTGCCGGGCGACGCGCTCTATTCCATTAAGATTGCTGGGGAAAAGACTCAAGTGGCGTTCGCCAGTTTATCTCATGATGAGCGGGCAGTGACCGGCCTTCGGATGGTATTTGCTTCGCGGCGTCTTGACGAGGTAAAGAAAGTTTCAGGCGTTAAAAATCAGAAAGAGAAGGAAGCGCGCGCAAGTGTGGCCGTGCGTGGTTTTAAGGAGCAAATCACCAGCCTGAATACGTCGTTTAAGGATTTGAAAACGACACAACCTGAATCGTTGGTTCAGGTAGCAAAGACGGTTGGCGAGAAGAGCGGCTCATTTGTTGATGCGTTATCGCAGGCAAAAGCGGGGGTTGGGTCGCCCATTGTTGAACTCCAGTTGCAGGAAGCAACGCAATTAGTACAGCAGACGAGTGATGCGGCGGTTGCGGTGGTGGTGGCAAATCATGCGTCAGGCAATACTGATGTAAGTACCAAAGAGGTGGCGGCGATGGTTGGCGATCAGTTGACTCGTGCGCGCGATACGGTTGCTGAATTGGTCAAACAAGAGGGGGTGGGGAATGCCGCGCGTCGTCAGGTGGCACAGGTGGTGCGCGACGCCGAACAGTTGATAGAAAAACAGGAATTTGATGGCGCGCTTACGCGGGTACGAGTCATTCAAGGGATAGCGGATACCGTAGCGCCTGCTTCGGGTGAGGGTGTGCCTTCTTTTGCGGCAACAATCACGCGCGTTATTCTGAACGTGACCAGCACCATCATTGGCGAAAAACAATAATTCTTTAAGGCAGAATCCGGCTTCTGATTTATTTCAGAGATCGGATCCTCCCTTTAAGGAGGAATTACGTTATTATCAACGTGAAGAATCCAAGGTCGAGTTCTCATAAAGAGAACGTCTTCACATTGTGCGACGCGTTTTACAGCGCGTCAACAAAAGAGTTAACAATAATTATGACAACAGCATTACGCATAAGTAGAAAAGCAATAACCAGCGCTGTTGTAGGGATGACCATTTTGTGGTCTGTTGGCGCATCCGCTCTCATTAATCCCTTGGTCGCCCAAGGAGCTCCGGTTGCGAAGGGAAGTTTAGTGAGCGGTGATCTCATCATATCTGACGCGGGCAAAGCAGGCGCAACGGTCTATCTCTACAACGCTGGCAAGAGATATCCATTTCCAAACCAGAGAGTATACGCTTCATGGTATGGCAATGATTTCTCAAAATTAAAGCGACTTTCAGTCGAGGACTTGGGGTCACTCGCATGGGGTGACAACATGCTCTATCGCCCAGGATCACGTTTGATTAAAGTTCCGGATGATCCAAAGGTATATGCCGTCTTGCCGGGTGGCATGGTGGCATGGGTGAAAGACGAAGCAACCGCGGCAAAGTTCTATGGCGCAGGATGGGCATCACGTGTTGATGACCTTTTGGCGTCACTCTTTGTTGCGAACTACACCAACGATCCTGCCAAAGATCTGACTGCCGCTTCACAATATCCTTCCGGTACGCTCGTGAAGGTTGAGGTGGCAAGCGCCGCGCTTTCAGCGGCCGCGGTGAAGTACTACTATATTGAAAGTGGCACGAAGCGTGAGGTTTCTGAAGCGGCGCTTGGACAATTCCGCATGGATTTTGTCCTCACCGTTAAGGAAGCCGATATCGCCGGTCTCACCGTGGGTGTGGCCGTTGGAGCGGGTGAATTCTTGAACCCAGTCGCGGTGCAGGAAGGCACCACCGTTCCGGGCGCTGCAGCTCCGGTTGACTCCGCGCCGGCAGGTGGCACGGTCACCGTCAGTTTGGCGGCAGACAGCCCATCAGCTCGTATTTTTGACGGCACCGCTTTGAATCCTGTCTTGAAGATTGATTTGAAGGCGGGTTCAAGCGCAGTGGAAGTAAAAAGTTTGAAGCTCACCAAGCGTGGCGGCGCCACCAATGCTAACATCACCGGTATTCGCGTGGTTGATGGCATGGGCAAGCGCCACGGCAACGTGGTTTCCTCAATCAATGAGGACAACACGTTCACCTTGGACTTCAGCGCCGATCCAATTAAGGTGGCGGCAAACGCTTCGGAAACCGCAAGCGTGCAATTGGACTTCAACACGTCAAATAATGGTGTTGACATCGGTCTGTCCATTGAGTCAGCGGCAGACGTTGGCACAAACGGGTCTGTTTCCGGTTCCTTCCCAATTAAGGGCTTCTTGCTAGATGTGAAGGATGGAAATGGCATTGTGACCACCGTTACCTTTGACTTGGACGGCCCGGCCGATAACTCAAGCGTACAGATGAACGCGCCGGTTGAAGTGTTTAACTTCACTCTGCGTGACTCTGGAAGCAATGAGAAGACCTGGTTCCAGCTCATTGACCTGTACAACAACGGGTCGGTGACGGATTCAGACATCAAGGACTTCCAGCTCTTGGGTCCGAGTGGTGATGTGCTCCAGACCGTCCAACAGAAGGACAAGCACATTATCTTTGATCTTAGGTCAGCGCCGTTCTCAATGGACAAAGGCGCGACAAAGTCATTCAAGGTGAAAGTGACGCCGCTTACCGGCGCCACCAGAACCCTTGACTTGCAACTCCAGAATAACTATGACCTCTTGGTCAAGGGTCAAACCACTGCCCATTACATTCTCGCAACGGCTGATGGCACTGGTACGAATGACTCAAGCTACCCGGTTGGTGACGCGTCCGGTTATACGAACATGACGCTCGCCTCCGGTTCCTTGACACTTGACAAGGCAGCCGACTCACCAACCACCAACTACGCGGTAGGTGAAAGCGATGTGGTGCTTGGCAAGTTCACGGTAAAGGCAACAGGTGAAGACCACGAAATTCGTCAGCTTGCATTTAAGGTGTACGAGACAGCGGACTCGGAAACGAATCTTGCTGGTTCTATCTTCGTCAAATCCGCTGGCCAGACGCTCTACAGCGCCGCGTTCGCCGCGAACATGTTCTCGGCAAGCGCGACGGCAGTAGCAACGAGCTCAATAACCTTGAGCACCTACTTGACGGTGAAAGCCGGAGAAACCAAAACTATTGAACTTGTCGGAAGTATTGGTTCAACCGCCGCCTCCACCGATGCCTATGGTGCCAACCTGGACATTACACAGGTGAAGCGTCTGGTTACGGGTGACCTCGCGGACCCGAGCGTTTCGGTGGTAAACACCTCGGCGCGTTCCGTGAAGGCCTCCACGCTTGATATCACGGATGTCACTATGGCTGCTTCCGGAAGCTACAAGATTGTTTCCGGCACCAACGGAGCGCTCGTCGGTAAGTACATCGTGAACGCATCCTCCGGTGGTGAAGATGCTCGCATGAATAGCTTCATGGTAAGCTCAACGGTTGGCGGTATTTCCGGCGACGCGGTGACTGACTGGAGCAATCTGCGCTTGTATCGTGTGGCTGCTGATGGTACGGAAACGTTGCTCCAGACGAGCAACAACACCGATACTGGTGCGGCGACCATGACATTCACCTTTACGACACCGCAGGTGATCTCCAAGAGTGAATCCGCTGGTGTTGAACTACGCCTCCGCGCCAACTTGGCCGGAACAGGCGTAAGCGCCAACATGATCTCTAGCTTCACCGCGAGCGCAGAAGCTGCTGATGTCGTGGGCAATGTTACCGGCAACTCGGTGACAGAAGCCAAGTCCGGTCAAGGTACCACTATCAACACGGTAACCGGCGGCACGCTCAAGATCGCGCTTGACACCGCGGTTGCGCCAGCCATTAACGCCTTGGTGAATGTTGGCACAACCGACTACACCTTGGGCGCGGTAACCTTGAAAGCAGAGGATGAAACACAGAAGGTTACAGGCCTTGAGGTGCAACTCGAGGGTACCAATGCTTCATCTACAGACGTCCGCAATGTGCGTGTGTACCTTGACGGCGCCGCGACACCGCTTGTGTCTGCTGTCTCATTGCTCCGCGCCGCGAGTGACGCTGGCGGCTATACCATCTGGCTATCGCCGGACAAGCTCTTCGAGATTGAGAAAGACCAGACCCGCAAACTGAAGTTTACGGCTGATATCTCGGGGACGGGTATTGCCAAGCTCGGCAACGATATACGACTTGACCTTGATCAGTCGTTTCATGTGACAAGCACGGGTAAGTTTACGAACACCACTGCAACCCGTACGCTTCTCTCTAACAATGGGATTACTCATACCATTCAGCCGTTCAGCGTGACCGTTGCCGAGGCGAGTCCGGCTTACCCGGCCTCTAACCTTGAAGCCAACGTGTCAACCGGTACCTTGCTCGCGAAGTTTAAGATCACGAATGGCGGCGCCGTGTCTATCACGACGACCCAGCTCAAGATCTTCAACAACGGTTCATGTACCTTTGACAGTATTGGCACGTCAACGTGTAACGCGAACGATACTGACTTCTCCCTAAAGACGTCCGCTGAAAACAGCGACTCAACGTCTAACTTGGTGTCAGGTATTGAGACCAACGAATACGCCGGTTCAATCACGTGGAAGACCTTTGACTCAACGATGGTTGAAGGCGCCAATGTGGTTATCGCCGGTGGTCGGTACCGCACGTTTGGTGTGTACATCTCCGGCACGACAGATGGATACTCTGCTGGTTCTAACTGGCAGTTCTCCGTCTCAACTGAAGGCGATGTTACCTTCACGGTTGCGGAATCCGCAATGGGTTACGATGGAAACACCGATGGTGACCAGATCGATGCAATTGGTAACACCAGCACAACCGGTCTGAAGGCCCGCGGCAAGCCATCGCTACCGCAAGTGACTGACAAGACGACCTAGTAATGTCATCATGGAGGCCAGCTTCGCTGGCCGATAGGATCCAGTTTTTGAAGGTAGTCCAGTCAGTATGAACCGTAAGGTTCAGCAAAACTCCCCGCCATGTCGGGGAGTTTTGTTTTTTATCCCCACCAGATGTGATATAATCTATCTATTCAATGACCCAGCAACAAAAAATAAGTTTAGTTGCACTGGGCGTGTTTGCGATAGCCGTAATCACGCTTGGTTTGTTGCATATTAATAACGGTATTGTTCAGCCGCTTGCGTGGCGGCGCGAAAAATCACATGACGGGGGACTCTCGCAGTTACAGGAAACGTTGCTGAAAGATACTGATTCAGACGGCATTGTGGATTATGAAGAATTAACAAAGTTTCGAACCAGTCCGTATCTGCCGGATACGGATGGCGACAAAATTTCTGATGCCGCGGAAATAAAAGCCGGCACGGATCCGAATTGCGCCGCAGGCACGACGTGTACGGAAGCTACTGAAACAGACAGTGCGGGGACGGACAAAACACCGGCGCCCGCGCCGTCATCCGCGCCAAACTCCGCTCTTGATCCTGCCGCGCTACAGCAGTTTTTAGCGGGCGAGAATGTGACGCCGGATTTGGTGCGCAAGTTGCTTGCGGAAGCTGGCGCTGACCCAAAATTGCTTGAAGGTATTGATGAACAAACACTGATGCAGGTGTATGCAAAGGCGGTGGTGCAAATGAAAAGTGAAGACAAGGCGACGCCGGTCGCAATCACCACAAACCAATAACCTATGTCACCGCGGCGGCCTTCATTTCAGCGATTGGTTCTCGGCATAATCTTGCCTTTGTTTTTGTTTATGAACATGGTGGCCATTGGTGTTGGTATTCCAAGGAAAGTATATGCGGTGCTACCTGTTATTGATTCCGTGCAAGTCGGTTTAACCGTTACCGATGGTATCCTTGATTACCTCCTGCAGGTTCTGCTTGATGCACTGACCGGCGCGGCAGTGGGCGGCGTTTTACAACTGGGTAAATATTTTGTTGGGCAATTTGCCGCTTCGTTAAAAAGCGGTGGCGCTGGACAGACGCCGCTTTTCCACAACACTACCTATGGCACCTTTTTGGTTGACACCGCCGCGGAAGCAGCCATAAGTTTTTTGGATTCGTTGGGACAAAATCAGTTAAAAAATGATGTGTCTGACCCTGCCGTTCGGCTTGCGATTCAATATGGTTTGCGCGATGTGTTGTTGGGAACGGGAGAAAAAACAAAAAGCGAATTTGGCAAGGTGGGAGATCAGTTTACGGATCGGTGGGAAAAAGTGCAGGAAAAATATGGCGGCTGCGCCGTGACCGCGAATAACGCCTCGCAAAATAAATCATTAAAAGGGTTGTTGGGACAACAAGGCGGTATTGAAGATTGCATGATGGCGCTCACCAAAGATGTGTTTAAGCCAGCGAATACGGAGGTGGGCGTCAGTTTGCGGGCGTATAACCAGTTGTATGGCACCATGATGGGCGCGTCACAGAGCGCGCTTTTGGAACGGCAAGAGGGTAAGGGTTTTAAGAATGTTCAAAGCCAAATAGCCGGTTATCTCAAAACACCGGCGGCGCTTGTTGCTGATGAGGCCAAGCAATTAACAAGCGTGGTGCAGGAAGAACGCATGTTTCAGTTGTTGTCCGGTGTGCTGGGGTCCGGTTCAAAGACCGCGCTCGGCTCCGCGCTTGGCGCCTACGGGAGCAGTATGGTTTCTAAATTGGGTAAGAGCGTGATTGACGGACTGTTTGAGGTGAAGAAGCCGGTGAAAAAAGATTTCGCGTTGGGTGGCGGGTTGCAGGATGCGGGAGGCGCCGGCGGTCTTCAAACGTCTATTTCAGCGGGCTTCGCGCGCGCGCTCACGGAAACGGTTGCTGTTCGCGACACTGGCCTCTTTGACACGTTGTCGCAGTTTGCTTCATGTCCATCAGAGAGCGGCCGTATTAACCGAACACCGGATGAGTGCGTGATTGATGGTGACTTTGCATCTGCGGTTCGTCGCGCGGAGGGTGGCGCGCCGCTCACCATTGGCGAGGCCATTAAGCTCGGACTTTTACACGCCAATTGGAAATTGGTGCCGCCTGCTGATGAAGGTTTGAATGCCAGTACGCAGTGCCGCACCCAGGCGTATTGTCATGCCAATATCGCCAAGTTGCGTTTGGCGCGTATTTTGCCGCTTGGCTTTGAAATTGCCGCCGCGCTTTCACCGGGTGGACAAGATAGCTGGACGCTCGGCCAGGTGATTGAAGGTTTCCACAATTGTAATTCCACAACCAAGGGACGAACGGATCATCATGATGGCACGGGAACGGTTACCCATCCCTTTTGTCATTTGATTGATCCCAACTGGATTTTGAAAGCGCCGCTCACGCGCTGTACGGCTGAAGTTCCCGGCCCTATGCTTGCCATGCCTGGTGTTGCCACACGCCATAATATCTGCGTGAATAAACCATCGTGTTTGCAAGACGATGGCAGTGGCGAGTGCGTTGGTCCGTGGGGTTACTGCATGCGTGAGAAAAATATCTGGCGCTTTAGCGGCGAGATGTGCTCCGCGCAATTTGCCACCTGCACTACCTATCGCGGGGCGAGCGCGGGCGCGGCAGAAGCAGTTTCTTATCTTGCGCGTACCATTGATTACGCCACGTGTACCGAGGAAGATTCCGGTTGTCGTCAGTATTTTACAGCTCAAAAGTGGCGTGCGGAAGCCGATGGATCCTATGCGTGGGACGCGGCATCAAGTCGTTATTTGAACGGCAAGACAACCATCTGCACCGAGCCGGGTTGCACACAATTTATACGAGCGGATGGATCAAATGTCTATCTCAAAAAAGCGCCGAGCTATCTCAAGTGTTATGACAGCAATCTCCAGAGTGAACGTACCGTTGACTGGCCGCGTACTATTGCGGATCTAACAAAAATTCAACCGCGTTCCGAATGTAAGGATTATGCATCAGTGTGTACCGCTGATGAAGTTGGTTGCACGCGGTACACACCGGAGAGCGGGGATCCGGCAATTCCCGCTATCACCACCGCGGGCGATCGCTGTCCCACTGAATGCGCCGGCTACAGCGCGTATAAACAATTACCCGTTACGTTTGAAGAAGCGCGGTTCCCTCTGTACTTTATTCCAACTACCGCCGGAGCGTGCACGGCTGAACAAGTTGGGTGCGAGCAATTTGTAAATCTTGCCACAGAAAAGTTGGAATATTATTCTTTTGTGCGTCAATGCGAAAAGCCCGCCCAAGGTAACAACGCGATTTTCTACGCATGGGAGGGCTCGGATTTACAAGGGTATCAGTTGCGTTCCTATGTTTTGAAAACAGTCGCGGGGAATATTCCCGGTCATGTTGATGATCCATTTGTCAACATAAAACCCGCGTACGCCGCCCTGTATCATGAGGAACTCATGAAATCGTATTATGTGGCGTGCAACAGAGAACTCTACGCGGGGAAATTAGCTGATCCGGATTGTCGCGAATTGTTTGATCGCGACGGCAATACGTTCTATCGGTTGTTATCCAAGACGGTGACGGTGGCGTCCGAGTGCAACGCGCTCCGCAAAACCGATGCGTATTTGTATGCCGCGCCTCGTGAATTGATTGGCAACGCAAACACATGCGCCGCGGCAAAAGGGCAGTGGGACGCGGCGGCAAACGTGTGTCGGCTGTGCGCGGGCGGCGGTGAAAACCGCGATGGCATTTGTATTTATTCGGTGATTGCAAAAGAAGCAACTACCTGTCCGGCGCAAGCGGCGGGGTGTCGCGCATACACCGGTAACGCGGGCAATAATGTGCGCGTGGCGTATCAGGCCTTGTTTGATACTTTAGACGCAAGCGCGTGGTCCGATGGTGAACTTTCGGCAGAATCCGTGAAGGTGGGCGATAAATCACTCAAAGTAAGTGGTGCGAGCACGCGGCTCTCCATTCCGCTTGCCGCGCAATCAAGTTATATGATGACGTTTTGGGCCAAAGGCATTGGCACGCTCGCGGTGCAGTTTGAGGATACGGAAAATGAAGCGCGTGTTATTGATCCATTTCGTTTAACCGGCGACTGGCGGCAATTTGCCCTTGGTCCGGTGTATATTAAATCGCTTGGCCAGCAGCCACGTATTTCTTTTGCGGTACAGGGCAACAACAACATCCCGCTTTTCTTGGATAATGTGGTGGTTAAAGAAACAGTCGCGACGGTCAACCTCGTGAAGGACTCTTGGCAGACCCCCACCTCATGCGATGCTAATCCGCGAGATAACATTCCGGGCGCGGCGCTTGGCTGTCAGGCATATAAAGATCATAACGGTGTGGCGGAGACGTTTAAGTCATTTACGCGCATTTGCCGCGATGCCGCCGTGGGGTGTGAAAAATTGACGGATACTAAAAATACTCCGGAAACGGGAGGAAAGACGTATCACTTAAAGTGCGGCATCGTTAGCACCGTGGACTTCCTTGGCGCTCCCGTGATCGTGGAAGACAGGATTAATGAAGCGAATCGCGCATGCACGCCAAGTTGGGACGCGGATGGCGATGGCAATAATGCAAACAATCAGCCGGTTTGTACCATACCTACCGGTAAAGAGTATTGTACATTTACCGTGAATCGTGCGTTTGATGGATTGTTGGAGGATCTACAGATACGTCTCGCTGGAGCCATCCGAGTGAGCGCAGATAGTGACGCCTACCTCATTAATGAACCGGCCTTCCGGTGTGATTCTGGACAAAAGGGGTGCATGGTGATTGGCGAGGTGAAAGGTGCGGGCGCTGAAAAGACCATCACCGTGGTAAATAAATTGGTTGATCCTGAAAAATACGATCAAATTCTCTGTAGCGACGATGAGGTTGGTTGCGAAGCGTATCAGGTGACAAGCCAGGTGGGCGGTGAGCGCACGGTATACTTTAGGGATCCGGTCATCACCGGCAAACCGGTGTGTGAATACCGTGATAAGGTAAAGAGAGAAAATAGCGTGGACGCATCCGGTTGGTTTAAGACGGGTACGGACACGCCCTGTTACGATAATTTTCTTGAAGCTGGCGCGCGCTATGGCGTGTGGTCTTATGGAGACGCGCCTTATCGTGGCAATGTCGCCGCGTGTCCCACTGAACAGAATACCTGTACGGAATTTCGTGATCCCGCGGACACCTCGCAACTCTATCCGGAAGGTCAACCCTATTATGTGTTGGATGACGGCAAGTTGGATAGAACCTCATGCAAAGGGCAGGTAAGTTTGAAGGAGGGTTGCATTCTGTTTAATAACAGCAGTGATCCGGCGAAAACGTGGGATGTTGCAAAAACATACGATGAGAGCCGTAAGGAGCGCGATGGTTTGGTTGCGCCACAAGCGCCAATTGATCACGCGCCTGATTCATTGATTGATTGCATAAAAGAAGGGTGTACCCAAACGACGTTTGAAGCAACCGTCACGTTGGGTGATCCCGCACGCAAACTTAACGTGACGGCAAATGTGCCCTCTGCGCACTATTTCCCGCTTACCGAGGATGGAGTGTTAAATGGCAATGATAATGTAAACTGTCGGGCTGGTTATGAACGGAGGAGGGTTGACGTTGTGACTAGTGGTCAAAACGTCGGTGATGACGGTCCCGCGAATGTTGCCGTCTGTATCAGCGCCACACGCGCCAATACCATTTTGAAAGTCATTCGCGACAGGGCGTGCGGCGAGTGGCTTGCGTGCCGTGGATCACAGACCGTTTTGGATACGACAACCAATCAACCAAAAACCGCGTGTAGCGACGTGGCGCTTTGTAATGAATTTTCGCAGGGCACGGATCGGTTTGAAGAGTGCACCAACTGGGTTACCGCGCCACAAAATGATAACAGAATTCTTGATGAAAGTTTGTATGCCAAGCGCCGTGTTGGGTGGTACGATATGGAATACGCCGGTTTTTCATTGTTTGATAAATATCAAATTCCTGACCTCAAATTTGTTAAGCGCAAAGACACCAGCACCATGCTTTTGGTTGCCGTTCCTTGGGCGTATGATGCGGCGAAAGCGGCATGCCCTGATAATATAGAAGAGGGCATGCCATGTGTTGGGTTGTCGGGCGCGTGTTTCGGAGGATTATGCACGCGGTCTATCGGCGACATTGGACGGCTCGCGCCGCAGTGCCGTGGATATGCCACACCTGAAGCGCCATTTACGTTTATTGGAGATCAGGTTGAGTGGGAACAGGTGCACACCTATAGCGATGGAGGTAATAAATTACCTCTTTGGACAGCAAAATTTAAATCCTTCAAGAGTGTCAACGGTTTTGACCGGGCAAATCTTTGTCAGCAGGGGCAAACGTGCCAATGTAGCTACCAAAAGGTGGATTATGGAGACGGTACATTGGTGCGCTATCTTAATGAAAAAGCCGATGTTTCAGGTTGGCCGGGTCTTTGTCGTGGTGGATTTACCGCAGATGGCAAAGATAAGACCGGTAAACTGTGTGATCCCCGAACCGGCAATTTCAGAGGGCGTGAAAAATGCAGAGATAGCCGTGCCAATATTGGAGATCGTGATCGTCGCGACGGCGAGTGTCTTTTGAAGACGCAGGTGTCCACCCATCGCGGATGGCAAGGGTTTTGCTTGGAAACCGATGGCAGTATTCGCACACCGGGGAGTGGTGTAAATAACCGCCCGTGCTTAACGTGGATGCCGCTTGACAACCCGCCCGGTTTGGAGAGTTTGGCAAGTGTCGAAGAGGCAGGATACACACCGAGTCAGTCATCGCTGTATTGCATTGCTAGTGAAGGTAACGCGGTGTTGACTGAAGGAGATAAATATACGTATGAAGTTGTTGACCAACCGCGGCATTTTATGAGCAATTCCAAGCGCAAAGAGTATTCATTTAACCTTCCGGCAGAAGCGCATAATATATACCTGCATGAATTGGATTACATCAAACTTAGTTTTCAGCCGTCCGGTGATAACAATACTCCACATGGTGATGCGGAGATTCATATTACAAATGACGGCATAGAAACTCGGACAAGTCTTCTTGGAACATTGCCGAGTAAACCGCGGATTTATGCTCGGACACGTGACAAATGCAAACAGCTTGCGTTTTTTTCTGGTATTACGAGCAGTAGAGATCCGCAGAATGCTGAAGAAAATAACCTCTATATTTGTAAGACAGTGGCGGAGAATAATATTCCAGCAACTGATATGCTTGATGAAGATGCGGGATTAGTTACGATGGTGCGTACACATGGCGTCAAAACATATTTCGCTGCGTTTTTTGACGATGGTGATCCTGATAGCGATGGTGGAGGTTATGATAGTTGTTCCGAGGTGGGTGGTCGCCAAACCGGATGGGCGGACGAAATTACCTGTAAAATTCATTCATATATGCCGCTACATCCACAGTTTTGGCGAGGAGCTGGGGATCAGGGTGGGGATGATAATGGCGATGGGGGTGATGGTGGTTGGATTGCTTTTGCTTTTGATAATACCAAGGATTTGGAACCGTTGGTGTATGTGTACACGGTCAATTTGAATGGAAAGAATCCAGATACGCAGGTGGAATTTAAAACTTCCATTGTGCGACGTGAGATGTGTCATGAAGTTGTAGATATCGCAACGAGCGGTAATGATAACGCCGCTTGGACTAACCGTCTGTGGAATCCTCCAGATCGCAGTCAAAAATCAGAGGGTGATTATGCAGTAACCTTGGGACTTGCTAACGCGCGCTGGGTTGATGAAATAAATCCATACGGGGCTGTTAAAGAGCCATTGGATAATGATACTCCCGCGTACCAATATTCACAGTATAATACAAACAATGCCGGGCAGATTGCTGCGGTTGAACTCAACGGTGGCGTTATGTATTCTTGTCCGGAAGGCAAATGTGCGCGGGGACGGGCTAATTTTGGAAAATGGGGAAATGACACGCTCGCCAAAGGTAAAAATGCGCTCGCGAATCTCTTTGGCAAAACATACTCATTTTTTGAGTGGAATACTGCGGGCGCTGTTTTTAGCGGCAACGCGAGTTGTCCATCAAATCCTCCAGATAATCACCCCGCTTGTTACGATAAACGCAAAGATCTACCTCGTCCACCACGCGTTGCCAGTTTGGATATGACCAACTGCAAGATTACCGGTGTTGGCGAAGCCAATAATTGCGGTCTTGGCAAACTTGATCGCATCACCGTTGATGGCAAAGACGAGGGGATTGTATTTGGCAAAGGGTATCGCAATACCGTTGTTCGCTTCTTCGGCTGGGCAGACACTGACCGCATGCCAATAACCAACATCACCGTTGACTGGGATTTTGACAACCGCATCACCGGCGGTAACCCGGGTAAGTTCAAGAACAAAAAGACCCGGTGTTCCGCCA
>Ga0137829_11297310_pt1 | contig 15056 bp, 9 predicted proteins | sample OV2TP2_FD_97737 | JGI IMG/M metagenome (GOLD analysis project Ga0137829, IMG submission 97737) | reverse complement strand
GTTAAAGACGAATAAGGCTGCAGCAAAAAGGTTTAGGGTGACTGCAAAGGGAAGGTTAAAGGCAAAAAAATCCTTTGCGAGACACATTCTTACCAGCAAGAGTCAAGGCAGAAAGAGAAAGCTTAGAAAGGCAGGGCTTCTGGGAAAAACAGACGAAAAGCGAATGAAAAAATTAATGCCGTATATTTAGGGGCAAGGGGCAAGGGGCAAGTAAGATTACGATTTTTCTTGACCCCTGACCCTTGACCCTTTTTTAAAGGGGAGGTTTAAAATGGCAAGGGCAGTAAGTGGTGTAGTCAGCCGTAAAAGGCACAAGAAGATATTAAAGCTATCAAAGGGATACTGGGGGGCGAGAGGCAAATTATTTAGAAAGGCAAGGGAGACTGTTGACAGGGCGTTTGTGTATGCCTACAGGGACAGAAAGGCAAGAAAGAGAGATTTCAGAATGCTCTGGATTGCGAGGATAAACGCTGCAGCAAGACTGGAAGGACTTTCCTACAGCCAATTTATACACGGCTTAAAAAATGCCAATATAGAAATGGATAGAAAGATTCTTGCAGATATGGCTGTCAATGACCCTGCCTCATTCAAGAGATTAGCCTCTATTTCAAAAGGACTACCCGTCAACTAATGAAGAAATTAACGCAAAGACGCAGAGTTTTAAAGAAAGATGCAAAGGAAAACTTTGTGTCTTTATTTACCCCTTTGCGGCTTTGCGTTAAAATTCATTTTCTATGAAATCCCGATTAGATGATATTAAAAAAGAAGCTGAATCTGAAATCCTGTCCGTCAAGGGCGAAAATGATATTTCCAGCCTGAATGTCAAATATCTCGGCAGAAAGGGGATTCTGACCCTCCTTTTAAGAGAATTGAGTTCTCTCCCTCCGGACGAAAGAAAAGAAACAGGCAAATCTGCCAATACGCTTAAAAACTGGATTGAAGATACCCTTAATCTGAAAAAAAGGGATTTGAGGGAAAAGGGCATCGAAAATCTAAAAAAAGGTTTTTTTGATATAACACTTCCAGGGAAACTGCATGACATCGGAAACATCCATCCGCTTACAAAGGTGTTGAACGAAGTGGTGGATATTTTCTTATGTATGGGCTTCGATGTCGAAGAAGGGCCAGAAATCGAGTTGGACTACTATAATTTTGAGGCGCTAAATATTCCCAAAGACCATCCTGCAAGGGATATGCAGGATACATTTTATATTACCGATGATGTTATACTGCGAACCCACACTTCTCCTGTTCAGGTTCGCACTATGGAAAGACATACCCCGCCATTAAAGATAATTGCACCTGGAAAGGTATATCGCTGCGACGCAGATATAACCCATTCTCCTATGTTTCATCAGGTGGAAGGGTTTATGGTTGATAAGAATATTACATTTGGCGACCTCAAAGGCACGCTGGAGTTATTTGTCCATCGGTTTTTTGGCAAGGATATCGCTTTGAGATTCAGGCCGAGTTTCTTCCCATTTACAGAGCCGAGCGCAGAGGTAGACATACGATGCGTTATATGCAAAGGCTCGGGCTGCAGGGTTTGCAAAGGCACAGGATGGCTCGAAATTTTAGGCTCCGGCATGATAGACCCCGCTGTATTCTCCTATGTAAAATATGACCCGGAGGAGTGGACAGGCTTTGCCTTCGGCATGGGCATAGAGAGGATAGCAATGCTGAAGTATGGTGTGGACGATATAAGGCTGTTTTTTGAAAACGATCTGAGATTTTTGAAGCAGTTTTGATTGTGATGTAAAAACTCCCTTTTTTTCTCTTCCGTTATTTTTTCTTTTGCTCTGGCTATTTGATTTTTATATTAAGGAACAAAAGAAAAAATAAAAAGTCGCTCAAAAAAGGAGTTTTTACATCTATGTCGGTTTTAAAATGAAAATCACATATAACTGGCTTAAAGAATTTGTGGAATTTAATCTGTCTCCTTCAGAGTTGTCAAAAAAATTGACAATGGCAGGGCTTGAGACAAATGTCATCGAGCAGATAGATAACGATCATGTAATCGAGGTAGACCTTACTCCCAACCGTTCCGACTGCCATAGTGTAATAGGAATAGCCCGGGAGGTATCGGCGCTGACAGGCGGTAAATTTATCTCTCCTGATGCTTCTGTAAAAGAACAGGATGGGGATATGGATAAACTTATCTACGTATCGATAGAAAGCCCCGACCTTTGCAATAGATATACTGCAAGGATTATAAAGGATGTAAAAATCGAAGCATCTCCATCATGGCTTGAAAAAAGGCTTAAGGCAATAGGCATCAGACCTATCAATAATGTTGTAGATGTAACGAACTATATACTATGGAAGACCGGGCAGCCGCTCCATGCCTTCGATTATAATTGTATAAAGGACAATAAAATTATTGTAAGGAGGGCGTCGAAGAATGAATCATTTATTGCCCTCGATGGGAAAGAACATGAATTAACCGAAGACTCCCTCGTAATTGCGGATACTGAAAAGGCAGTTGCGCTGGCAGGGGTCATGGGCGGTGAAAATTCAGGAGTAACTGCCTCGACAAAGGATGTCCTGCTCGAGAGCGCCTATTTTAATCCTATAAGCATCAGGAAGACTTCGAGAAGGCATGGAATATTTACAGATTCGTCATACAGGTTCGAAAGGGGTGTAGATATAGAAGGAGTAATTACGGCGCTGGATATTGCAGCCCGGTTAATAAGCGAATTAAGCGGGGGAAAGGTAATTAAGGGAAGACTTGACTGTTATCCCAAAAAGATTGAATCTCCTCAAATCGTTTTAAGGATGAGTCGAACAAATAAAATACTTGGAACAAACTTAAGCATGGATTGTATATCGGATATCCTCCGGCGGCTCATGTTCTCTGTGGAAGTTATTGACAATGATAAACTCAAGGCTCATGTCCCATCATTCAGGAAGGATATAGAGAGGGAGATAGACCTCATCGAAGAAGCAGCAAGGCTCAACGGTTATGAAAATATAACAAAGACCATTCCGTCATCGCAAATTTCTACGGCATCTCTTACAAAAGGTCAGGAATTTGCAAAAAACATAAGAAATATTTTGACATCGAGCGGGCTTACAGAGATTATAAACTATAGCTTTATAGACGATAAACTCTTTGACCCGATGAATATACCGGAAAACGATGCAATGAGAAACTCCATAAAATTGAGAAATCCCCTGAGCCAAAATTGGAGTGTTATGAGGACAACCCTTGTCCCCGGCCTCATACAGACTGTTGTCTTAAACATTAACAGGGGGGTAAACGATGTTGAGATATTCGAAATAGGGAAGGTTTTTATCTCCCCTTTTTCTCCTCTCCCCTCTGGGGAGAGGGTCGGGGTGAGGGGTATGCCAGGGAGGGTTTTGCCCGTTGAAAAGACGATGGTCGGAGGGGCTATAACGGAAAAAAGAGAAAGGAAAATCTGGAACAAAGGCGAAAAGGATTTTTATTATCTAAAGGGCATTTTAGAATCCCTGCTGGACAGACTTAATATCTCCGACAGGGAATTTTATCACATTAGTCTTCCTTATATTCATCCGCAAAAAGGGGCAGGCATAAAAATAAAAGGAGAAAAAACCTGCAGTGAGCGAAGCGAATCTATCGGTTTTTTCGGAGAGCTTCACACTACAGTATCCAAAAATTTTGACTTAAAAGATAAGGTATATTTATTTGAGCTCGATATCGATAAAATAATTTCCAAAACATCTAATGGGAAAAAATATATCCCCCTCCCGAAATATCCTTCCATATATAGAGATATAGCCATAGTGCTGGACAGCAATATAATATCGGATGAGGTATATAAGGTTATAAGAGAGACGGACCATTCACTTTTGAAAGAGATTATTCTATTCGATTATTACGAAGGGAAACAGATACCTGCCGGCAAAAAGAACCTTGCTTACTCCCTTGTCTACCGTTCGGACGACAGAACCCTAACCGATGAAGATATAAATCCCATCCACGAAAAGATTATCGCCAATTTAAAGGATAAATTAGGGGCAGTTTTGAGGTAAGGAAAATTTAAGCAAGGTTAATTGCCAATAGATTTGCCTCTTTTGTTGCCAAAAAATATCCCAAAAACAAAGTCAAAATGCTGTCTGTAAAATCGCCTTGCAAGCAGTAAATACATCTGCTAATTTTAGAAAATACCGATATACCACCTTGCAAATGCCCTTGAAGTAGAGATGTGGGAGGTATTTGATTTTGGGCATGAGGTTAATATAAAAGAACTGCGGGAAACTATGAACAGGCTTTTAAAAGAAACCGATGAAGAAAAACTGCGTTTGGCTGTTAAAATCCTACGGGCGGCGGCGAGGTGAAGCGGCGAATCATTATTATCTTGACATGCTGTCATAATGCCACTATGATATGAAATATTGTGACAGCATATTTAAGCCGTGACATAGGCGGCAAAATACTGGAAGCCTTGCGCGAGATGCCTGTAGTTGTTGTTACAGGCATGAGACAGACGGGTAAAAGCACCTTTTTGCAAAAGCAGGCCGGTCTTAGTAACAGGCGCTATATTAGTCTGGATGACTTTGCATATCTTGAGGCTGCAAGGGAAAATCCTACAGGATTGGTGGATACCGATGAGGCGGTTACCATTGACGAGGCTCAGAAATGCCCTGATATACTTATTGCAATCAAGAAGGTCGTGGATAGAAAAAAGAGACATGGACAGTTTCTCCTGTCCGGTTCTGCTAATTTTGCAATCCTAAAAGGTATTTCAGAAAGTCTCGCCGGCCGCTCGGTATATTTCACCCTGCATCCGTTTACCCGCAGGGAGCTTTCCGTCAATATATCCGAGAAACCTTTCTTATGCAGATTTTTTAAAACACAGCAGCTTCCTAAAACCAGATCTGTTCATCCGGTAATGGCAGAAGAAGTCCTGCAAGGCGGTATGCCGTCAGTTTGCCTTGGAGATGTAAAAAACAAATTCCTCTGGTTTAAAGGATATGAACAGACCTACCTTGAAAGAGATGTAAGAGAGTTGAGCCATATTGGAAATGCAATCTTATTCAGGCATCTTATGCGAATGACCGCCTTAAGAACCGGTCAGCTTCTGAGTCCGAGTCAACTGGGCAGAGACGCCAAGCTGAATGTTGCGACAACATCGAGATACCTTTCCCTTCTTGAGACATCTTTCGTTATATCCCGTCTAAGCCCGTATCTCAGAAATAAGGCAAGCAGGCTTATAAAATCTCCAAAGGTGTATATCGGCGATTCCGGTCTTGCCTGTTATCTTGCGGGGATTGATGGTTTCGAATCCGAACCCTTGAAGGGTGCAATGTTTGAGACATACATTGCGCAAAACCTTTCAGGCATTATCGATGCAAGATGGCCGGAAGCAGTCCTTTACTTCTGGAATATTCAGGGCAGATATGAGGTTGACTTTGTAATAGAATCCGGAAACAAATGCATTGCAATCGAGGCGAAGGCAGCAGCACGGTGGGAAGAAAGAGACCTTGCAGGCCTCAAGGCATTTCTTTCAACAACACCACACTGCATTGCGGCCATCCTTGCATACAACGGCGCTGAAGCTGTGCAGATCGCCGAACGAATATGGGCTATACCATTGGACATCGTGCTCTCATAACGAATGACCGCTCTGCTTATTGGAGCCGGAATAAAGAGCATCGGGAAAACAAAATGCCTGACTCAAGAAAAGAAGCAATAACTGGATATTATCCGACACCTTATTTTTGCATTACCCATGAACCATGAACTGCTAATCATAACCGGCGAAGATTCCGGAGACCTTTATGGCGGCAATTTAGCAAAAGAGATACACAAGCTCTCTCCTGATATGAAAATTTCTGGCGTTGGCGGTAGAAATATGAGGTCTGCCGGTGTTGATATATTTTGCGATGTAGCCGATATTTCAGTAGTAGGTTTTTGGGAGGTTATAGAAAAATTAGGCTTAATCAGAAGGCTTTACAGACAGGTAATAGAAAAACTGGATAAAGGAAATATTAAAGGTGTTGTTCTGATTGATTATCCGGGCTTTAATCTCAAGATAGCAAAGGCTGCAAAGGAGAGGGGCATACCTGTATTTTATTATATAAGCCCGCAGGTATGGGCGTGGAAGAAAGGCAGGGTAAAGACTATAAAAAAATGTGTTGATAAAATGATAGTAATTCTCCCCTTTGAAAAGGAGTTTTATCGAAGAGAAGGGATTGATGTGGAATTTGTGGGTCATCCGTTACTTGAGGTGATAAATCCTTCTTTAGATAAGAGCAAGATTTGCAGGGAATTAGGTATTGATAGTAATCAGTTAATTATAGGCATACTGCCGGGAAGCAGGAAAAAGGAGATAGCATATATGCTCCCGGCAATTTTAGAAGCGTCAAAACATATAAAAGGAAAATACCCGTCTGCTCGATTTTTATTGCCATTGTCGCCATCAATTAGTGTAGGGCAAGGCTTTAGCCTTGCTTCGGAATATTCATATATCAAAATTATCAAAGGAGGGAATTATGATGTAATGAAGGCATCGGATTTGCTCATAACAAAATCCGGAACCTCCACGCTTGAGGCTGCAATCATAGGAACCCCTATGATAATCGTTTATAAAACCTCTGCCCTCTCCTTTTATCTGGCAAAATTTCTTGTCCATGTCCAATTTGCAGGACTTCCAAACCTCCTTGCAGGGAAAGAAATTATCCCTGAACTCTTACAATCTAAGGCAAATGCAAAAGACATTGTTAAAAAGGCATTATATTATTTAGAAAATAGGGATGAACTTGATAAAATGAGAGAGGATTTAAAAAAGATTAGATATTCTCTCGGCGGACCCGGCGCATCAAAAAAGGCTGCAGGGATAATAATCGGGCATATAAAGGCAGTTTGAAGTGAAACACTTACGAGCTTTTGGCTCACAAAGGGGAATGAAAATTCCAATAACTAAATTACAAATTCCAAATAAATTACAATAACCAATTTTCAAATAATCAAATAGTCTTTTGTTTGGAGTTTCGGTCATTGAGATTTGGTTATTATTTGGTGTTTGGAATTTGGTTATTGATTATTTTTGTGGGGCTCGTGTTCATTCGTGGTAAAAAAGATATTTTTGTGTAAAATAGAGCTATGGAAAAAAATGAGGTTATAGATTACCTGGAAAAAATGCCGGCGAACAGCATATATAGTATAGCCACCGGTCAGTATATTCCACGGGGTTTTGAATACTATAAAAAAAACCGTCTCATCCATTTTGAATGGGAAGATGGGAATCGTGTCTTAGTTGCAAAGGTTATGGGGAGCAGCCTCTATTCTGTCTCCATTTCTGTAGAATACGGCGCACTTAACTATAAATGCACCTGCCCTTCATGGTCCCCTTTTGGAAACTGCAAGCATGTGGTCTGCGCAGTAGTTACCGTTAAAAACCTTATTAATCCCAACCACTTTAATATTGGCAAGAACAATATAAAACATAGAGAAGGGCTTAATCGGAGTTTTTTATCTCATGCCGAGCCTCCTCAAGAATATAGAGGGGAAAAGTCTATATATTCTATAGTGATAGAGAAAAGACATTATAGAGACACCTACAATATATCCGTTCTGCTGGGAAACATACCGCTTACGCCCCGTTCCTTAACCCGTAATACTCCCCAGGAATTATGGGAAATGGTGAAGGAGCATTACGATTATTACGCCCATTCCGAAAATAAGATTCTTAAATATCTGCAAAAATACGGAAATAGACATCCATTATTCTTAAAAATCGGAGATAAAAAAATCCCGGCAAAATGGGATTCATCGTGCCTCTTTTCTCATGCTATAGATTTTAATGTCAAAGAGGATATGGTTATTATTAAAAGATTCTTTACTGTCGGGGATGATGTCTGCTCCAATCCATACATAATGGGGAATGATTTAATGGCAGACCTGAAGACAGGAAAGTTAGGCGTAATAAAAAATAAAAAAGGATTGCATTTGTGGAATCTGATTAGCCGTTGTATAGAAGAAGATGAATTTGAGATTTATGAAGATTTTGATGAGAGTTCTCATGCAGGGAGTGATTCTTTTGAGCCGATAGAGATTCCAATAGCAGGCTTTTATGATTACCAGCTTAATATACCGGTTGAACATAAAAATGATATTCAATTCAGGATTAGCGATGAGGCTGTATCTCCTATAACGGCAGAACCTCACTACAGTATGACCATCGAACAGGACGATATGGATATGAAAAAGATGATTTTACGGGCATGCTGCAATCTCGAAGGATTAAGGGGCAATACTACCAGATACATTTTTGGATTCTTAACATATCTTGGAAACGGCTATAATCTCTCGAGTTATTTAAGGGCAAAGAAAAGGCTAAACGCGATTATTAAAATCTTCCTGATGCTTTTATTCGTTAAAGAAGAAGATAAGGCAAAGAAGATTATAAACAATGAGCTTTCGAGTAATGGCGATTTTTATGAACATAAAATCCGATTGGAGGCAAAGAGATGTTTGATGAGGGCATTTTCCTCTATACAAAGAGAGTCTTCCAGAATCGTCCTCTATAACAACAAATGGTATCTTGCCGAAAATAATAAAGAAAGGGAGGCGCTGCTTTACACAATCCCCCTCGAGATATTCGGCGCCAGTGTATTCGAAGATATGATGTCTCATAATGAGATGACAATATCTGCCGATGACCTTTATAGGCTTTTGCCGGCGCTTTATCTCGGATTAAAGGAGCATAACATACCCCTGTTTTTAAAAGGGAAACAGGTTCAAATGTCCAGTTGGGACTTCTCGTTTGACTGCAATAGGGAGAGCGGTATAGATTGGTTTGAGATTAAGCCGGAGATAAGATGCAGCGGAGATCTGATAGACGAGTCATTATTGCAGACAGCATTTAAACAGAATGGCATTGTGGAGAGGGAAAATTTTATACAGATACTCGACTCCAATTCTCAGGAGATTTTAAAGATAATCGCGGACATAAGTAGTAAAGGCGCGGAATCGAAGGAGAGGACGAGAGAGATTGTCCGTGTGCCGAGGCTGCAAATATTGGACTGGATATATTTGCGAAATATGGGGGTAAAGGTCAGACTCTCGAAGGAAGATGAAGACCTGATAGAGAGGCTGAATCGTTTTGAAAAGATAGAGGCTAGTCCCATACCGGAGAATCTCAAGGCAAATTTAAGGCACTATCAGAAAGAGGGGTATTACTGGTTGTCCTTCCTCTATGAGCATCGCTTTGGAGCCTGTCTTGCCGATGATATGGGGCTTGGCAAGACTATTCAGGCTATAAGCCTGATGGCAGGAATAAGGGAGGGAAAGGTTAAATCATTGTGCAATGTTAATACCCCTCACCTCCTTGTACTTCCGCCGAGCCTATTATTTAACTGGCAAAACGAAATCGAGAAGTTCTATCCGGATTTAAAGCTCCATTTTTATACAGGACTGGAAAGGAGCCTCGATTTTAAAGACTGCAATATTGTTCTAACCACTTACGGGCTTGTGCGAAGGGACATCGAGAAGCTTAAAGATATTCAGTTTAATGTAATCATCTTCGACGAGGCGCAGGCTGTCAAAAACATATATGCCGATACCACAGGGGCGGTGAGACAGCTTAAAGGATATTTCAAACTTGCCATGACAGGCACGCCTGTGGAAAATCATATCGGGGAATATTATTCCATCCTCGATCTTTCTCTGCCAGGGCTGTTAGGAGAATATGATGTTTTCAAGTCCTATATTAAACTGGATAAATCGCCATCCCTCGATTTAATATTAAGAAGGACAATGCCTTTTGTATTGAGGCGGACAAAGGAAATGATATTGAAAGAGCTCCCGCCTAAAATCGAATCCGATATTTATCTCGAACTTACAGATAAACAAAAGATACTCTATAAAAAGACCGTTGAAATGGTTAAAGCGGCTATAGATGCGGCATTTCGCAATAAAACAAAGGAGCAGGCGAATATAATAGCCCTCACTGCCATATTAAAGCTCAGACAGTTGTGTGTATCTCCGAGGTTGATAGACCATAAGATTAATGAGCCTTCACCAAAAATAGAGTTCTTAATCGGCAAATTAAAGGAGCTTATGGAAGAGGGACACAGCGCCCTCGTATTTTCGCAGTTCACCTCATTTCTGGATATAGTGGAGGAGGATTTGAGAAGGCACAGCCTCCACTTTTCCAGACTCGACGGCTCAACCGCAGTCGGAAAGAGAAAGAAACTGGTTGAAGGCTTTCAAAACAACAAAGATACATCCATATTTTTGTTGAGCCTCAAGGCAGGCGGACAGGGGCTTAATCTTACAAGGGCATCTTATGTATTCCATCTTGACCCATGGTGGAACCCTGCAGTCGAAAATCAGGCTTCGGACAGGGCTCACAGGATAGGGCAAAAAAATAAAGTCTCCATCATGAGGATACTCATGCGTCATACGATAGAGGAGAAAATGATGGAGCTTAAAAAAAAGAAATTGGAACTCTATAAAACGGTTATGGAAAATTCCATCGGCAAGAAGAAGGGTCTATATATCTCAAAGTCCGACTTCGATTACCTGCTCGGGATGTAAAATTGGATTTCCTCTGCTATTCTTTTTGCAGCATCTGCAGGGTCTTTGGCCGTTCTTATAGGTCTACCTACAACGATATAATCTGCGCCTGATTTTATTGCATCGGATGGTGTGGTTATTCTCTGCTGGTCGTCATTATTGATAACAGACCATGAAGGCCTTATTCCAGGGGTTACAATAATAAAATCCTTTCCAAATTCCTTTCTTACGGATTCAGCCTCCTGCCCCGAGCACACAATGCCTGCACAGCCGGCGGATTTTGCAATCCTTGCCCTGTGAAGAACGAGTTTTAAAGGGTCTTGAATGTCTTCTCTCATACCCATCTCTTTTAGACTTTCTTTTGAAAGGCTCGTTAATACAGTAACTGCCAATACTTTCGTTTTGCCTGAAGCAGTCTCGACTGCCGCATTTAAAAGCCTCTTGCCTTCATCACAGTGGACAGTTATAAACTCTGCGCCGAGGGCATTTGCCGATTTCATCGCCCCTTTTACAGTTTCGGGGATATCGTGGAATTTCAAATCTAAAAATATTTTAGCCTTTCCTGCTTTTGCAATGGCATTCAATATACCAGGACCCTCTTTTACAAAAAGCTCCAGCCCCACTTTAAACAGACCCACATGGCTTTTTAAAATCTCCACATATTTCAGTGCGGAATTGGAATCTGGAAAATCGAGGGGGAAGATTATTCTATCCTTTGGTTCTTTTGGCAATAACATCGTTAGAATGGAATAAAGGACTGCTGCGCCATTGCAATATAAGCGGACGGGAAGATACCCATGCGCAATACACCATAGGCGGCGATGAGCAGGGCTATAACGAGCGCAGGCGAAAAAGCAAGGCTTAAACCTTGCCCTGCCGGTTCAGGCTCTCTCATATACATTGCTATCGTTATTCTCAGGTAATAGTAGACGGATATTACGCTGTTTATTACCCCTATGATTGCAAGGCCGATATAGCCCGATTTTATCGCAGCGGAGAATATATAAAATTTTCCCATGAACCCTGCTGTTGGAGGTATGCCTGCAAGTGAGAATAAAAACAGGCTCATTGCAGCGGCAGCGAGGGGGTATTTGTATGCAAGCCCTGTATAGTCATCCACATTAACCCTTCCATCGTCTTTTCCTCCGATTGCGGTAATTATTCCAAAGGCGCCGATGTTCATGAATGTATAGGCAAGCATGTAGTATAAGATGCTTGCAATGCCGAACTCGCTGGCTGATACGAATGCCACCATCACATAGCCTGCATGGGCAATGCTGGAGTAGGCAAGCATTCTCTTGACATTGTTCTGCACCAGGGCGATTACATTCCCTACGGTCATGGTAAGCGCCGATAGTATCCAGATGAGGTCAATCCACACACCCTGAAGGGACGGAAGAGCCTCGACAAAAACCCTCAATAATGCCGCAAAGGCTGCTGCCTTTGGTCCTGCTGACATAAATGCCGTTATCGGCGAAGGCGCCCCCTCGTATACATCCGGCGTCCACATGTGGAATGGAACCGAGGCAATCTTAAATCCAAAACCGATTAATAAAAGTATCATCCCCATTATTATGATAGGATTTCCAAAGCTGCTCTCGGATATGAATTCGGCTATCCCCTTGAGGTTCGTTGTGCCCGTTGCCCCATAGATAAGCGCCATTCCGTAAAGCAGAAATCCTGTTGCAAAAGAGCCGAGGAGAAAATACTTTAAAGAGGACTCGTTGGATGCCTGTCTCTTTCTCGTATATCCCGCCAGCACATAGAGGCTTATGGACATCAATTCTATACCGAGGAATATTACGAGCATGTCTGCGCCGCCTGCCATCAGCATCATCCCTACTGTGGCAAAGAGGAGAAGGGAGAAATATTCGCCGTGATTAATCCCTTCGTCTTTTACATATTTTATTGAAATGAGGATTGTAAGCCCCGTGCCGAGGAGAAAAATCAGTTTAAAGAAGCGTGAGTAGTTGTCTACAACCCATAGACTGTTAAAGGCATACTCTACGGCAGAAGAGTCAAAAAATACTAAAATCGAGGCAAAAGCAACACCCATAAAACTTATATAGCCTATATGGTCTTTTCCCGATATGCTGGAAAAAACCTGTAAAAGCAGAACCAGCATTGCAAAAATTGTAAGAACGATCTCTGGATATATTGTCGCTAATTTAATAGTAGGTATTATGATTTCCATATAAAACCAGTGTTAAGTGGTTAGTGTTTAGTGTTCAGCAATTGATGACTGTCATCACTGACCACTGATAACTGACCACTAACTTTTGCCTCTCTTCCCTCTCCCCCTGTAATGCTCTTGTGGTATTTCACCTGCTCTATGAGATGCTCGACCGATGCGTGCATCTTATCCAAAAACGGTTTCGGGTATACGCCAATCCAGAAAATGAAGATTAAAATCGGAAGCATGTATGCAAGCTCTCTCCCGTTTAAATCCTTTAAGCGCTTATTTTCATCTTTTGTAATCTCGCCGAACATGACCCTTTGAAACATCCAAAGCATATAGACTGCCGCGAATATTATCCCGCTTGTTGCAAAGACCGCATACCACGGATTGGATTTGAAAGTCCCGACCAATATCAGAAATTCTCCTATAAACCCGTTGAGTCCCGGCAGCCCTATGGATGAAAGCATGACTATCATAAAGATTGTGGCGAATACGGGCATAACCTTGCTTATACCGCCGTAATCGGCAATAAGCCTCGTATGCCTCCTCTCGTAGATTATCCCTACAATCAAGAAGAGCGCCCCTGTGGAAAGCCCGTGATTTACCATCTGAAGGATGCTCCCTTCGATTCCCTGCATATTTAAGGCAAACATACCGAGCATGCAGAATCCGAGATGGCTTACGCTCGAATAGGCAACGAGTTTTTTAATATCGTCCTGAACCATCGAGACGAGGGCGCCGTAGATAATGCCTATTATTGAAAGCCATGATATTAAAGGTATAAAATCCTGTGTAGCCTGCGGAAACAAAGGGAGGCTGAATCTCAGGAAACCGTAAGTCCCCATTTTAAGCAATACCCCCGCCAGTATAACGCTCCCTGCTGTCGGCGCCTCGACATGGGCGTCTGGCAGCCATGTATGAAACGGAAACATCGGAACTTTAATTGCAAAGGCGAAGAAGAACGCCAGAAAGAGCCAGAATTGAATGGTAGGCGAAAGGATAATGCCGTGATATTTTAATATATCGAAAGTATATTCGCCTGTCTGGCTGTGATTTATAAAATAGAGAACGAGTATTCCTATAAGCATCAAAACGCTGCCCGCCATGGTATATATAAAGAACTTGACCGCCGCGTATACCCTTCTATGCCCGCCCCATATGCCTATAATGAGATACATCGGGATGAGCATTACCTCCCAGAATACATAAAAGAGAAAAAAATCGAGAGAGCAAAAAACACCGAGCATCCCTGTTTCGAGAAACAATATGGCAACCATAAACTCCTTTACATATTTCTCGATTGCGGTCCATGCAGCGAGTATGGAGAGCGCGGTAATGAATGTAGTAAGAAGCACGAGGAGCAGGCTTATTCCGTCTATCCCGAAATGATAACTTACGCCAAACTCTTCTATCCACGGGAGAAATTCTACGAACTGCATCTCATAAGTGCTTGAATCGAAGTAAAAGTAGAGAGGAAGCGATAATATAAAGCTCACAAGGGCAGTAAGAAATGCAATTCCCCGTATAAGACTGTGATTCTCTTTACTTATAAAGAGCATCAGCAGTATCCCCACAAGAGGGGTGTATGTGATTAAAGATAATATTGGAATACCGATTTGGTTCATAAATTAAAGGTTAAAAGGTAAAGAGGCAAAGAGGCGAAAAGATAAAATCTTTTAACCTCTTAACCTTTTTGCCTATTAGCCTCATTTCAATAAATAATATCCTATTATTACCAGCCCTCCGAAAAGCATGGAGAATGCGTAGTTTCTCACCAGCCCTGTCTGGTATCTCCTTAGCAATTGGCCGAACTCCTTGAAGAAATCCGCAGTATCGTTTACGATACCATCGATGATTTTAACATCGAATATCTTCCACAGGAAAGAGGCAGATATGTTTTTTATCGGATTTACAAAGGCGGCATCGTAAAGCTCGTCAATATAATATTTGTTGAATATCAATTTATGAATTGCCCGATAACGGCTGGCAAGCCTCTCTGGAATATCGGTCGAGATTATATAGAGATTTCTCGCCAGGAGAATGCCCGATATGGCAATAGCAAGGGAGATGCCCATTAATATCCACTCCAATTCTGCTGTATGATGGGCGGCTCCTGCGTGGCTTTCATGCGAAACAAATACAGGCCCAAGAAATTCGTGCATTATATTCGTCCCCATTACTGCCGGCAGCCCTACAAAACCGCCGATGGCCGCCAGAAATGCCAGCATGACAAGAGGCATTGTCATGACATTCGGAGATTCTTGGATATGATGCTCTACCTCATGGTCAACCCTCGATTTTCCGTGAAAAGTCATAAACACAAGCCTGAACATATAAAATGCCGTAAGGAACGCTGCGACCGCTGCTATCCCC
>Ga0137829_10464964_pt1 | contig 15106 bp, 13 predicted proteins | sample OV2TP2_FD_97737 | JGI IMG/M metagenome (GOLD analysis project Ga0137829, IMG submission 97737) | reverse complement strand
GCTGGATCTGGGCGCCGGGTTCCACCATTTCGCCGCGACGCTCGGCGTCATCGTTTCCGCTGTCAACGGCGCCGAGTCGATTTGGGTGGCCAGGTGATTGGAACGCCGGGCGGGGCGAGAACCGGGCGCCGTGCTCGAATCCTCGAGACCGGATGGCTGGCGCTCAGGATGGCCGCGTGGAGGGCGGCCCTTCCGGTTGCGAAGCACCTGCTGCCCCTTCCAACGCTGGTCCGCGCGGCTGTTCGCCGACCACAGTGCGGCGTCCGGTGCCCGGATCGCGAACGGCGGGTCGTGTCGCTCGCCCGACGCGTGTGCGAGGTCGGCAGCGGCACGGCGGCCACCTGCCTGGAGAGGAGCCTGATCACTTTCAGGTTTCTCTCGGAGATCGGCGCGCGACCCACCCTCATCGTCGGCTTCAAACGACAGGCCGGTGCGGTAGGCGGTCATGTCTGGGTGGAAGTAGACGGCCAGGTCGTCGGCGAAGACCCGCCCCAGTCGTACGGGTTTACACCCCTGACCGTCTTCTCGTCAGAAGGCGTGCCCGGCGCCTGACGATCGGTGCCTCGCCTGCTGATCTCGCTCGGTGCTCGCCTCGTGGCGGCAACCGCGTCGGTCGATCGCGTGTATCGACTCTTCGATCGCCTGCGATCGAGGACAGTCCTGGCGCTGGGAACCGACGGATTCTTCGACTCGTATAACGATTTCTGTTACGGGCGCACGGCCCTTTATCGTGCGGACTCGCCCGCCTTCCGCCGGAGCCTGTTCGATTGGGAGCGCGCTGCCATCTCACGGTTCTTTCCGCCCCCACCTGCGAGGGTGCTCGTCGGCGGCGTCGGGGGCGGCCGGGAGGCCTTCGGCCTGGCCGATCTGGGCTACTCGGTCGCGGCCTTCGACCCCTCGCCGCGGCTCGTGTCGTCGATGCTTGGAGCGCTCGGCCCCCTGCGCCGCGTCGTCGAAGTGTTCGAGGGTGGTTTCGGCAACCTGCCACGGCTGAGATCTGCCGGGCGCGCCGGCGAAGTCACGGACCTCAGCGCACGCGCGAGGTTTGACGCGGCAGTCCTCGGGTGGGCAAGCTTCTCACATCTGCGTCACGACCGGGATCGCGTCGAGGCGCTTCGAGGCATGGCCCGCCTGACGTGCGGACCAATCCTCGTCAGCTATTTTGGACGAATGGACGACGAGGCAGGAAGTGAAACGGAGTCGAGCGCCACAGCGCGGAGCCGCTCCGGGCGGCACGGCCCTGGCGCAAACTTCTCAGTGCAGGTCGGGTTCTACCGGGCGCTTGCCCAGTCCGAGGTCAGGCGGGTGGTGGCCGAGGCTGGACTCGACGTGGTGGCGATCGACGGGTCGACCGAGTGGCCACACGCGATCGTCAGGAAACCGTGACGTCGCGACTCGAGGGACCCTGGCGCCAATGCAGCGCGATGGCAAGGAGTACAACAAACACGGCGGCGTTTCCAGGCATCTGCAGACTGAACTCGACGGTCGACTGCAGCGCAACCGCGATCAAGCCGACCGTGGCGCCTGCCCGCAGCCAGTAGCTCCCTTCGTCGTCATCGCGCGATCGGAATCGACGGGCGATGGCCCACGCAGTGGCCGCGACCGCGAACACGATGACCAGTGTCAGTCCCAGACCGCCCTCTACAACGAGCTGCAGGTAGTCGTTGTGGGCCTCCTGGAAATGCAGGTCCGGTCGCGAGGTCTGATAGAGAACCGTCGCCGTGCCGAACGTATTCAGCCCCGTGCCAACGAGCGGGAAGTCAGAGACGATGGCGATCGCATCCCTCCAGATGTCCACTCGCAATTGGAGCGAGTCCGACTGAGAACCGACGCGTGTCAGCGGACTGTCGGAGCCGGCCCAGACCAGCGAGGCCGTCAGGATCGCCAGCAGCGCGCCGAGTGTGAGCGCACCATGTCGCATCCCTCGCGCGCCACGGGCGGCCAGCACGCCGGTCAGCGCGACGGTCAGAAGAAAGCAGGCTATGCCGGACCTGGAGCGCGTCATCAGAAGGGCAAGCCCCATCAGCGTGACCCCGAAGACGGCCAGCTGAAAGCGCCCTCCCTGGGGCGTCGAGAGCCAGAGCAGGCGATCCCGGAGATGAGGTCTGGTCGCGCGGGCAGCCATGCTCAGTGAGGAGGCCAGCAGGCCAAGCGCCATCGGAATCCCCATCAACATCCATCCGGCGAAATGGTTCTTGTTCACGAACGGTCCGAACGGCGTCGTCAGCAGGTAACGAGGCGTCCAGAAGCCGTAGATGCGCATGCCACCGAAGGCGTGGTCGCCGAGGACTGCCTTCTGAATGATGCCGACCAGCGCCAGGGCGAGCCCGAGAGCGAACAGCATCCAGGCGGCCCGTGCCGGTGAGTACCGTGTGAACGCCCTCAGGAGTCCGCCGAGAAACAGCGTGAAGGCGCCGAGCAGGGCCAGCGCCCTCATCGTTGCCGGTGGATCGACCGACAGCGGATGCCAGGCCGCTGGCGCTGCAAACGGCTCTGCCGGCACCACGGCCGTCGCCGACGCGTACCCAAGGTCGTAGCTTCGCAGGAACCGGTCTGTCGCAGGACTGATCGATGAGATCAGCGCTTCCGGCATGGGCACGATCTGCAGGAGTCCAATCGCCATCATTGCGGTGAGCGCCCCAATCAGTGGACGCATGACCGGCACACGCGCTCCGCGCCGGCCGATGAGGAGGCCGCTGACGCCCAGGGCCGAGCAGGCGGCCGCCAACGGGAGGTAGGCCCACTGATACACGGCTCCAAAGGCGAAGGTCCCCCACGCGAGCGTCAGCGTCAGCCCGGCCAGAAACGGCACGGGGAGCGCACGAGCAGACCCGGCCGGGTGCCCGGAACTACTGGACGGAGAACGCGAGGTTCTTGCCAACAAAGTGCCGGAACAGCACGCGCCGGACCGGAGGGTGTTTGAAGAGCGAGAGTATCAAGTCGCGATGATGGTTGAAGCGGGCTGTCCGGCGGACGATGGGCATCACGCCGTCTGTGCGCGCCAGCTCGAACAGCGCCTCGACATGACTGTCAGTCAGCCGCTGGGCCAGCATGCGCAGCGCGAGCTGCGCCCGAAGCTCGGGGCCCAGGCGCCGGCGCCAGCGTACCTCGTACTGCTTGAGGGCTCCGGCGCCGAGTTGGTCCCTGTGGAGCGCCTCGGCGAGCACGTCTGCGGCTATCGCGGCGCTGACGAGGCTGTAGTAGATGCCTCCGCCGGTCGTGGCCTTGACCAGGCCGGCGGCATCACCGACAGCGACGAGGCGGTCGGCGTAGGTCCGCCGGATGGGTGCCAGGGGCAGCAGTTTATGGCGGGGCGCCCCGGCGTCCTCGCAGGGTTGACTCGACAGGCCCCACCCGGGACCCACGCGCGCACGGAACTCGCTGAAGTATCGGGCCGCATGGCGATGGCACATCAGCCCCACACGCGCTCGTTGCTCATCCGCCCTTCGAACGGGGACGACCCATGCGAAGCCCTTCGGCGCGACGGTCTGCCCGAAGTGCACTTCGACGTCGCCGGCATGCCGCGCGGGCAGCTCCATCTGCGCCGACTGCAGAAAAACGGTCGGCATTCCCAGCCCGAGGCGCCGCTGCAGCGAATAGCTCGCCCCGCACGCGAGCACGCAGCTTCTGCCGCTCGTGTCGGAGCCGTCCGCCGCCCGTACCACCACTCTGTGCGCCCCCACGCTGATCGCCGTCACCCTGGTACCGAGCCTGAGTGTGGCGCCCGCCTTCCGAGCGCGCTCGTGGAGACCGCGGTCGAACAGGACGCGGTCGACGACGAGCGCTTCAGTCGTGGCTGTCGTGTACTCGACGACCCGTCCCGACGGGGACAGAAAGCGGGCGCGGGCAAGCGTGTTGAGGATGGCCTCGTGTGGCAGCTCGAACTCGTCGTAGGCCTCCGACGCGAGCACACCCGTGCAGTGGACCGGCACACCGGCGGTTGGGTGCTCTTCTAGTACAGCGACGTCGAATCCTGCCCGCGCCAGCTGGTACGCGCTGTACAACCCACCAGGGCCGCCGCCGACGACGATCACATCATGCATGAGCAGGTATTCGGCCGTCCCGAGCCGCGCGCAGGAGCCCGCGAAAGCGGCCCCCGCGATCGGCGATCAGTGCGTCCCACGTGCCCGACTCGATGAGGCGACCCTGGTCGAGGACGTAGATGGCATCAGCCCAGCGGACGTTCGACAACCGGTGCGTGATCACTAGAATAGTGGTTCTTCCATGCAGATCGTCAATCGTCTTCCAGATTCTGGCCTCGGTCTCCGCGTCGATCGCGCTCGTCGGCTCGTCAAGCACCAGGAGCGCCGGCTCGCGTAGCAGCGCACGCGCCAGCGCGAGTCGCTGGCGCTCTCCGCCCGAGAGGCTGATCCCCCGGTCGCCAATGACGGTGTCGACCCCGAGCGGCAGGGAGGCGACGAAGTGCTCGGCGGCTGCGAGTCCAAGCGCCCGCTCGACGTCTTTATCGGACGCGTCGGGTCGTGCCCACAGCAGATTCGCCCGGATGGTGTCGTGGAAGAAGAAGGCGTCCTGGCAGACGTACCCGATCCGGCTGCGCCACTCCGACAGATCGTCCCCGATCAGGGGCTGTCCGTCGACGCGGACCGTGCCCGAACAGGGGGTCAGCAGTCCGAGGACGATATCGGCAAGTGTGCTCTTGCCTGCGCCCGAGGCGCCGACCAGGGCCGTCGTTCGGCCCGCTTCGATTCGCAGGGTCACGCCGCGCAGCGTGAGCCGGTCGGCGTCGTATCGGAACGACACACTGTCCAGGGCGATCTCGCGTGTCAGCGTTGTGGGCTCCGGTCCGTCAGCGCGCTCGACTCTCCCCAGGCTGCGCTCGAGGCTCTGGATGCTCAGGTATGAGGGCAGCGTGTGTAGAACCACGTGGAATCCCTGCTGGAGCGTGGCAAGCCTCGGAACCAGGCGGGCAAAGAGGAACAGCAGCAGCAGCAGCGACGCCGTCGGCAGCCTCACCACGTCGACGGCGACGAAGAGCAACAGAGTCAGGACCGCGACCGATCCGATGTCGAACAAGCTCTGCGATCTTGCGTAGTGGCGAATCGTCCGAACATGGATATCCGAGGCGCGAACGGTGTCGCCTTCGAACCGCGCAGTCCACGCGGCTTCGACCCCATGGCTTCGCGCAGCCTTGATGCCCGCGACGTGCTCCTGTGCCGAGCCGTACAGCGCCGCCGTCGCCCGCGAGAATTCCTCGCCTGCACGACGCGCGGTGGCAGCCCGGCGGGCAAAGACCGCCAGAAGCAGCCCGCCGCCCGCACACACTGCAAGCGTCATCGACACCGAGAGCCTGAGGGCCAGCAGCGCGTAGACGGCCGTGACGAGTCCGGTCGCCGCGAGCGACAGCAGCTGGTGCGTCCCGCTGCCGACGCGGTCGGCTTCGTGCGTGAGCGCGTGCGAGAGATCGGATCCCCGCAGGCGGGACACGTGGATCCACGGCGCGTTGAAGACCGCGCGATAGAGCCGCATCCGGAGCCCCCTCACGACCGATTGCTGCGCCTCGACGCTGCACCTGGCCTGCGCCTCCTGCAGGAGCGCGTGCGCGGACACGGCGGCCACGTAGATGAGCAGCACTCCCGGGAGCGTTGCCGGAACGTGCGCGACCTGAAATCCGCGGGCCACCAGGGCGGACAACCACGCGATGGATCCCTGCTGAACGTCCAGCCCGGCCACCTGGAGCAGCGGAACGAGCAGGAGCAGCATGACTCCCTCGACGAGGCTCGTGGCCAGCATCACCGCGATCGCGAGGATCAACCGCCCGCGAGCCAGCCTGTGAACGTCCGAGAGGTAGCGACGCCAGAGCGTCAGACCTTCGATTCGCGATGTTCCCATCGGCCTCGGAATGTGATCCAGAACGAGATCGCGATGAGCCGGACGTCCAGCCAGAAGCTCTGCCTTCGTGCGTAGAGCCGGTCGAAGCGGAACTTGTTCCGGCGCGCCACGTCGCGAGGCGCGTAGATTTGTGCGACGCCGGTCAGGCCCGGACGCAGCGCAGTCCGATCCCGGTAGCCCGCGATCTGATCGAGACGGATCATCCTGTTGCCGGTCGTCACCTCCACCTCGCCCGGCCGCAGCGCCCGCGGACCCACGAAGCTCATATCGCCGCGGAAGATGTTCCACAGCTGCGGCAGCTCGTCCATTGCCGTCGCGCGGAGAAGCTTTCCGACAAGCGTGATCCGCGGATCGTCTTCGATGGCTTGAACTGCGCCCACCCCGGATTCTGCATCGGGGATCATCGAACGGAACTTGAAGACTCGAAAGAGCCGGCCCCCCTGACCGACGCGCGCTTGCGCGTAGAACACCGGACCGCCGTCCTCGATCTTGATGGCTGCGGCAATCGCGAGCCAGACCGGCAGCGAAGCTGCCAGGCCCGTGCCTGACAACACGATGTCCAAGGCGCGCTTACCGAACGGAATCGACCGGGAATGGGCGGCCCGGGCCGCCGTCGAGGGTATCGAGGGCGAGTACGGCAGGCTCACGGGGCGGACCTCCGAACCCACTTCCAGGCGCCGGCGATGACGCGATGGGTGTAGAGGGCCGGAAGGAGCGGCACGCTGTCGGTGTCGTACTTCCGGAACATGTACGACGGTGGCGGAAACACATGCTGCTGAACAAGGCGCCACCGGTCCCGCCACGTGGGCACATGCCGCAGGTCCGATACCAGCACGCCAAGCTTCGACTGGCCATCGAGGAACCGCCGGGACAGTTCGCAAGCCGCCAGGGATACCCGCTCGAGCTCGTCGAGAATGCCCTCGGGCAGCGACGTGTGCAGCCATTCCTGAGCGGCCGCCAGGCCATTCGCGCACACACCGCTCATGCCCTTGGCGGACGCGAGCTCGACGAGTCGCCTCCACCCGCCCGCCGTAAGGGCCCCGGCCAGCAGGTGCACGTCGTAGAGCCAGATGAGCCGCCTGTCGTCGGCATGATGGGCCACGCGGTGAACGCAGGCGATGAGCAACGCGTGCACGTTGCCGGCTCCCCTGGCACGACGCCCGAGATCGGGAATCGGAGCACTTTCGGCCGCAAGCTCGTCGTATGTCAGGACGTGCCGGAACGCCTGGGGCGTCGAGAGCTTCCAGTGCACGTCGTAGACGTGCCGGACGCCGCCAGGGTCCTGCCTCTCGTAGTCGAGCTGCGGCATGACCATGTCGCCGCTCACCTGGCGCGCTCGACGGTATCCGAGTGACTCGAAGGCCCGACACACATCAGGCACTCGAGACTCATCAACGAACAAGTCGATATCAAAGCTCGGGCGCAGCATGGCCCGCGGGTAACGGGAATGGGCCAGGGCGACACCCTTGATCAGGATGGGTTCCACGCGCCGGTCGGCAAGCCGATCGAGCACGCGCCCGAGCTCGCGGCCGCGAAGCGCCCAGACGACCTCGGAGAGGACGGCTTCCCGACCGAGTGCTGCAGCGAGCTCGTTCTGGTGCCGGCCCTGGACGACGGCTCGAACGGCCGCGTCGACCAGCGGCGCGATACCGTGGGCTCGAGCGTGTTCGACAACAGCCGCGTCGAGGGAGAGCTCGAGCAGGCTCCGTGCGGCGTCGGAATCGCCTCGAAGCACCGAGGCGAGCAGAGCGACGGTGGGCGTCACAGGGGGCCTGCCCCTGGGTTCAGCGGCGTGTTCAGCGTCGACCGAACCGCTGCCGCCCCGTGGTGATCGACCTGCTTCAGGATGTCGTCGTAGAGCGCCGTCGTCCGGCTGATCATTCGGGGGATCGTGAACTCGGCAGCCACCCGGCGGCGTCCGTTCTCCCCCATCGACAAGCGGCGAGGGTGATCGCTGAGAAGGCCGCGGAGGGCGGTGCGAAGCGCGGGGACGTCGCCTGGAGGCACGACGATCCCGGTTTCCCCATCGCGGTTGACCCAGGGCACGCCACTTGGCAGCAGGGTGCTGACCACGGGCTTTCCGCAGGCCATCGCCTCGAGCTGGACGATGCCGAACGCCTCGGCGCGGGTGATGGATGGGAGCACGAAAAGATCGCAGGCGTGATACAGGGCGACGAGCTCCCGATCCGACACCTCACCGGGGAACATCACTCGATCTCCGAGGCCAAGATCGTGCGCCAGCCGCTGCCACTCGGACTTGAGCGGTCCCTCGCCGACCAGCACGGCCCGCGCCTGGATGCCGTCCATGGCGCGCAGAAGCACGTCGAGGCCTTTGTAAGGGACCATGCGTCCGACAAAGAGAAGGAGCGGTGCGCCGAGGCGAGCACGAATTCTTGCGGCCTCTTCCCGAACACCAGCGCTCAGTGCGACCACGTCCGGGTCGATGCCGAAGGGAATCGACACGCACTTGTGCCGGAAGTCAGAGAGCTCGTCGGCGCACGCGGCCAGGCGCGGCGAGGCGACGACGATGCGATCCGCGAGGCGGAGCATCCTCCGGAGAAACGGCCGGTACAGAAGCTTGTACTTCCACCTCGGGCGCACGACCTCGCTATGGAACCACACGACAACGCGGGCCGACGGACGCGCGATTGCATGGGAGACGAGCGCGAGCGGATTGGGCTCGTGGACGACCATCACGTCCGCCTCGAGCCGCCGCATCCACAAGGGAAAAGTCGGGCAGACGCCAACAGACCCAATCCGGTGTATGCAGGCCACCCGGGTTACGGGGACGCCGCGCACCGATTCACGAATCGTGATGGGCCCGCTGTTGGCTACGAGAACCTGGCTGTCTACCCTCGGGCGCTCACCCTCGCAGAGGGTCTGCACCACTTTTTCCATTCCCCCGCTCGCCGGAGGGTAGAACTTTCCGACGTGAAGTACCTTCATGACGCGACCGTGGCTTCGTCCAGACGCCTGGGCTTTCCCTCTGCAGTGAGGTGCCTCCCTTCGCCCAAGCGCTGGTAGATGGTCGACATGGCGGCCGCGTACCGGGACCAGCTGAATCGAGCGGCCTGATCGAGGCACGCGCGGCGCCGGCTGCCTCGACGGAGTGGATCACGCCCCTCGCCGAGCAGGTCCAGAATGGCCGTCGTCCATCGACCGATGTCGCCGAGGGGGCCGTATGCTGCCGCTCGTCCGCCGACTTCGCGCAGGACCGGCAAGTCGGTGGCCACGACCGGTGTGCCGCAGGCCATGGCCTCGATCACCGGGAGCCCGAATCCCTCGCTCGAAGAGGTGAGCACGACGAGGTCGGCCCGTCGGTAGAGTGCCGCGAGACGCCGCACGTCGAGGAATGGAACGGTGTGGACGCGGTGCTCAATTCCAAGCGTTCTGATCAGCCGGCGCTGCTCGGCCGTAAACGTTCCGCCCGCCTTGAGGAGTCTTGCGTTGGACACGTTGTGAAGAACCGCTGCCGAGATCTGCAGCAGCAGGTCGATCCGTTTCCGCGGGATGGTGCTGCCGACGTGCAGCAGATGCAGGTCGCCCGGTGGGCCGATCAGGGCATCGATCACGCGGTCGGCTTCCTCATCCCGAAGCGGCGAGAATCCGGGATGAACACCGTTGTGGACGACGCTCAGGCGATCGGCGGGTGCGAGGTCGAAGTTCCGCAGCGCTTCGAAGGTGGCCATGCTGTCGCACGTAATGTGGCCCGCCTTCTGAAAGCCGCTCAGAATGCGCTGCGACAGGCGCTTGGGCAGCCGGGACGTGGTCTGCGCAGGCGCCACCAGCGACAGGAACGCGTCCACGTCGTGGCAGGTCACGACGGTCCGGTCGGCCGGCAGAACGTGGACAAGGTGTGCATAGCTGTGGTCGACGACGTGGAAGACATCGAACGTGCCGCGGTGCATCGAGAGCCAGCGCGGGTAGTCCCAGAATCGGCTGGCCATCCGATCGGTCCGCCACGAAACCGGCGCCCCGCCGACCAGAGGCAGCCGCGTGAGACGACGGGTCGCGGCAGGGCGGAGCGGGACGGCATCGATGGCGGGCTGTTCCGCGTTCAGGTAGTGGACCAGCATGTCTGCCACCAGATTCATGGAGGGCCACTGCTCTTCGGTCAGATCGCAGACAATGCCCACGCGCACGCGGCCGTCGTCGCTTCGCGCGTCGTGGCGCAGGGTGTCTCTGGCGTTCCTCACCGAGCGGATGGCGTCGACGCGACGCGCCCTCGCTTGAAGCGGGCCGCCATGTGCAGCAGCCCCACCCGCTGCAGGCAACGCGGCAGCCGCTCGGTTCCGCGCTCGAGGGCGTCGACCACGGTGGGCGGCAGCCGGCGAAGCAGTCGCTCGCTGCCAAGATGGCCGTGCGTCAAAGGGTTCGTGAAGAAGAGAAGCCGCTCGACATCGAGTCCACTCGCGTGTGCCAGGAGCGCGAGCTCGTCGGGATGAAGCAGAAAGATGTGTCCGTCTGCATTCGGCCGGAACTGGCGTGCTTCGCACTCTTCTGGATGCTGGCACTCGGAAAAACGCGGCAGCGTGTTCCTGAAATAGGATCCGTTCGGGGTCGTCATCACGACGTACCCCCCCTCCTTGACGAGATTGCCGACAGCTCGGAGAAACAGGTCGGGGTGTGCGACGTGCTCGATGATCTCGGTGATCAGGACCGCATCGAAGGGACGGGGAAATCGAAGGTCGAAGACGTTCCCTGGTGCATAGGCCACCGATCCACGTTCGCGCTTCAACTGGACATAGCCGGCAAGATCGCCGCGCAGGTCGTTCCAGGTGACGTCGTACCCCATCTCGGCCAGCGTCAGCGAGAAGTTTCCCTGAGCCGCCGCGACGTCGAGAATCCGGGCGCCTTGTGGGAGCGCCTCCGTGATCAGATCCAACGTGACGCGGCGTCGCACGCGATACGCATAGGCGTACCCACGGTGAGACGTCTCTCCGTACACCTCGAGCAGGTCGTACGGATAAGAGTACTTCCAGGACTGGGGCCACGCCTCGTCGAACAGGATACGGAGCATCGTCGCCGGCTTCTCAGGCCGCCGCCTGCCGCCTCTGCGCGCAGACGTCATCGATGACGCACGCGAGATCGTGGAAGGCCTTTTCCCGTGACCAGTCACGCACGACCATTTCCCGTCCCAGCAGGGCCTGGGCGCGCGCCTCCTGCGGGTGGCGGGCGATCCAGAGGAACTCGTCCGCCATCGCCGCCGGCTCGCGGCGGGGCGTGAGCCGCGCGACGCGGGGCAGCTGCAGAGCCATGCCGCCCACGGCGGTCGCGACGACAGGCGTGCCACAGGCCAGTGCCTCGAGCGGCGAGAGTCCCAGGCCTTCGGCCAGAGAGGCGAGCGCCATCACGTCAGAGGCCCGAAAATAATCGGCCACCTCGCTCACCGGATGTGCCGCGGGGCGTCCAAGGACCCAGCGCGAGCTCTCGGGCAGGTCGAGATCGTTGGCCAGGGCCACGAAGCGCTCGTACCCGCCCCCCAGATTGATGACGATGGCATCGAGCCCCTGAGAACGGGCAAGGGCAGCCGCTCGCAGGACGGTTTCGGGGTCCTTCTCGTGGCTCATGCGGCTGGAGAAGAAGATGATGAACTTGTCCTGCGGCAGATTCCGGCGGGCGCGAAGGCGTTGTCGTTCCTCGGCGCTGGCCGGCCGGAACACGGAGGTGTCGACCCCGTAATACAGGCCGAGCTCGGTACGCGGACAGTAGCGTTGAGCGATCGGGCGGAGGTACGGTCCCAGGGCCACGCACCGTGTGGACAGGCGTCCGTTGACGAACATCAGCGTGCGGATGATCCCCTCCCCGAACCAACACGTGAGGGCCCCGATCTGGCGACGCTCCCGGCGGCACCTGAAATACTCGATCGGCGCGATGGCCATGTACGTGATCACCGGCACCCCTCGAAGCCATCCCGCAAGCGTGGCGTTCAGTGATCCCCGGAGCAGTTCCTGTGACAGGACGGCGTCGAACTCCCCGACGTGCTGCCACAACCATCTCAGCGAGCGCCGCTGGTAGTCGAGGCGGCTCCCTGCGATCTCATGGATTCGGACGCGAGCGCCGCTGTCCGCGATGCGCGATTTCAGGCGACTCTCGACGAACTGATCGGCTGGAACGCACATGGTCAGATCGCAGATCTGGCTCAGTCCGGTCACAAAGCGCACGTCGGTGAATCCCTCGACGAAGAACAGGACCCTAGGCGTGCGCATGGCTGAAGGTGGCCGAGTGGGCGTCCCTCGCGCCAGCGGCGCGTCTGAGGACACCATCGAGCGCGTTGGCATGCGCTGTCAGCGTGAGCCGGCGCGCCTGGTCGAACGCCGCGTGGCGCCAGCGGTCGATCGTCTCCGGGGCGGATACGGCCTCCGCGATCGCAGTGGCCAGTCCTGCTGAGGTGGGCGGTCCAGCCACCAGGCGACCCGTGACCCCGTCGATCAGCCACTCCCGAATTCCCCCCCCATCGAAGGCGATGGCTGGCACTCCGGCCGACGCCGCCTCCAGGCCGATCAGGCCCAGCGGCTCGGGCCAGATGCTTGGCACGACGAGCAGGTCGACTGTGCGAAGGAACTCGATACGCTCGGGTCCGGAAAGCCACCCGACGAAACGGATGTCCATGTCAGCGTGCGCGACACGCCTGGCTTGTGCCATCCAGCGTTCACGTTCTCGACCGTCGCCGGCCAATGTGACGCGCAATTCACGTCGCACGGCGCCGTCCAGCCGGTCAAGCGCGTCGAGCAGCAGCTGGCCTCCCTTGAGCGTTTCCATCCTGCCCGCAAACAGCAGATGCCGGCGATGACCGGAGGCGAGGACACGGGACGCAGGCGGCGGAGGCGATTGAGGAGCGAACAGCGGCAGGCGAACCACGCGGGCGGCATCGACACCTTGCGCCAGGCATTCGCGCCGCATGTGGTCCGAAAGCGTCACCACGACAGCGCACGCGTCGAGAAGCTTCTGGCGACGGCGCTGCTGGGCGTACTGTGAAAACATCGACACAGGGTGCCAGCCGCCGCAGCGCCGCGGGTAATACCGCAGCAAACAGCCCGGACCGAGCGAGCGACAACACGCTCGGGGGGAGGGGTACATGTGGGTTTTCGTGCCGCTGATGCAGGTCCCGTGATACGCGTGAAGAAGGATCGCCAGCGGAGCGACGTCAGCCAACCTGGCTTCGAGCGACGGATCGGACAGACCATGAAGGAACACGAGATCGGGCGACCAAGCCGCGAGTTGGGAAAGGGCCGACTCGTCTCCGATGAGGTGCACAGGCACGCCTTGCGGAAGAAAGCGCTCGGCACCTGCGGGCGGCTCGAACTGGAACCAGACACGAAGGTCATGACCCCGCGCCGCGAGCGCGGGGATCACCTGTTCAAGGTAGGTCTCGACTCCGCCAGCCCGGTGAACATGACGCGTCGCGACGGCGATTCTCACCGGGCGGCCACTCCCTCGAGAGACGGTGTGGTTGCCCGCACCGGGCGCTCGGTGATTCGGGCGATCGCGTGCTGCACATCAAACACCTGGTGGTAGAGCCGCCGGGCTCGCGCTCCAAGTGCGATTCGCCGAGCGGGCTCTCTCAGGAGGGCGAGCGTTCTGATGGCGAGCTGATCGGGATCGGGCCCAGGCGCGAGTTCCACGGCCAGGCTTTCGCGCCAGATTGGTTCACTCAGGATCCCGTCATTTGTCACGACCGCGGCGCCATGAGCGAGCGCCGCGACCACCGAGGTGCGTCTTGCGCTGACGCCATCCGGATAGGGATGCAGCATGACGTCGCATGCCTGCAGATGCAGCGACACCATCGTCGCGTCGACGGCGCCGGTTGCCTGGATGCGCCCCGCCAAGTCGGGCCGACGAGCCAGGAGCCCCTCGAGATATTCGGCGCTGCCGCGGCCCATCAACACGATTCGGACGCCGTCGGTCTTCAGCACGGCTTCGATCGTGGGGCCGAGCAGGTCCGTGATGAGCGGCGAATGACCGCTGAAGTGGCCGACCAGCCGTTCGCCCGCCGGCGCCAGGGTTCTGCGAAGACCGGCGACGCGGGCTGCATCGCCGATAACACGCAGGGGCGCGGGCAGGGGCAGCCATCGAACAGATACGTGGCTCGGCACATAGCGCCTCACGAGGGGCACCCAGGCCGGAATGCTGACCCAGACGCGCTCGGCCCCTCGGGCGACGAGCCACAGCATCGCTCTGTGAACGACCGCAGCGGCCAGAGGGACGGGCCGCCAGGACCACGCCAGACACGGCTCATGCACGAGAAGATCGATTCGATCCTTGCGCAGGATGCCGCGCAGCGCCAGCCAGCCAGCCAGCGGGACGTTCAACGAGCGCCGTCCGTACCCGTGAGGCACCCAGTGCACCAGCACGCGGCCTGGACCGCCGCACGCGTCGAGCCCGAGGCCGACTCTGCGCAGATCGGCGATCGTGAAGCGTCCGAGATCGCGATGGAGCGTGATGCCAGGAACATGGGGCGCAGGCGCGTCCCCGAGAGCCGATGGACCCCAGACGTGAACAGTGTGGCCGTCATCGAGGAGTGCCTTGGCTGTGACTGACGCGCAATCGCTGACGCCGCCGACGTGTGGCGGATACTCGCAGGTGAAGACATGCCACAGCATCAGACTCTCATCTGCTCCAAGGTTGTCGTGCGCACCTCCCGAGCCGACGAGAGCCCGTAGAAATCCAGACAGCGGCGCACGACCGCGGGCCAGGTAAAGCGGGTGAGGACACTGGCCCTGGCCCGCTCGCCCATCTTCCTGGCCGCCGCAGGATGCTCGCGCACCCACGCCACGGCGGCGGCAAGCGCGTCGGGGTCGTTGGGCGGCACGATGAGCCCGGTCACTTCGTGCTCGACGATTTCCGGCAGGCTGGCTACAGACGAACAGATCGCCGGCAGGCCGCACGCCATGCCTTCGAGCAAGGTCTGTCCGAGGAGTTCTGGCACCTTGGTATGTCCGCCGTACACGTCGTGATACACGCTTGGCAGCACAATGCAGGAGGCCTGCCGATAGGCCTCCACCACCGCCACATCGTCGCAATCGTGCCGGAACGCGACGGCCTTGCCCTCTGCCATGTGAACGAGATCCGCCAGATAGCGACGATCGATCGCGGGACCGATGACCTGAGCCGCTGCGTCCGGCCTCAGCGCGCGAATCAGGACGTCGATCCCTTTGTGCGGCAGCACACGACCCACAAAGAGCACCGGGCCCCCGAACGTCCGGGAAGAGGCCGGAGAGAACTTGACCGTGTCGACACCTCCCCAGATCAAGTG
>Ga0137829_10121998_pt1 | contig 15109 bp, 14 predicted proteins | sample OV2TP2_FD_97737 | JGI IMG/M metagenome (GOLD analysis project Ga0137829, IMG submission 97737) | reverse complement strand
TTGTTATAACTATCATATATTACTAGCATTTTCTACAAATAAAACAGGCAAGAGCGGATGCTCGCTGCGGCCGGTCCCGGCCGCCTGCGGGATCATACCAATAACTGGCGGGCCGGAGGTTACCGGTATTTCCAGATCCGCACGATTAGCGCCGGTTCGTTACAGTCTGCGCGATGGAGATTGTAGAATGCGGTACATGGCCATGCCCGTCGACAGATTTTACGAGGTGCTGCCGGCCGAGGCGATTATTACCGGTGCCGAATCCCTGCAGGTCTATGAATGCGATGCCCTGTCCGCCTACCGGAATCTGCCCCTGTGTGTAGTGATGCCGGAAACCGTTGAGCAGATCCAGGCCGTGCTCCGGATCTGTCATGCGGAAAAAATTCCCGTGGTCGCCCGCGGCGCCGGCACGGGCCTGTCCGGCGGGGCCTTGCCCGTGTCCGACGGCATCGTATTGAGCCTCGCGCGCCTCGACAGGATCCTCGAGATCGATCCCGCGCGGCGCCTGGCCAGGGTCCAGCCCGGCGTGCGCAACCTGAGTGTCTCCGAAGCCGCGGCGCCCCACGGGCTGTTCTACGCCCCGGATCCCTCTTCCCAGATCGCCTGCACCATCGGCGGCAATGTCGCCGAAAATTCGGGCGGTGTGCACTGCCTCAAGTACGGCCTGACCGTGCACAATATCACCGCCCTCAAAATCGTAACCATCGAGGGCGACCTGCTGGAGATCGGGAGTGAGGCGCTCGATGCGCCAGGCTTCGACCTGCTCGCCCTGCTGACCGGTTCGGAAGGCATGCTGGCGGTAGTGGTGGAAGTGACCTTGAAACTGCTGCCGAAACCGGTGCATCACCGGATCATCCTGGCGGCTTACTACAGCGTCGAATCGGCGGGGGCGGGCGTTGCCGCCATCATCGCGTCGGGGATTATCCCGGCCGGCCTGGAGATGATGGACAATGCGGGCATCCGCGCCGTCGAGGCGTACGTCCATGCCGGTTATCCGGTTGACGCCGCCGCCATACTCCTGTGCGAAATCGACGGCGTGCCTGAAGAAGTCGAAGAAGAAAGCCGCCGCGTGGAACGGATTCTGAAAAACACCGGTGCCACGGAAGTCCGCGTGGCACGGAACCGGGAGGAAGGTGAACGGTTCTGGGCCGGGCGCAAGGCGGCCTTCCCGGCGGTCGGTCGTATTGCCGCGGATTATTACTGCATGGACGGCACCATACCGCGGAAGCACATCGCCAGAGTCCTGCGCGGTATCGGCGCGCTGTCACGCCAATTCGGGCTGGGCGTTGTGAATGTCTTCCACGCCGGCGACGGAAATCTCCATCCCCTGATACTTTACGACGTCAGTGTTCCCGGGGAACTGAAGAAGGCGGAAGAATTCGGTGGCCGGATCCTGGAGCTCTGTGTAGAGGCCGGCGGTACGATTACGGGTGAACACGGCGTCGGCGTGGAAAAGATCAACCAGATGTGCGTCCAGTTCAATTCCGAAGAACTCCTGCAGTTTCACGCCATCAAGCACGCCTTCGATGCGGGCGGCCTGCTGAATCCCGGCAAGGCGGTGCCCACGCTGAAGCGCTGTGCGGAATTCGGGGCCATGCACGTCCATGCCGGGCGGTTGCCCTTTCCCGATCTCGAGAGATTTTAATTATCCTCCCCGCTGATATTTACCGGGACTTCCGCGACCAGGTGCGAGACGCCGCCGCAGGACACAAACCGCTCGTCTTGCGTGCCGGCGGGACCAAGGATTTTTACGGGCGGGTCTGCTGCGGGGCAATACTCGATGGCCGTCACAATACCGGCGTCATTTCCTACGAACCCACCGAGCTGGTAATAACGGCGCGCGCCGGCACATCCCTTGCCGAGATTGAGCAGACCCTGGCGGGCGAAGGCCAGATGCTGGCGTTCGAACCGCCTTATTTCGGTGAGGCGGCGACGCTGGGCGGGGCCGTCGCCTGCGGGCTGTCCGGACCGCGCCGGCCGTATACCGGCAGCGTCAGGGATTTCATCCTGGGGGTGAAATGCCTGACGGGGCGGGGCGAGATCCTGACCTTCGGCGGGCAGGTCATGAAAAACGTTGCCGGCTATGACGTCGCGCGCCTGATGACCGGTGCGCTCGGCACGCTCGGCGTGCTGCTCGAAGTGTCGCTCAAGGTGCTGCCGAGGCCCGAGTTCGAAATCAGCCTGGCCCGGAACACCGATGCGGCCACTGCTCTTGGAGACATGAATGCCTGGGCGGGGCAGCCGCTGCCGCTCAGTGCCGCCTGTTATGAAGGGGGAAGCCTGCGCGTACGCCTCTCCGGCAAGGAAGTTGCCGTCCGTGCCGCCTGGGAGCGCCTGCGGATGGAGGAAGATCCGGAAGGTCTGGCCGTCTGGCAGCGCCTGCGAGAACATGAACACGATTTTTTCAGGCGGGACGGTGGCGCCCTGTGGCGCCTGTCACTTCCCTCCACCACCCCGATGCCCGCGCTCGCCGGTGACTGGCTGGTTGACTGGGGCGGGGCCCAACGCTGGCTGATAACGGCGGAACCGGTTGAGAAAATCCGTCGCGAGGCGTCGGCCTGCGGCGGTCACGCCATGCTGTTCCGGGGCGGTGACCGCACGGGCGACGTCTTTCATCCCCTGTCGCCCGTCCTCCTGGCGCTGCACCGGCGGTTGAAGGAGGCATTTGATCCGATGCATGTACTGAATATCGGCAGGATGTACCGGGAGTTCTGAACACCATGCAGACCTTTCTGTCAGACCATCTGAGAAACACGACGGAGGGCAGGGAGGCCGACAGGATCCTGCGCAGTTGCGTGCATTGCGGGTTCTGCACCGCCACCTGTCCGACCTATCGCCTGCTCGGCGATGAACGGGACAGTCCCCGCGGCCGCATCTATCTCATCAAGGGATTGCTCGAGGGGAAGGAGGCCTCGGACACGACGCTCCTCCACCTTGATCGCTGCCTGACGTGCCTGTCGTGCGAGACGCACTGTCCTTCCGGCGTGGAATATGGCCATCTCCTCGAGATCGGCCGGCGCCACATCGAAGCGGAGGTCAAACGCCCGCTGCTGGATCGCCTGTGTCGCCGCCTGCTACGCCTGGTTCTGCCCTACCGGCGCCGTTTCACCCTGGTGCTGCGGGCGGGGCAGTTGGTGCGCCCGTTCCTCCCGGTGCGGCTGAAGAAGATGGTCCCGCCACGGGTTCCCTCGGTGCGGCCCATAGCGCCCCGGCATGAGCGCCGGATGATCCTGTTTGCGGGGTGTGTCCAGCCGGCGCTCTCGCCCGGGACCAACCGGGCCGCCTCGGTGATTCTTGACAGGCTCACCATCGGCGCCGTCACCGTCCGCGGGGAGACCTGTTGCGGGGCAATTGACTACCACATGGCGGAGCCGGCCGCGGCCCGAAAATTCATCACGGAAAATATCGAGCACTGGTGGCCGCTGATCGAGGCAGGCGTCGAGGCGATCGTCACCACGGCGAGCGGCTGTGGCGCCATGATCAAGGAGTATGGATACATTTTGCGCGAAGATCCGCGCTACCGCGACAAGGCGAAAAAAATATCCTCTCTGACCCGGGATATCAGTGAAATCGTCGCGGGGCCGGCGCTGGCACGGCTGGAAAGTCTCATACAACCGCGCATCGGCCGGCTGGCATTTCATAACCCCTGTACTCTCCAGCACGGGCAACGCCTGGCGGACAGTACGGAGACGCTGCTCAGGCGGCTCGGCTTCGAATTGAGCGTGGTGCCGGACAGCCACCTGTGCTGCGGCTCGGCGGGCGTGTACTCGTTACTGCAACCGGAACTGTCGGCGCGGCTGCAGGCGGGAAAGATCAGGGCCCTGTTATCCGGAGGACCGGAGATGATTGCCACGGCAAACATCGGTTGCCAGATGCACCTGCAACAGGCCACCGACGTCCCGGTCAGGCACTGGATTGAAATCGTGGAAGAGGCTTGCCGTTGAATGCAGGCCGCTTACAGATGAAGAGCGACCGCCATCTCTTTTACTTTTAACTTATCACTTATGGCTTGTCACTATCAGTTCATCGCATGCCAGGTGCCGTCCGGCTGCCTGCAAGCCGTCCCGTGTACAACCTCGGGGCGCCCTTCGATCACGGCTTCGGTCGTGTAATCGCGGCACGGACCGCTCGCGCTTTCGTAGGTTCGGGTCGGTGTCACGGTGTACTTTACACCGCTGTCGGGGTTGTTCCACACTGTCCTCGACCCGGTGGGGCTGGATTCCAGCGCCTGTTGTGTCCGGTAACGATCCAGTTCGTCCATTTGCCGGCCGATGGAACCACCCAGGTAAGCGCCCACCAGTGTACCGATGGCGACAGCGGCAAGCTGGCCGGTCCCGTCGCCGATCTGGCTGCCGACGTAGGCGCCGGTGCCGGCGCCTACCACCGTGCCGACATCCTGTTTCGTCGGGTTGCAGCCTGCGAGGAGGAGGAGACCCAGGCCGCCAATAAATAATGTCTTCATGCTCATGTGTACTGTCTCCAGAAATCGATGTGACTATCTTTCGTTAACTTAAGATTAGCAGAAACGGAATAAGTTCGGAGTGGGCGCCCTGGCGACGGCGGGAAATTTTCCCGCGCCCCTCGGCGGGAAAACCACGGGCCTGGCGGCATTACCGGTCAGAACTGCGCCGGTGGTCTGATGGCTATCCGGAGCGGCGGGCCGGGTTGTCAGCGCCGCGGCTGACTTATTCGATCACGAGGGTGCCGGTGTTTTCCCCGCCGCCGCCGGCGTTTTCAAAGATATCATCATACCCTTCCGGCGGGGGATTGCCGTCGTAGATCAGGTACCGCCGTTTCTGCAGGTAGGCCTCCCGCGTGAAGCTGTAGGGGTCGACCGCGGCCTCGTCCCGGATATTGGTGGCCTCTATCAGGTTTGCGCGCGTGTTGATCAGCTTGACCACGGTCAGCGGCCAGAACACGCCGGAAACGTAAAACAGCGGGTTCGTGAAGGTGCTGGTCGCCATGTCCGGCAGGTCACGCGCCGAATTGGGTCCAGACACGGGGATATAGAGATAGGCGCCGCCGCCGGCCCCCCACACGGCCAGTGTCTGGCCGAAGTCTTCTTCATGCTCGGGCAGCCCCATGGGGGTTGCCACGTCAACCAGGCCCGCCAGCCCGATGGTCGAATTGAAGATGAAGCGTGTGGCGTCGGACAATCCCTGGTCCAGCTTGCCCTGCAGGAACGAATTCAGTATGACATTCAGGTAGGCCAGATTGTCGAAGAAATTGGTGATGCCGGTGCGCATCAGTTCCGGGGTTACATCCACGTAGATTTCCGCCACGGGTTTGATCAGGGCCTTGTCAATCGTCTCCGTAAAGTCGAAAGAGACGCGGTTCACGGGTTCGAGCGGATCGGGGTCGCCGTTGGACACCTGGGTTGTGGCGCATCCCGCACCCAGACAAACCATGAGTATTGCCCCGATGACTTTAACCAAATCAGTTAATCTGGCGCGTAACATGAGATCTCCTGGTAATGTGAGTAGAACCTGTCTCAAAATTGCTGCGCTTGCCAATACGGCGTTGAAAACGGGCTCGAAATGCTCATTTACTGGCGTGTAAACTCCGCTTTCTCGCCCGTTTTCGCCTTGTCTTGGCTGCGCTCGCTGATTTTGAGATAGGTTCTAGTGTTGTGCATCATCGACTGAATGTCCGGTTTTTATTATTTCAGCTTTTTCCGGTAGTACCGGCCATGTCCTGAATCTTTTTTTCTATCTCGGCGACCAGCTGATTAAAACCTTTATTGTTGATAATGGCGGCATATTCGGCCCGCTTGAGCGAGAGATCGTTGATGCCGTTTGCGATGACGCTGATTATATACCACCGGCCGTTGTTCTGTTGCATCAGGTAATCCATCTGCACCGTCTCTTCGCCGGGATTGATCAATTCCGTCCTGATCAGCAGCCGTTCTTTCCTGAGCTGCTCGACGCCCGTGGTCCTGAACGACTGGCCCGAATACTCGTCAAAGCGGGAGGCGTAGGTCGATATGCTGAGGCGGCTGAACAGCGTGATGAAATCCTGCTGCTGCTGTTCATTCAGTTCGTTCCAGTACCTGCTCAGGATAACTTTTGAAATAAGCGGGGTGTCGAAGCTGGATTGTATAACCGGTGCCAGCGTGTCGTAGCGCCCCTGGTACCCCAGCGAGTCTGCTTCCTTCATGACCCTGATCAGAACGGCATGCAGTTCCTCCACGACGGCAACGGCGGCGGTCTCTTGCGCGACGGCAGGTGGTAGAGTCCCCGCCAGCAGGGCGGCAAGGAAAAACGCCGGGGTTTGCTGGAACACGCTGCGCATGGCTCGGGATGACATTTTCCTGTTTTTATATGCCCGTTTTTATGCCCTGTGTTGCGTCTCCGCGCCCTGTTCCCTTCCTCCCGTTTGACCGGTCCCCGATGGGAAGTTTCAGGCCGTGTACCGGTCCGGCAGATACATAGCGCCGGCCTTTCCAGGCGGCGCCCACCCCCGACAGGTAACGCCAGGCTGACGTCCAGGTCATGGCCAGAAACAGGATGCCGGCGACGGGTAACAGGCCGGCCCATAACGGCGCCAGGCCATAATATCTGAGTGTCGGCAGATAACAAGCGATCATCAGGGCGAGGCCGAGCATTCCGGCCAGTTGCGCCTGGAGATCGGGCAGTGCCAGGGCGATCACCGGCAGGGGAAAAGCCGCCAGCATCAGCACTGTGCAGAGCACGAGTCGCGGGCCGGAATGCTGCAACTGGGTAAAGGCATTGCGGGCGACCATCTCCCGGACACCATGGAAATCGTCATAGCGCCGCTGGCTGTGGGCGGAGCGCGTCAGGCCGATCCAGATCCGGCCGCCGTGGCTCTTGACGCGGCCCGCCAGGGCACAGTCGTCGATCAGGCAACCCCGGATGGCGGCGAAACCGCCAGCCGCATCGAGCGCCGTGCGTTTGATCAGGAGGCATCCGCCGGCGGCGGCGGCCACCGGGGACGGCGCCGAATTGACCAGTGAGAATGGATAAAGCAGCCTGAAAAAGAACACGAACGCCGGCAGGAGAAGTTTCTCCCAGGCGCCGCTCATTCTCAGGCAGACCATGAGCGAGGCCATGTCCAGGCGCTCCCGGTCGAGTTTCCGGACGAGGGCGGCAAGGAGGCCGGGCTGCAACCGGACATCGGCATCGAGCAGCAGCAGTATTTCCGTCTCGGCCAGCCGGCGGCCCTGTTCCAGCGCCCATAATTTTCCGCTCCAGCCGGCGGGCACGGTGTCCCCGCGGATCACGTGAAGACAGCCCACGCCCGCCGCGGTGGCGGCGGTAGCCGTATCATCGTCGGACTGGTCATCGATGAGGATGATCCGGAATCCCGTTCCCTGCACTTCAAGGGCCTTCAGGGTCGCACTGATGTATTCCGCTTCGTTGCGCGCCGGGATCAGCACGGTCACGCGGGAAAGATCCGGCATCTCCACCGCCTCGGCCTCCAGCGTCTCGCGGATGCGCCACGGGCGCCAGGGCAGGAAGAGAATCACCAGCCACACCAGGACGCCAGGCAGGGCCAGGAGACTCCAGATCATTCAGGCGACTTGCTTGGTGCGGCCGGCGGTCTGCAGGTGAACGGGGTGCTCCGTAACCAGCGCCGGTCGCGGCAGTGGTTCATCCCGGTAAAGGACGGGCGGCTCCGGCGCCATCGGCCCGTCGGTACGCGGCCCCATGAAAAATACGCGCAGGGCCGCCAATGGCCGCCGAAAAGTGTGATCCACGGCCGTGGCCTCGTAGCCGCAATGTACCATGCAGTTATCGCACTTCGGGTTGCGGCCGGTGCCGTAGTTTTCCCAGGCCGTATCTACCATCAACCCGGCGAAGCTGTCGGCATAGCCTTCGCCCACCAGCAGGTAACAGGGTTTCTGCCAGCCGAAGACATTGCGGGTCGGGTTGCCCCACGGCGTACACATATAGGACTGGTTGCCGGCCAGGAAATCAAGGTAAAGCGAAGACTGGTTGAACCGCCATTTTTTTCCCTTCCCCAGCCTGAAGATCTCCCGGAACAGCTTTTTGCTTTCGGTGCGCTTCAGGAAAACATCCTGCCTGGGGGCCCGCTCGTAATTGTACCCGGGAGAAATAGTGACGCCTTCGACCCCCAGCGCCGTGGCCATGTCCATGAACTCAGCCACTTCTTCAGCCGTTTCGCCCTGGAACAGGGTGCAATTGATCGTGACCCGGAAACCACGGGACCTGGCCTGCCGGATGACCTCGATGCATTTGTCGAACACCCCATCGCGGCAGACGGAAGCGTCATGACGGTCGCGATTGCCGTCGAGATGGATTGAAAACGTCAGGTACGGTGATGGCGTATAGTCGTCCATTCGCCGTTCGAGCAGCAGGGCGTTCGTGCACAGGTAGACGAATTTCTTTTTCCGTATGAAACCGTCCACGATCATCGGCATGTCCCGGTGGATGAGCGGTTCACCGCCCGCGATGGACACGACGGGTGCGCCGCATTCCTCGATCGCCTCCATGCAGTCCTCGTAGCTCAGGCGCTTGTCGAGGATATCGTCCGGATAATCGATCTTGCCGCAGCCCGCGCAGGCGAGGTTGCAGCGGAACAGCGGTTCCAGCATCAGCACCAGGGGGTAACGTTTTTCGCCGCGCAGTTTCTTGCCGAGGATGTACCTGGCAATGCGGTACTGTTGTATCAGGGGGACGCCCATTGAGTGCTCCGCTTATTATTCTGCCCAGACCGCCGCCCGAGGCAGCCTGAAATATCCATAAAATGAATAAGATAAAATATGCTCCGGCAAATGTACAGCACGTTCGTCATGGTGAGCGGCGGAACAGCGCAAACCTGGCAGCCCGTTGCCGGTCCGGCGGATTTCTTGCCAGGGTGTGGCCTCAACCTCCATAATGAATTCTCCCGGAACGCGTCAAAACACAATCAACGATGCATCAGCCGCTCAGCACGCCCATTTTGGACAGGATCAATTCCCCGGCCGACCTGCGCGCCCTGCCGGAATCTGACCTCATTCCGCTGGCGCAGGAATTGCGTGAATATCTCCTGCATACGGTCAGCCAGAGCGGCGGCCATTTCGCCGCGAGCCTCGGCGCCACCGAGCTGACCGTCGCGCTGCATTACATCTTCAATACCCCGGAGGACAGGCTGGTCTGGGACGTGGGCCATCAGGCCTACGTGCACAAGATCCTGACCGGCAGAAAGAACCGCCTGCACACCATCCGCAAGTGGCAGGGGCTGGCGCCTTTTCCGAAGCGCGACGAAAGCAAGTACGACACCTTCGGGGTGGGGCATTCGAGCACATCGATCAGCGCCGCCCTGGGTATGGCGATCGCGGCGCGGCAGGCTGGCATCAACCGCAAGGTGGTTGCGATTATCGGCGACGGCGGCATGACCGCCGGCCTGGCGTTCGAGGCGCTGAACCACGCCGGTGACCTGGGCATTAACCTGCTCGTCATCCTGAACGACAACGATATGTCGATCTCGCCGAACGTCGGTGCGCTTTCCAACCGTATCGCCCAGATCCTCTCGGGCAAGATCTACACCACGGTGAAGAAGGGCAGCAAAAAAGTCCTGTCGAAGATGCCGAGCGCCTGGGAGCTGGCGCGCCGTGCCGAGGAACACGTCAAGGGGCTGATCGTACCCGGCACCCTGTTCGAGGAACTGGGTTTCAACTACATCGGGCCGATCGACGGCCATGACCTGCCGACGCTGCTGACCACGATCCGGAACATCAAAGAACTCGAGGGCCCTCAACTTTTGCACGTCATAACCCGCAAGGGCAAGGGCTACGCACCGGCGGAAGCCGACCCGGTGAAGTACCACGGCGTCACCCCGTTCGATCCCGAGAAGGGCATCGTGCCGTCCGGGAAGGGGGCAAAGAAACCCACCTACAGCGACGTGTTCGGGGACTGGGTGTGCAATATGGCGGCGCTCGACCGGCGACTGGTCGCCATTACCCCGGCCATGCGCGAGGGTTCCGGCCTGGTGAGATATGCCAGGGAATATCCCGACCGTTATTTCGACGTGGCGATCGCGGAGCAGCACAGCGTCACCGTGGCGGCGGGGATGGCCTGCGACGGCCTCAAACCCGTCGTGGCGATCTATTCCACGTTTCTGCAACGGGCCTATGACCAGGTGATTCATGACGTGATTAACCAGAAACTCCCGGTCCTGTTCGCGATAGATCGCGCCGGCCTGGTAGGCAACGATGGCCCGACCCACAACGGCAGTTTCGACCTGACCTACCTGCGCTGCCTGCCGAACATGGTGATCATGGCCCCCACCGATGAAAACGAATGCCGGCAGATGCTTTATACCGGCTTTCTGCTCGACCAGCCGGCCGCCGTGCGTTATCCGCGGGGCACCGGGCCGGGGGTCGCGGTACAGAAAGAAATGACCGCCCTGTCGATCGGCAAGGCGGAGCTCAGGCGTAAAGGCAAGACCATCGCCATTCTCGCCTTTGGCACGATGCTGGAACCCGCCCTTCAGGCCGCCGAGGAGCTGAACGCGACCGTGGTGAACATGCGGTTCGTGAAGCCCGTTGATGACGACATGATCCTGCAGATGGCGGCCAGCCATGACCTCCTCGTGACAATCGAGGAAAATATGGTGCAGGGTGGCGCCGGCAGCGCGGTGAATGAAACCCTGGCCGCCCATGGCATCTCGCACCCCATTATCAATTACGGCCTGCCGGACCGGCTGATCCAGCATGGTTCGCGCGAGGACATGCTGAAGGATGCGGGGCTGGACAAGGAAGGGCTGCTGGAGTTTATTCACCGGCATCTTGTCCGGCCCAGGCGGGACAGGAAGGCAAAAAGCGCCTGATTCACACCCTCCTTCGGGCGGTTCACGCCCTGTTTCCGGCGCGCCATGCCTGCACCGTCACCACGATCAGGGTCAGGATGGTCAGCGGGATCACGAAGTAGAGCATGGCCGCGCTGAACACGGGCAATGCGTCATGATGGCGGGCGGCCAGAAAAAGATAGAACGTGTAGGCGAGGTAATACCCGAACAGCAGTGCCCCCTCCCACCGTGAAATCCTGTTGCCGGTAAAGAATATCGGCAGGCAGGCGAAAGACACGGCGATCATGATCGGGATGTCAAACCGCAGGACGGCCGGGGTGACGCTGATGCCTTGCGGTGCCGCGAGGCTCGATAAACCGAGCACACCCAGCATGTTGAACAGGTTGCTGCCGATCACGTTGCCTATGGCGATATCCCGTTCCCCCCGGATAGCGGCGACGACCGAGGTGGCCACCTCGGGGAGTGAGGTGCCCGCCGCGATGATTGTCAGGCCGATGATAAGATCGCTGACGCCCAGGTCGTGGGCGATGTCCGTGGCGCTGTTGACGAGCCAGTTGGATCCGAGGACGAGCAGCGCCAGGCCGCAAGCCACGAGAATGGCGTTGGTGATCCACTGCCCCGCGGTGGCCTGGACAGGGGCGGCATATTCCCGCGCATATTCATCCAGCACTTCCCTGGATTCTTTCCGGCTCTGGCGGATGAGAAACAGGATGTAAACCAGGAGGCCGAGAAATAACAGCAGCCCGTCCAGGCGGCTGAAGTTTAAATCGAGACCGAGGATCAGGACCACGACGGATACGGCGATCATCAGCGGCACGTCAAGCCGGATGAGCTGCTGGGATACGGCAAGCGGTGTCACCAGCGCCGACAGACCGAGGATGAACAGGACATTGAAGATATTGCTGCCGATGACGTTTCCGACGGCGATATCGGCCTTGCCTGAAATCGCAGCATTGATGGATACCGCGAATTCCGGTGAACTCGTGCCGAACGCCACGACCGTCAGGCCGATGATCAACGGCGAGATACCGAGGACGGCGGCAAGCCGCGAGGCGCCGCGCACCAGCATTTCGGCGCCGGCGATCAGCAGCGCAATGCCGGCAACAAACAACAGGTAGGTCATAGAAAGGGGTCAGACCCCTTATACGAATCGCGGGCCGAACAGGATCACGGCGGCGCCCGCAAGGCAAAGGCTCATGCCGAGGTAATCGGTCAGTAACGGCATGGACCGTTCGATAGCGCCCATCCATGCCAGCGAGCAGACAATATAGACACCGCCGTAAGCGGCGTACGCGCGCCCCGCGAACACCGCATCTACCCGCGTCAGTACAAGCGCGAATAACACCAGGCTGATGACACCGGGAATCAGCCATACTGCCGGTTTTTCCAGGCGGAGCCAGGCCCAGAACGCATAACACCCGCCGATTTCAAACACCGCGGCAAGTACAAACCAGATCCAGTTAAGCATTATTCCCCCTAAAAAAGACGCCAGTGGATTCAAATGATCATGGCAACAGGATAACTCCGCACCGCGTGTCAGCTTCAAGCCTGACCTGCGGTAGGCATGCCTTCTGTTACCATGCGTTAATGGTGGCGTTCTAGTGTGATGTTATACAACTATTTTTCCTTGATCGTGCTGCCCGGGTAGGCCTCCGGAAGACCGTGTGCCGCAGGGATAGCGGCACTCGAGCCTACAGGGATGACTTCACGGCGTGTCTTCCGGAGGACTACCCGGGCAGGCCGGAATTTTGAAAGTTGTTTATGGAACAGGTTTCTGGTTAACGGGTGCATTCTACTTTTTTAATGGCAATTAGCCGTTCGCAGGATGAATTTAGATAGAAAAGTGGAATGTCCCCTTTTCTTGTGACGGTGGTATTTAGGCGGGATTTCCCCGGTCACTGTCCGTGTCTTTTTCAACGGTTCCCGCCAACGTCCTGATGCAGGATACGAAACGGTGCATGTCCTCCGCGGAAATGTCCCCCATGGCCGAGACACGGAAGATGGTTTTGGCCAATTCGCCCTGGCCGGCGTAGATGATAAAGCCGTTGGCTTTCAACGTGTCGTGGAGCCGTCCGTAAGTCATGCCGCGGGGAAGGTGAAAGGCGTTCAACACGCACGAGCAGTCCGCGGCGTCCAGCAGTGGATCGATGCCGGCCCCGATCATGCCCTCGCGGATGATGGCCATGTATTGCCGGTATTTATCTTGCCGTGCCCGCCAGCCGCCCTGTTCATGGAATTCGCACAACGCCTCGGCGAGGGCATAAAAACACTGCACGGGCTGGGTAAAAGGCGTGCCGCCATTGTCCTGGTGCAGTAAATAGTTCTGCAGATCGAGGTAAACGCTGCGCGGCGCGCCGGCACGACCGGCCAGCACGTCGCGTTTTGCAATGACGAAGGAAACGCCGGGCACGCCGTGCAGGCATTTGTTGGCGGTTGCGGCGCAGGCGGCGACGTGCCAGGCGTCAAATTCAATCGCCTCCGCGCCGAAGCTGCTGACCCCGTCCACGAGCAGCGGTATGTCGTATTCCCGGCACAATGTGGCGATCGCCGGAAGATCATTGAGCCTCCCGGTGGTTGTTTCATGCTGGACGATGGCGATGTGGGAAATTTTATTAGTGCCGATCGCCGCCGCCAGTCGTCCGCGATCAATGGCGCCGGTCCAGTCATGCTGCAGGCGGATATGGTGGATGCCGTGGGCCGCGGCGATTTTCGACATGCGCTCGCCGTAGACCCCGTTCTCGATGATGAGCAGGTTGCCGCCATCCGGCACCAGGCTGATCAGCATGGCTTCGACCGCGGCCGTCCCGGAACCGGGGAGCAGCACCGCCGCCCACCGGTCCGCCGGCAACCGGTAGACTTCGAGCAGATCCTTGCGGATGGTTTCCTGCAAGGCGGAAAACTCCGGTTCGCGGTGGCACAGATCGGGTTTCAGCAGCGCCTGGCGCACGCGCTCGCTGAGATTGACGGGGCCGGGGTTGAGCAGGATGTACCTGTCCATCAGAAACTCGTCCCGATGTGCTGCATCAGCCGCCGGAGCACGCCGGGAGGCCCGATGGCCGGGCGCGGCAGGTTATCAATCGTACCAGGCCTGATCTTGAGATGCCCGAATCTCGGTCCAGTGCAGTCCCTGGCGGCCAGAAGTTCCTCGATGAGGGCGATATCCTCACCCTCGTAGGCCGCGCCGTAGCCACAGGCACCGGCGATCTCCGCGAATCTGACGTTGACCGAGACCGTGGCCTGGGCGCCAGTGGAATCATGCGCTTCGTTATCCAGCACCAGGTGCACGAGGTTGGGGCCGCCGTAGGTGCCTATCGTGGCAAAGTTGCCCATGCGCATGAGCGCAGCGCCGTCGCCTTCGATCACGATGACCTCCAGATCCGGGCGGGCGAGCGCAAGGCCGAGACCCAGCGATGAGGCGCATCCCATCGAGCCGACCATGTAAAGGTGATTGGCGCGATCCGCGAGGGCAAAAAGCTCCCGGCCCGTGTAACCCGTGGTCGCCACCAGCACGGTGCCGGATTCAGGCGTCTGTTCAATCAGGCGTTTCAATACGGCGCTCCTGGACGGCCGTTCCTTATCTCTGCCCGGGAACCGCTTCCGGCGGCACCCGCCGCTTGCGGGCGTAACCGAATCCTTTTCCAGAGGGTGGGGGGCTACTGTGTCTTTCTGCATGATGAAGCCGTAGGGGCGGTTCTGCCCGCGCATGTAATTCAGCGACCGTTCCAGCGCCGGTTCAATCGCCGTGCCCTCATCCGGGAAAGGCTCCCACGGCACTTCCATCGTTTCGAACAACGCCCCGGTAATCCTGCCCATCAGTTCATGCTGCGGTTCGTCGTTTACGCCCGGCGCGCCGCGGTGGGTGGCGATGATGATCATGGGGATGCGGAACACCCAGGCCAGCGAGGTGATCGGGCTGACGGCATTGCCGAGCCCCGAATTCTGCATCATCACCACCGCGCGTTCGCCGCCAATGGCGGCGCCGGCCGCCGTCGCCAGGGCGTCGCCCTCGTTGGCGGACGATATGTATTCAAGGGTGTCGTCATTGATGACGTAGTTGATGAACGGCGTCAGGAAGGAGCAGGGTACACCCGTATAGCGCCTGAATCCCAGCCGGCGGGCCGGCTCGACAAATTCTTCTGCCTGTATCAACTGGTTATCCCGGCGCCTGTTTTCGGTGACAGGTCAGGTTTTTGCAAAATCACCCGCGCGATCGATGTCTGCAATGGAATTGACGTCCAGCCAGTGGCCGTGGATGTAATGCACCTTGACGGGCCGGCCGTGTTCCACGAGGTGATTGAGCAGGTCGGGCATGGTGTAGCGGGGAAAATCCTCGTGCGGC
>Ga0137829_11924194_pt1 | contig 15122 bp, 18 predicted proteins | sample OV2TP2_FD_97737 | JGI IMG/M metagenome (GOLD analysis project Ga0137829, IMG submission 97737) | reverse complement strand
ATCTTGAACGAACTGATGCCGTACTTGGCCAGGAGCGCTTTCATCCCGTCGTTCGTGTATCCTGACGCTTTGGCTTTGCCGAAGAAGCGTTTGAGTTGGGCTTCTGAGATAAACTTGACGGGTTTGTCGCTATTTTCCTTGGGCTTGTCAGTGGGTTTCGGTTTCTCGTCGGCTGACGGCAGACGGCCAAACTCTTTGTCATACTCTCGCATCTTGGCTTTGCACCATTCCCACACCAGATCAGCGTGCGACGCCCAGTCATTAAACGGAATATGGTCGCGGATCGCGCCCATCATCGTGCCGAACATCATAAAGATTTTGTCTGATGGTCTCTCGTACATGGCTTACCTCCTCTCCTTCTTGATCACTTTCTTAAACATCACGCTCACCGAACTAACCACACCGATGGCAGTGGGAGGTAAGCTGTTCATCGCCGCTTCGAGCTCCCGGTGAGGCACGGTCAGCGCGCTGTGTTTGACGCACACGTACTTCCACGTTCCCCACGGCGGGTCAATGGCAATGAGCGCTGTCCCGCATTTCGTGCAGATCTCTTTGCTCCCGTATACCGTGCATCGGTGCACCTGGTCGCTCCAGTGGAGTTCCACGTGGTCGCCTTCATAGAGCATCAGTTCTTTCTCCATCTCCTCTCTCCTTTGTGGCACAGGAACGCTGTAGAACGTCAACTGCTCCACCATGTCATGCCTCCTCCTCTGAGCATCGGGCATCGCTCCCCTTCTGTTCAATCTGGGTGATCAGCCGCTTCGTGAGGGGTGGATCCTTGATCTCGTCAAGGAGCCGCTTCAGCTCCTTGACCAGACGTTCTGCCTGTGCAATTAACGGTGCCACTCTCATGGCTTCTTTTCTCTCAATCATTGTTCGGTACCCCCTCTCATTGTGTGCCTCACTCCGGGACACGGGGTGGCTGGCACCACAGATATGTTTTGTATCAATTCCTCAATCTCTTCAAGATAGACGGTGTGGTACCCCTGATCCTCAAACAGAATCTTTGCAATCGTCAGTGCGCGGAGCCAACGGCTGAACCGGAGCTCCTGGTCGGTCATGCGTCGCCGTGCCATCACTCCAGCTCCTCAACCGCGACCACCCTGACCGTGAGGGCGCTCTGTGCACGGGTCTCATGCTCTGTCTTTCTCACGGTGGGGCGAAGGTTCTCTCGTGTTTCCATCCCATCCCTCCTTTCTCGCCAAGGCCGTTTCTACAAGCTGGTTGATCAGTGTCGTCATACGGATTCCGCGAGCTTTGGCTTCTTGATAGAGCTGCCGAATCAGATCATCACGAATCCTGGGCTGATACATACCTCTCCTCCGGTAAGGGCACGGCGTGCCGTGCCTGTTCGTTGTGAACACGCTTGGTGAGATGAACACACCTTCATCACTTCTTTAGCGTCACGGTCAGCAATCGCCTCGTGCTTCAGTCAAGCGATTCCAGGCACATCATGCGGACTGCCCCTCGGTGAATCACGAACATTCCTTCATGCATTGTTCTCCTCCTTTGTAAACATGATTGTTCCCTCCATCCGTTCTCGGAACCATTTCCGGGGACGGAATGAGAAAGCAATGGAAACGGGAGTTTAAGAGGGGGGCACGACACATTGACGCCAGAGATCCGGATAGGGAGATGTGTGACCTTTACGGTGCTCGACTCTGCTTTTCTGTAGAGCGCTGGACAAGATAGGTGAAGAGGGCGCCTCGACTCTTCTTGATCTGCTGTGGTGGAACCTGCTTGACCTGATCAAAGATCTCTCTCAGGAGGTGTTCTGGATACCGCTGAGCATACGCAAGGTACAGGCCAAGATTGTGTTCATCCTGGAGGCCCTGAGCGATCTCAAAAGCAAGGAACTCTTCGTTGGTCGTGGGGTGGAATGATTCCATGCGGTTTCTTCTTACAGGAAAAAAGAGACTGATCTGCATGAACGTCTAACGTCTTTTTTTATGACTCTCTTTCACGTTCTCTCGTACAGGAAGTGCGGGCGTTGCGCTTTTGTGGCTGAGTGACGCCACATTCGAGGGGTGCAAACCTTCAGGAGGTCGGTCATCCTTGGCGACTCTGGAAGGACACGTCTGACCCATCTGGTCTGTCACCTCTGTCTTTTCTCTGTGAACTTGTCCACAGCTTGTCCACAGACGTTCCCCCAGGTGTACACAGATCAAGAGATACCTCCCGGTGTTATGAACCCCCACATATCCAGCAACTCGGAGAATCTTTAACCACCGGCCGACGGTTCGCTGGCTCATCCCCATCTCGCGGGCAATGGTTGCCACCTTTCGGAAGACTCTGCCCGTTGCTCGATCAGCATGCAGGATGAGGTAGAGAAAGAGCCAGATCGCACTTCCCATGCGATGGTAGTGTGTGCCTTTCGGATCCACAACAAGGTCTCGCCACACCGGCGCCCACCAGTTCTTAGAGGTTTTGATCGACATGGATGTATGAGCGGTTTTTGTCTGTGGCTTCAAGCTCTCTCAACGCCTGAATGAACGTCCGTACATCAACCTGCGCTCCCCGGCTGGACCAAAAGTGTTGAGTCAGTGTTCGGTTGGTTGTGCTCCAGGAGTGGTGATGAGTGTTCTGTGAGGGGTGGTTGGCCATTGTTCAATAGCAGAGCTCGCAAGGGAATCACGCACTCTTTCCTTGCCTCTTGATCCAGGTAAGCCCCAGCGCAACCGCCATGAAGAGCGAGGTGTAGTGCGGCTCGGTATCGCCGATGCCTCTGGGCTTTTGAGGAAGGTAACGAGTCAGCTCTGGGTAGCGGGTAGCAATCATCTGACAGAGATCAGCTTTCGTGAGGGGTGTACCAGGAGGTGAGAGAGCTTCCTTGATCTCCCGTGGCGTATACTCAATGACCGTGATGCTCCGTTTCCGAGCCAGAGCCTTGATAGGGGTCACCACGCGAGGCAGGAAGCGGCTCCGCCGTGAACCGCGATAGGGTGTCTTTTCCATCACGAGGGTCTCGGGGCAGAATGTAGTGAAGAGGTGCGACGCAAGCCGCTCTCCCTCTTCAGCAAGCCGCCAAGGAACCCGTTTGATCCGGAGGTTGCGCACGCTGGCCTCGATGAGACGAGCCTTCTCAAAGACCGCCATCCCGATCTTTCGAGTCCCTGGATAGAGGGCCAGCGTGATGGGGTTATGGGAAGCTGGTTCATATGCCGTGGACTGAAACGTTTGAGTAAGCACCTTCTGGTTTCGGTGTACTTCGGCATTGGCTTGCGCAAAGATCTCAGGAAAGAGCTGATCCAGCGAGGTCTGATAGGCCGCAGCAATGGACGCGGCGCTGCGCAGACTTGGGAGCCGTTCACCACGCTCATAGCGAGCAATCTTTTGCCGATCCCCACAACCAATGAGAAACGCGGCCTGAGATTGAGATAATCGGTAGTGATTGCGAAACTCCGCTAACCTGTTGTGAGGATAGTGTGGTGGCATGCGAACTCCCTTTGGCAAAACGAGAGGGAAATACAAAGAACCGAGACGACTCTCCTTCTCAGTGTAAAAGAGCTTCTCAACACCTAAAAGGCGAGAGAAGGGGAACCAATTGGGCCTCTTGTCTCTCGCCTTTTTTCTTCAGCAGGAAATCAATCAGGATGGCAGGTGATGACCTTGAGCAAAAAAGCGATCGAAGAATTTAAGGTGATCTATCTGAAAGAGTTTGGGGAAGAGATCTCGGACGCACGGGCCGAAGAGATGGGACTCAATCTCCTGCGGCTCTTTCAGCTTATCTCTCGCCCGCTTCCCCATGAGCCTCTGCACGATTGCCCTATTCACCATGGGATATTATCTTCTCGGGATGGTTGACACGGGAGTCGTGATGAGTATGATGACGTGAACGCACTATGCAGGGGTATTTTCTCTACTGTCGCAAATCGTCAGAGTCTGAAGATCGGCAGGTCTTGTCGATTGAGTCACAGATCAATGAGCTCAAGCAGCTTGCCCAGCGGTTGAATCTCACCGTGAGCGAAATCTTGACCGAGGCGCAATCGGCCAAAGCCCCCGGGCGGCCAGTTTTTAATGCCCTCATGCAGCGAATCTACAAGGAAGAAGCAAAGGGTGTGCTCTGCTGGAAGCTCGACCGCTTGGCTCGCAATCCGATTGATGGCGCTGCCGTGATCTGGGCGATCAAGCAGCACAACATTGAGATCGTGACCCCTTCCAACACCTACCGCCAGCAAGATGAGAACACGATTCTCATGTATATCGAGTTTGGCATGGCGCAGAAGTATATTGACGATCTCTCAAAGAACGTGAAGCGCGGGCTCAAGACAAAGGCCGAGCACGGCTGGTTCCCTGGGCCAGCTCCCCTGGGGTACCTGAATCATCACACTCGTGAGAAAGGAACGTGTATCGTCATCAAGGATCCTGAACGTTTTCCCCTCGTCCGAAAGATGTGGGATCTTATGCTTATCGGGCTCTCTACCCCGCCCAAGATCCTTGAGCTTGCAAATCATACATGGGGCTTTCGTACCCGACCCATGAACAAGCTCGGCGGGAAACCGCTTGCTCGAAGCGGAATCTATCGGCTATTGACTGATCCCTTCTACTACGGCTGGTTTGAATACCCTCAGGGAAGCGGATCGTGGTACAAGGGGAATCATGAGCCGATGATCACCGAGGAGGAATACGACCGGGTTCAGGTTCTCTTGGGCCACAAGGGGAGACCGAGACCCATTGTTCACACCTTTGCCTTTACCGGGCTCATCCGGTGTGGCGAGTGTGGAGCCATGGTAACGGCTGAAGAGAAACACCAACTCATCTGCCCGGTATGCCGGTACAAATTTGCCTACCGCACAAAAGATCGCTGTTCCCGCTGCCAGACCCTGATTGAACAGATGAAGAATCCTACCTTCCTCCACTACACCTACTATCACTGCACCAAGAGTAAAAACCCTCACTGCACGCAGGGGAGCATCGAGGTGAACGAACTGGAGAAGCAGATTGATGCCTACCTCTCTCGCATTGAGATCTCGAAGCGGTTCAGGGACTGGGCCATCACCTACCTTCACGAACTCTACGAGGGAGAGATCAAGGACCGAAACCACATTCTCCACTCGCAACAAAAGGCGTATCAGGACTGCGTAAAGAGACTTGATAACCTTGTGAAACTGAAGACCTCCCCTCAGAATATCGATGGAAGTCTGCTCTCTGACGAAGAGTATGGAACGCAGCGCGTTCAGCTTCTCAAGGAGAAGGCGAGGTTGGAGGAACTCTTGCAGGATACAGGGCACCGGGTAGAGAGGTGGCTGGAACTCTCAGAGAAGACATTTGAGTTTGCCTGTTCGGCACGGGCGTGGTTTGCCCAAGGTGATCTCAAGACCAAAAAGGAGATCTTTTCTGCCATTGGTTCGAACCTGGTCTTACGAGACAAAACGCTCTGGATTGAAGCCAAAAATCCGTTTTTGATTTTAGAGAAGTCTCTCCCCCGTATTCCTGACGCTCAACCAAGGTTCGAACCTGCAAAAGTTGGCTCAAGTCAAGGAAAAAACGGGCATGGTGCGCCCGCTTTCATCCCAATGCTCCGCAGAAGGGACGACGTTCGAACCGATGTCTACGAAAAGAGAGGGAAATGCCGAGAACTGGTCACAAAAGTTCTGAGGCACATCATGGGCTGTGAAATAGAGTGCCCGGAGCTGTTACTCCAGCTCAGAGAGTTGTTTCGCGAGCGTGTGACTCACGCGGTGAACTGACTCACCACTCCTTCAGTCTACCCATGCTGCTTGTTCTTTAGCAATATAAACCCCCAAGGGAATGTTAAATGTCATCCGCCAGTTCCAACAGAAAAGTAGACCTTTGACAGCACATAAAGAAAGATGCCCCGTGAGCTTCACGGGGCACTTATCGAGAGGCCATTCACGAACGGAGGAAATCGTGTGTAGCGATCCGTTCAACTTGATGGATAGTCGTCCAAACAATATCCTGATCAAATGCTCTCTGGCATCCTAACTTAAGTCTCTCGAGATGTGCAATTAAGGCGGGGGATTGCAGGGATACAGGGGCGTCTGCGAAGATCAGTAAGATTGCATCTCCTTTGATCTGTTGGTTTTCATCGAGCCACCAACCACTGAAGATTGATGGGAGGCCTGTGGGGAGGCCTTTCAGAGTCAGAGTGACCCCACCACAAATCCGAATGAAGTTTGAGACAACCAGATCAATAAAGCGGTGCTGACGGCGTGTCGTAGGTTGAGGAAGTAGAAGCGTAATTCTCGCTCTGATCTCTAAAGGCATTAAAGCAGTTTCTCATAACTCTCTGCCAACTCCCACAAAAGTTTCTCAGCTTCTTCTCGGGTGGGGAGGGCTCTTTTGCCGGTTGAGGTTATCGGGAAGATCTCGATAACACCGTTGGCCTTGAATTTTTTGAAGAGTTTGCCCGACTCAGTATTGGTCGTCAGTTGTTCGATTTCTTTCTGTCCAATGACTACAGTTAGGAAGCCAGCATAACTAAACGGTACGGAGTCTTCTGTCAACGCCACGCACAAATCACCAAATGCATCTCCATCCTTGAATTTCACTCCTATTCTTTTAGAAGTCTTCATAAAGCATCCTTTACTATCTGATCCTCCTTCTCCCAAAAATAAAAGGAGCTGCTCTCAGCTAACAGCTCCTTTACTTCCTTGTTAAGGTGCACGATTATCATTAATGATAAATGCTAGTTGTGAGAAGTCGGAGAAGTCAAGTCCAACATTGACAGAGTTTTTTAGAAGTGCCATAGTAAGATTAGAATAGAATGGCTGCAGCACCGTACCAGCGCTATACAGCCTTTCTGACGGGACCCTCTCCGCTAAGAAGTGCTTGGCGGCCATGTTAGTGGAGAGAATCTTGCCTATATTTAGCCCGCCGGTTTGATCAGTGGCGGGCCTTTCTCTTTTTTGTGACTGAAAAAACTCGCTTGGAATTCTTTATAAAAAGGAATTTTGTTTCCTAATAGAACACAGTATTTTATCCTGTTAGGAAACATATTCAGTTTAGCTTATACTAGAAGATCAAGTCAAAGGAAATTTCGCCCAAGGAGCATCAATCCCTAGATAAGTCTGATTACACGGGGGTAAAAGATGAACATTCAGAAACGACTGGGAAGACAAATCAGGGAACTGAGAAAAGAACGGGGATGGACACAGGAAGAGTTAGGAGAGCTCTGTGGGGTAAAAAGGGCACACATCTCCAAGATAGAAAACGGGGTAGCTCACCCTTCGATGGAATTGATTTTTAAGATGGGCGAAATTTTTGAGCGTGATCTTCGCTTTATAGAGTCTCGCTCGCCGGAAGGAGAAATGTTCAGTGAACAGATTCCCTGTGCTCAGTTCTACCCCACGCGAGAAGCAGCATATAGCGCTGTTCCGCCAATCATTGAGCGAGTTTCTACCAGAGAGCAAGAGGAGAAATATATCCTCCATGCCGCCCTACACGGGCACACTGGTAGACGGATACCGAAGCCGTTCCAGTTAGACCCGGCCCTCAAAGCTTTTGATGATGCAATGCACAAATGCATTGTATCCCCAGAGTGGCAGGTTCGTGAGATTTTCAATATTACGAATGAAGAGCGGCTCGAGATGGTATTAGAACATCTTGAAGAAACTAAAGACTCGGAAAACTACGAGTTACGAGCGGTTTCTCTTCCAGATGCCCCCTCTCTTTTTTCTCCTTTAGTCATTGGGAGCAAAGACTTTCTAATAGGTTGGGAGGAACTGCGATACTTTCGTATTCGTTGTGCAATTCACTTGCATGGGGAGGATTTTGCCAAGATGGGGAGTGAATACTTTGATGCTCTTTGGCTTCGGGAGGATCAGCATATATTCGTGCTGAAGTCTGAAGCCGGTATGAACTTAGAGGAAATTGATAAGCTCCACCAGAAGATCAGGGAGAAGGAGAACAAGGTCTAGCAATCCATTCGAGCCGATGAGTGAATTAATCTCTCCTCAGACTTACACCGTAACCCCAACACTTATAGCCACAATGGCACATCTCCTTCATTTAAATACAGAGAAGCTGGCTTGAACAAGCGGGAATCTGCACTTCTGGCAGAGAAGTCGCCGCGGCCCGAAGAGCAATTGCGCGATTGGGAATAGCGGACCGAGTAGTGGATCGATCTCGCCAAGTAAACGCTTATCTTCACCTGTCATAGCCGGGCGTGGTTTGCGCTGGCCACGCTAGACGACAAGTGACAGATCCTGATGACTCTCGGAGCGAAGGATATTAAACATTCATGCGAAACGACTGGAAATCTTACGGCCTCGACGCCACAGCGGAGAGGATAATGGCACAAAGCCAAAGCTAGGATTTTCTGCTAGCTTGCCTGGTGCGTCCCAGCCACTTATGATAGAGGTCGTAATACTTGCCGGGATTGCGATCAAATAGCTGTTTGACTATACCCTTAATCCTCTTATCAGACGTGGAAAAGTTATCGAGCAAGGGAATCACGTTATCGATGTGAATTTCAAGCTCTTTTGAAAATTCCAGAATGATCTCGATCGCGTTCAAGAACTTCTTCTGTCCGCCTTTTTCGTAGATCAATTCTAAAATCTCACCATTGTAAAGGGAGGGCCACCAATACATCTCTGCGATGTTGTCATGACCGACGTTTATGCGATAGAAATCCCTCTCTTGCTGGAGGCAGGTTAGGAACAGCTCATAAAGCTTGTCAAAATCATAGCCGTGAGTTATTCCTTCTCTGACAGCTATGTAGATGATTTGAAAGATCCCACGGCCAAAATCCTTCAAAAGGTATTTGAGATAGGTATACGCAAGAGCAAAAGACTGCTTGCCGTCATCAGTAGAAGGCGCTGCATCTCTCATGATCTTTTCGAACTGGGCTCCAAATGAAAATCTCTTGTCAGGCTCAAGACCATCAATAACCTTGAGGAGGAGTTTCTTAAACTTTTCATCGCTGAACTTGTCTGGACCGAGATCGTCGTAGAGACCTGGGAGCGCAAATTCCCACTTTTCATAGGCGTTTTTGCGGAATTCCGCATAGTAGACGAACAAGAAGGCCGCCTCAGCGATTGCCTCTTGAGGGAACGTAGAGAGGGCATTCAAGAGCTTCCAGGCATCTTGCTCGTTCAGTGTTCGAATAGGATCAAAGACGTGGAGGATACTTTTCGCAAGAGCTTTCTGAACATTGGTGGATGCCTTTGCAATATCGCCAAGTAAGGCAAACGCCATGTCTTCCACACGCTTGGCCACTCGCAGGGCAGTTGCTTGATCATCGTTGAAGAATAGCGTGTGACGATCGTGCGGTAAGACTGCCAGGCGCTTTTGGGCGAGTTGGTCTAAGGCGAAACATGCCATGTGCTTCACGTACCAGTTCTGATCCTGCGAAAGTTGTTCAACAAGATCGATAATTGTGGGGATATGGGCACGTCCCTCCAGAACTGAGCACTGCATCAAAACCCAGCAACAACGCCCGCGCACTGAGGTAATAATGCGCGGCTCTTTTCCTTCAAGAATGCTCTTGTGCTCGTTATGTTGATCCTCGGAATCTTCGGGGTCTTGCCCGGGAAGATATGGATCGGGATCGTTGACAAATACACCAACGATCCTCAGGGCTTTCCCTATCTCTTGGTGATATGCCAAGCGTCCCGCAAACCGAACCAATGCTTCTCGAAATTGAGAGAAAGGAAAGCGTTCAGTAATGCGCTTTATGTCATTGTTGAAGCTGCTGAGCAGCGGATCTATAAAGTCACGGTACACTCTTGTCAGAAGCTTCAGGTCATCAGACTCATCGTTGCTCCTGGAGTTAAAAAGACTGGATGCGATGAGGATCTGCTGGTTCTTCGAGAGGTGCTTACGTTGTAGGGTTACTTCCCAGATTTTTCTGCCCGCATCAAAATCCTTCTTGAGCATTTCATAGAGAAGTGCTGCGGCATCGTCTGTGTAAAAGGGGTCTTGCTTGTTGACAAAGAAATCGGACAAAACGAATTTCGTCAACAATTCAACTGCATAGGGGAAATCCAGCTCAAGGAATCCCCGTGCAGTCTCAAGAATGCGAATCTTGATGCTGAACCGCTGATAGTAACGGTCATCATCAAGCCACTGTTTGATGAGCCTCTTTGCTTCCGCATGGTTGTTTTGTGCCAGGGCAGCGACGATATCTTCGACAAATACACTCCCAGGCACTCCGTACCTTCGGACGGTCAGCGCGACCAACCGCCACTTTTTCTCATCACTGAAACGACTGTCTCCACGAATCGCCTGATAGATCAGTTCTGATTTATGAGGAATGCCTTTCCGAGCGAGGATACACTCTCTCAACATCTCGAATGCCTCCCCAGACATTCTGGTTTCATCCTGGGCATATCGTTCCAAGATCATTGGTATAACTGCCCGATTAAGAAAGTCGGGTTTTTGCGTGCTCACATCCCCGGTAGTCGCTATACACATACGCTTGATAAACTTCCATGCCTTTTCTTTGTCGCGTGAGGATCGATAGTACTCTACTAACACGGGTTGCAGCACATCGCTCACAAAATGCTTGTCGCTGACGACATACTTATTGCCCCACGACGACGTTATTCCACCAATATACTCCCATCCATCAAACTGTATGTTTTTCCTGTATCTTCGATAAAACTTAGTGTGTTGCTCAGCAAGTATCCTCACGAATTGAGTAAGGCGCTGCTCAACATCCTTCCCAAGCCAATCGCGCAAAATCCAAAAGATATCCCGTGGTGTTGGATGATAGAATTCGCCAGCTCCTTCGATGACATTGAATGTTGCCAGCACAAAACGAACCAGCGCTTCTTTAAGTGAGGCTTCTGCATGCTCGTAGATATATTTCAGGAGTTTACAAATTTCCTCCTTATCCCAGGAGTCATCACTCACGCTCTTCAGGTAAAACAGTTCATTGGACCGGCCCTCGATGAGTTTTTTGATCACCTCAAAGCCTTCAGCGGCAAAACGCTGATCAGTTTCGACGATGTTCTTAATGATCTCAACAATCTCCACATCGAAGAAATCTCGTTGATAGAATCTCCTCACATCAGCAATGTGATCTTTTAAGAAGTCGAGAATGTATCGTCGATTTTCATCCGTGTGGGCATTCTCCTGGAAAATTTTGAAGAGACGGAACGAAAAGCGATACACCTTAGACAACTGCCAGATGGTATGCCACTCCCTCAGGTTCTGTATTTTCCGTTGAGCCAGCTTCTCAAGCGCAAAAAACATCAACGATGGCTTCGATGAGAGCGCTTTGAGCGGCACCTCTGCCCACACGGGCGATCGATTATCGTCGATGGCGTCAATGATACTCTGCAACTGCACTTCTACGGCGACACGCGCATCGTCAAAGTAGCCGCTATATGTACTCGCTCTTGCCCGAATTTCCCTGATCTCGGAGAGGATGTCTTCCTTTGTATACACCGCACCGTGAGCCGAGCCTTCATAAATCTTCTTACGTAAGAGATGGTCGGCTTGGGCTTCAAGCTCATCTTCGGGGAGCCAGAAGTCAAGGAGTTCGCTAAAGAGCGAATACACAACCAGGTGATTATGCTTCTCTCGAACATGCCAAAATCTCACCTGACCCAGGACTGCAATGTGGTGATCAGAAAACCTCTTTTTCTTAAATTTCGGCGTGAGAACCTCACCCCAATATTCCATCTGCTCCACAGCATTGTTCATGTCTTGGTCTATACTCGCGCAGATGATCAGGATCTCATCGTGCTCACCCACAGCGTTTTTAGAGAGAATGGTTTGAAGCACTCCCTTCAGATGAGGGTAACCAAACGCTTTCTCCCACGCTTTGGACTCACAAATAATTTTTCTCCCATCCTTAAAGACCAGATTGAAATCCTCGAATCCTGTGGCCTCAAGCTCGATGTGTGAGAAATTGGGGTCTCGCAGGTATTGTAAAAAGAGCGACATCGCCGCCCACGACTGCGCATTGATCCCTTTGTAGTTGTGTTGGCCTTTGCGACTCATGTTCTTGGTTCGCCTTCTGTTGTATTCATTAGAGGTATTGGACCACTGGTCATCTGTATGTTGTTCGTCGAACTCTTTTTTCACTTGTTCATACGACTAGCATCCGACTGTACACCAAGCACAATGACGATGGAAAGGCTCACCTCCAGCCCTATGAAAGAGACCCTGATTATGAGTGCTCAGGGTCTCTTCCTTGTCTCATGACCGACGTTGGTCTTGGAATCATGGGCCTCCAGAAACTTTCTTAATGGCTCTGGCTCCTTGGTGACGATAAAGACCTCTTGGACAGCGCCGCCGTGTTGGGCCATGAGCTTCGCCCCTGTGTGAGTGACATACTGAAAGCGAACGTGGAGCGCTGGTGTTGCTCCTCTCGCTCGCTTGATGGCTCCAGGGATAATGGCTTCTTCATACTTCAGAGGCTCAAGATGTTCCTCAAGAAAGCGTCGCAGGTCCTGGATCATGCTGTGCTGGTATTTGATTGTGGAACTGCCAGCCCTGTGCTTCATGTCCTTACTTCCTTGCGCCTACCCGGTGCTATCCTGCACCATCATCTTGGACCGGAAAACCAGATCGCTGATGATCACTGAATACGCCTCGATCTTTCCGAGCTGATCAACAGGGAGGTGAACGATAACCCTCGCGCACTCTTCATCTGATACCATGCGACTGACGAAACTCTTCCTCGAGTGCGGCAAGACGACTCAGATACTGCTCGCATAGAACGCGCATCTCCCCTGCCAATCGCTGGAGTTCCAGATCAGGGACATGCCGATAGATGATGCCTCCACGCTCCGTCCGCTCAACCACTTTGCGATAGGAGCCATCGAACCCTCTCTTGTGTTGGAGGTACTCTGCAATGCGCTGGCGAATCTCCTCATCGGTCAGATAGGCGATTTTCTCCCACTTCCACTCTGCAGGTGGGTCATCGGGGTTATCAATTTTATACACCTGATAGAGGCCATAGCGCCCTCCATGGATGAGGAGCGCGTGCTGGTGAGAGTGGATAAATGCCACGTCTGGTGACGTATCCTCAGCCTTGAAGATCTCCTCGGTCTCAGGATCACAATCATCCAGTGGGAGGGTCCACACATCAGGATCGTCAAAGAAACGGAGGAGGAGCGGATTATGACAACTTCCTCCTGGCGGCTTATCATACGCAATGGCGGTTGGTTCCTGCTCTAACCATTTCCTTACATCGATCTGTTCAATCGTGACGGTGGCGCGACCAACGCCAATCGCCTTTTTCCCTCCTGATTGAAGGTGTGCCACCACAGCCCGCATACCCTTGCATGGAGCATTCTCAGGAGTCAGGTCATTGAGGTCAGTACAATAATCGTGAAGAGTAGTCATACGGTATACTCCCTTGTTCAGTGTAAAGAATACGGCCCCGAATGACTGAGACACCTGCCATCCGGCCAGTATTCGGCTGCTATTTTAAAAACCACCGTGGTGAGGTGGAACAGTCTATTCCCAGTCATTCGAGGTTTTAGGCAAGGCCTCCTCAGGAACGCTGCCCCACGGAAGTACAGGGGATGCAGCGTCAGATCTCTTCTTTCCTCACGGAGGCAGTATCTCTCAATCGGCGAGTCTTCAACGCTCACCGCTTCGATTTAGAGTGACTCCAATCGTACCCCTGCAATCATCTCAAAATGACGGCGGTTGTTGGTCAGGAGGATCAGGTTGTGCTGGAGGGCAGTAGAGGCAATAAAAAGGTCAGGATCGCCGACTCTTTTTCCTTCGGCACGCAGACGGCCTCGTTCCCTCCCGAAGATCTTACAGGTTTCCTCATCAATGCCGATGACCGTCACGCCTCGAAGAAAATCGTTCAGTGCTCGCTCATTTCCGTCGGGATCGCTCGAGTAATAAATGCCCTCGTAGAGTTCTGCGAGGGAGATGATGGAGAGCGCCAGTCCTTCTGACTGCAGCTCTCCCAGGCGTTGCACAATGGGAGGATGATTGTTGAGGTAGTGAATCACCCAGTCGGTGTCAATGAGAGAGCGCATCGTCATACGCGGGGTTCAGGTCGGGTTGCAATCAGACGATCGGCATAGATATTACGGATGAGGGCCTCCGCATCAATCGTCCCTTTCCATCCTCCCGCGGCTCGGCGAAACGCCTCAACGTCTCGCTCCGAAGGTACTTCAAGAATCGTGACTGTGACCTCTTTCCCCTCAGGGAGATTAACACCCTCCAGTAACTCTAACATGCCGCCTTTCATTCGAGCACGGATTGTCCCGCCCATGACCCTTCTCCTTCTTTTCGTCTTGAGTCGCATAAGCATTGCCATCGTGGTTTTAGTATAAAGCATTGATACTCTCTGTCAAATACGAAAACGCTCTTGAGACAACTCCAGCAAAGGAAACGGAAGCAGGGGGTGTAAGAATAGGGACACATCAGAACAGGAGGGTGTCCAACAAATCAGGAGGCAGGGATCACAAAGGGGGTCTCAACTCCCACCTTTTACAGCAAGCTTGAGGATTCTAAGCTAGAGAGGGACCACCTTACCCTATGCCTGAAGAAATACCAAGCCCCATCACTATTCTTGGTGAGACCTTATGGAGAAATGAGCGGACACGATTTGGCATCAAGCAGGAGGACCGGCGAGGACATCTCTACCTCATCGGGAAAACCGGGATGGGGAAATCAACGCTCCTGCTCAACATCGCGGTCTCTGACATCCAGACTGGCAAAGGGGTCGCCGTGATTGATCCTCACGGCGCCTTAGTCGAAGAGATCCTCGAGTATATCCCTGATGAGCGAGTCGAGGAGGTGATCTACTTCAACGCGGCCGACGTAGACCACCCGATTCCCTTTAACCTCCTCGAACAGGTTGACCCTTTTTACCGTCCCCTGGTTGCCTCGGGGATGATCTCCATCTTGAAAAAAATCTGGGAGGACTCCTGGGGGCCAAGGCTCGAGCATATCTTGCGCTATGTCATCCTCACGCTCCTTGAGTATCCAGGCTCTACGCTCCTTGACGTGCCTCGACTCCTGACCGAGCCATCCTTCAGAACGCAGGTGATGGCCTGTGTCACCGATCAGCAGGTCAGGGCCTTCTGGTTCAATGAGTTTGAGAAGTACTCCGCTCGCTTCCGCACAGAGGCGATCGCGCCGATCTTGAACAAGGTCGGTCAGTTCCTCGCAAGCCGTATTGTGCGGAACATCGTCGGCCAACCCATAAACACTTTTGATCTCAGAACCATCATGGA
>Ga0137829_11667786_pt1 | contig 15148 bp, 17 predicted proteins | sample OV2TP2_FD_97737 | JGI IMG/M metagenome (GOLD analysis project Ga0137829, IMG submission 97737) | reverse complement strand
GTTAATTATATAGTATCTAATAGAAAAAGAAAAAGCCCCCGATAAATTATTGGGGGTTATTTAGGAATCTTTAATCTCTTCCTTGATGAATTTATTACCATTGAAACCCAAACGAACTTTTACCTCACCCGCACCTTCATTTAACACCACAGTGTCAATAAACACCGGCCTGTGCCAGAATTTATAAATACGTTCCAGCGTTTCCTTGGCCCAATCCAGCTCCAGTTTTCGGCCATCATAACGATGGCGCAGAAGCAGTTTTCGGCTATTGTGAAGATTGGCATCCGCCACCTCGATTTGGGGCCGTCCCCAATTAGTCAGTCCATCCAGCAATTTTCGCTTAACTTGCTGAAATTGACGACTGTCAATGATCAAGTTCTCCTCTTCATCTTCCTTATAAGAAAAAAGCTTGAGTTGAAGAGCCAGCCCTTCGGTTAAGAAATATTCTATGAAGGTCAGATCGCAATGAAATTGCCGCACTTCAAAAATTTTTCGCCGGCCATCACCGATGGTTAGAGGCAAGTTTGTATTTTTTTGGGCATAGTCGAAAAAACTTTTTGGAATAGAGAAGTTTTCCGGCAGTAGTTGGTGATCGCTAAATTCTTTTTTAATCTGCTCCAGTGCTCCATAAATGCGGCCGCGTTTAGTCAGTTCTTTTTGGCACTCACGCATTAGAAATTTAGCGATTTTAGTTTTTCTTCGCTGTTTTTCTCGGGACAACGTCTGATACCGCCCTCGATCAATGCCCAAAAAACAACGAACATATCCCTGAATATCCTTCTTAATCAGCTCTAATTCGCCAAAACGATCCGATAGTAAATGATAATCAGACCACCAGCTCAATAATTTGTCGTCGCAATAAATTTTAGGAAAACCGCATCGCTCCTCTTTCAGGGCCCGCCAAAAGCAAAGAAATTCGTGCCATCGTCGCCCAAACAGAACAATGTCGCCATTGCAGTCATCAAAAATTATTTTAAAGACCACAAATTGATCCCAATTATCGAGCACGGTCAAATCATCACATTCTTCCCAGATTTTTCCGTGACGACCCGTATCCCAACGATGTTCGATATCCCGAAAAATTTCCAAACCCATCTTATAAGGATTCAGTCGGCCGGGATGTTGAGCAACCGTTCCGGAATGATGATCGGCGAAATCAATAATTTCCGCCGCAGAGGCGCCACCGTCTGTCATTAATTTAGAGTGCCAAAAAGAGGCCCATCCCTCGTTCATAATTTTTGTTTGCGCCTGGGGAGCAAAGTATATCCCCTCTTCCCAGATCACTTGCGCTATCTCCCGCTGCCAACTATCCAATGGCGAATGATCAATAAGAAATTTAAAGACATCGGCCACGGGCTCGGGCGGAAAAGCGATCTGTTTGTCTTTACGCAACTGCTGTTCTTTTTCCTTGGCCAGTAATTCTCTCTGCTTTTCAATCTCCTCTTCCGGATTGATAAATTTATCCATGTAATCTTTGGCTTGAAATCGGCCGCTCCACTTCTCCTCTTTCTCTCGTTCTTTTTCCAGCAAACTGACACTTTCGTCAATCACCCGTCTAATGCCTCCAGCATTGCGGTCAATTAGGTCCTCGACCGAGAGACAGGTATCGATCCATTGCTCAACAATCTCTTCTTTATTCGCGTCCGTCATGCCCTCTTTAATATTGGAAACCAACCGAGCATGATTGGCCATCATCGCCAACGCCTGTCGGTTGGTTTGTTGAAAATACTCGTTGTTGAAAAAGAAATCAGCATGGCCATAAACATGATTGATAACCAACTTTTGATCCACCGCGCTGTTGTTTTCCAGCAAATAAGCGTAGACCGGATCGTTATTGATCACCATTTCATAGATTTTCTGCAATCCATAGGCGTAGCCCTTGGCCAGCTCTAAATATTCCATAGCAAAACGGTAGTGTTCGTAACGATCGGGAAAACCACCAAAGGCCGCCAGCGCGTTAAGCGTTTCATAATCGCACACCTCAAACCAAACTCGTGCCTGTTGAGAGCCATTTTGACAACGCAAAAGATTGTGGAAATAAACAGCTCGCAATTCGGCCAAATATTTAGCTACTTCCAAATCAAAACTAAACCTAATTTTATTCATTAAACCCTCCTTTCCTTGGGCAGGGCAACTTTTAAGGCATCATAAATGCCATCCTTATCTCCAATTTCGGCCAAGGCAAGATGCTCATAATTGTCCTGAACTTTAACCAATTTATTCATGAACCCTCCCGAGCCATAAGGACTTTTCACCTGAAAGTAGGCAAATAATTTAGAACGCGGCAAAAGCTTTTCTTCCACAACCTCCAGAGCCAAAGCATTATCTTCGCCCCAGTTGTCGCCATCAGAAAAATGGAAAAAATAAATGCTGGTCTCGTTGGGATTGATATTGCGGCCATAATTTGATTCATATCGGCCCGTGCCATCCGTCATCTCGTCCGCCAATCGATAAGCCGATGAGATCCGCGTCCCTCCCGATTCTCGAGTGTGGTAAAAGGTATCGTGATCAACCTCGGCCGCTTCCGCATCATGAACAATGTAACGCATATCAACGCCGTGATGCTCGTAGCTAATCCAAAGCTCCAACCAAAAACAGGTTTGCCGCACAATTTCTTTCTGCTCATCGGTCATTGAACCGGAAACATCCATCATGTAGATAACGACCGCATTGGCCACTTTGACGGAATATGTTTTCCAAGACCGATAAATTTTATCCGGACGCACCGGATAAAATAGGTGCAGATAGGGCAGAATGCTGAACGACTTCTTTTTTAACCCCTGAATCGGCACGCCCGCCATTAAGCGCAGAAGGGCATTTTTCATAGATCGTTTTTTAAATAATAAACCCTCGGGCCCAGCGCGTCGGGCACTGGTATAGCGATCCTTTTTTTCCTCGATTTGATGTTGGCCCTTGTGATCCGGCGGCGGCAAGCCCAACTCGTCCCCCAACATTGATGCTAATTCATCAAGATTGATATCCACCTCAATTATGTGGCCGCCAGGTTTATCGCCAGCGCCACCACCCGGCTGACCCTGACCGGGTTGAATAACAGTACCCACTTCGCCCTCGCCCGCTCCCACTCCGCCGCGATTGCCAAAAATAAAATGAGGGTGAACAACATGGGGCACCGGGATGCTAATCAAGTCCTTACCCCGGCGACCAATCAACTCACCGCTCTGAATGTACCTCTTTAGGTCTTTTCGAATTTTTCCCTTAACAATCTGGTCAAAACGCTTTTTGATGCCATCGATAGAACTAGCCATATATCTTCCCTGTCAAAGTGTCTTTTAATAAACTAAACCATCAAAGAACAAAAGAAAAGAGCTCTTAATGAGCTCTTGTGATCTAGGGTGTTTTTCTGGCATCGCCTCTGGCAAAGATACTGGCTACAAAGTTCAAAACGTCAGTGGCGCAAACATCGCAATAGCCATAGTTTTTTATCAAGCGACTCTTGACCACATCGATTTTGGCTTGAGTGTCAGAATCAATCGCCACCGACACCAAGTTAGTCAACTTAATGGAATCTTTTTGATCTTCAAAAAGTTTTAGTTCCAGGGCCTTCAGCAATCGTTCGTTGGAGCGGAAATCGAAGGGCTTGCTCTCAAGCGCCAAGCCGCCGATATAATTCATAATCTCACGCCGAAAATCTTCTTTGCGACTCTCCGGAATTTCGATTTTTTGCTCCACCGATCTCATCAGCCGTTCATCCGGTTCCTCCTTTTGGCCGGTATATTTGTTACGAACTTTTTCCTTAAGACAATAGGCCTTAACATTATCCAAGTAGTTGCTAGCCAAACGCCCCAAGGCCTCCTCGTCGGCGGCAATGGCTCGCTGCACTTCATTTTTCACTATGTCTTCGTATTCCTCCTTTACTGTCGCAATTAATGCTTTATAGCTTTTGCGCACGTCGTCGCTGGAAATTAAAGAATGATGGCGCAAGCCCTCATCCAATTCGTCCAACACCATAAAGGGGTTGAGGCAATTATCATGTGGGTGACTGACTAAAGCATTGGAAATTTTGTCCTGCGCGTAACGCGGAGAAATACCAACCATGCCTTCATTGACCGCCTCTTCCCGTAATTCTTTTACGTTGTCTTTGGTGTAACCCGGCAATGTTTTGCCATTATAAAGTTTTAGCTTCTGCAGTTTAGTCAAGTTGGCCTTTTTCGGCTCATCCAGGCGCGTAAGCACGGCCCACATAGCCGCCATTTCTAAGGTGTGGGGCGCAACGTGCTTGCCTAAATCCTTATTCGGCCCGTAATCCTTTTGATAGATTTTAATCTCATCTTCCAAAACGGTCACATAAGGCACGTCAATTTTGACAGTCCGATCACGCAATGCTTCCATAAATTCATTGGACTGCAATTTTCGGTATTCCGGTTCGTTGGTGTGGCCCAGAATCATCTCGTCAATATCGGTTTGCGCGAACTTTTTCGGCTTAATCTTGTGTTCTTGGGAAGCGCCCAGCAGATCATACAGAAAAGCAATTTCTAGTTTAAGCACCTCAATAAACTCGATCAGGCCCCGATTGGCAATATTAAACTCGCCGTCAAAATTAAAGGCACGAGGATCGGTATCACTACCATACTCCGCCACTTTGCGGTAATTAATGTCTCCCGTTAATTCAGTGGCATCTTGATTCTTTTCATCTTTTGGCTGAAAAGTGCCGATCCCTCGACGATCAATTTCGGAGATTAGAAAACGCTGCACTTGAATGTCGTTTTGCAAAATCGGCCCAAAATCGCCTCGGTGCAGGCGCATTTTATCGGTATAAAGTCGACGACAAAATGGACACAACTCACCCCAAAGGAAAGTCTCCAATGGGTAAGGCAGGTCAGAAACTTTTTTACCGGCCGCCCGCAAGGTTTCAGTGGCAAAATCCTTTCGCAGTGCAATAGGAATCAGACGCAGCGGCTCCTCGTGCATCGGACAGGGAATTAACTCGCCACTGTTTTCAGAGTCAATCCAGCTAAAAGTGTATAAAGCGCCGGCATCAGTGCGGCTGTAACGCTCAAAACCGGCCTTTAACAGGCGAACGATGGTGCTTTTAGAGCTGCCCACTGGACCATGCAATAACAAAACACGCCGCCATGGACCAAGACCCATAGCCGCGGACTTCAGGACATTAACCAAGATATTGAGCATTTCTTTCAAGCCAAAAATGGCATCCCGACCCTCATTGTAGACATCATCAAAAAATTTATAAGATATAATTTTTTGATCTTTATTAATCTGCTCCTCTTCCGTTCCTTCGGCTACGATCATATCGTAAGCGCGCTGAAAGGCGTTGCGCGCCACCAAAGGATTACGGGCAAAAATTTGCACATATTCAGAAAATGTTCCCGTGAAATAAAGATCTGGAATGTTATGTTCGCCAATATGGCGTTGGGCAAACTTGGAGATAAGATCGGTCATAGGCCTATTCATCTCTTAAGGTGCTATGGAGAATAATACAATAAAGCCCCGCTAGGGGGCAATATCATCGGGCACGAAGGGGGGGTTGTATTTTTGAAACATTCTTTCCCACTCAATCGCCAAGTTTTTCCGGGTAACATTCATTAATTGAAATTGTTGACGAACTAACGCTCTAATCACCCGAGCCGACATCGATCGCGCCTCTCCAATTTCCCACCACGTGCAAAACTGCTGATCAAATTTATACCAACGACCGTTTTTTAAGTTAAAAAACCAGTAAATAGTTTCGCTTTTTTCGCTGTGGGCACGCCAAACTTGCATTATCCCACCTCGCGGTAAATTGCTAATTTAATTATTAATCAATAGCTATAATTTGCGCAATGCCCCAATGCGTTCTTTTACTGGCGGATGCGTCATAAAAAGCTTGTGATACCAACCCCCCCGGAAAGGGCTATCGAACCAAAGGTGGGCAGTGGTGTTGCTGGCGGTTTTTACCGATCGAGGATAACGCGATATTTTTTCTAGAGCGCTGGCCAGACCCTCGGGATAGCGAGTCAAAAGCGCGCCTGAAGCGTCGGCCAAAAACTCCCGCTTGCGAGAAATAGCCAGTTGAATGAGCGTGGCCGCAATCGGCAGTAAAATCGCCGCAACTACCGCCAATACCAAAACCAGGGCGTTGCCCTCGCGCTTTTCATTATCGCGATGACCACCCCAAAACATTGACCTTAAAAAAATATCAGCCACAATTGAAATAAAACCGACTAAAATTACCACTACCGTTGATAAGAGCATGTCCCAATTGCCGATATGAGATAATTCATGGGCCACAACGCCTTCTATTTCCGAACGATCAAGGGTTTCTAATAGTCCGGTAGTCACAGCGACCACCGCATTTTTAGGATTGCGGCCGGTAGCAAAGGCGTTGGGCGCCGGATCATTAATTAAATAAATTTTCGGCATGGGCAGACCAGCGGTGATCGCCAGATTCTCTACTATATTATAGAGTTCGCGGGCGTGTTCTTTGGACACTGGTTTGGCATGAGCCATTGACAGAACAAACTTATCAGAAAACCAATAGCTGATAACGCTCAACGCCGAGCTAAAAATAACGGCGTAAATTAATATAGCTTGATTATTAAAATAAACCCGAAAAAAATAGCCGATTAAAATAACTACCACAAAAAAGATCGTGAATAAAAACCAGGTTTTTCTTATATTAGCATCGCGATGTGTATATAAGTTTTGCATTTACACTTATTATTACAATATTGCCGATGAGGGTAATATCAAACCTTGATTTACTTAACATTAAGCGATCGTTAAATGTTAAGTTAATTCATTAAAACTTCACCTTGACCACCTCCTTTTCCTCCACGCCCGCTTCAAAAAATTTTTCTGGGTGAAAATTAAAGGCAGCGGCCACGATGCTGGGCGGAAAAGATTCAATTTGGGTGTTCAAGTGCATGACCGTACTGTTGTAAAAGCGGCGGCTGGCTTGAATTTTATTTTCGGTGTCCGAAAGTTCTCTTTGTAGCTCTAAAAAGTTGACGTTGGCTTTTAAGTCAGGATAATTTTCGGCTACGCCGAAAAGAGTTTTTAGAGTAAGGGAAAGCTCGTTCTCTTCTTTAGCGCGATCCAACGGACTGCCCACCTCGTGAACGCTGGCTCTGGCCTTAGTCACATTTTCTAAAACACTCTGCTCATGAGTCATATAACCCTTAACTGATTCAATTAAATTAGGGATTAAATCGTAGCGCCGCTTGAGTTGCACATCAATATCGGAAATGGCTTCTTTAGCCCGATTGCGCAGACGAACCAAGCCGTTATAAGTCCAGATGAACCAGACAACAACAACGGCACCACCTATGTAGACAATATTAAGATAGTTCATTCTTTGATAATATCACTAGTAGTCGCCCATGCCCATACCGCCCATTCCTGATGGCATGGCCGAAGCTGATTTGTCTTCTTTCTTGGGAATATCAGCCACGACCGCTTCGGTTACTAGAAGCAAAGAAGCCACCGAAACGGCGTTCTGCAAAGCGGTGCGAGTCACTTTAGTTGGATCAATAATACCCGTCCCAATCAGGCCGATGTATTCGCCAGTCGCGGCGTTAAAGCCGTAATCTTGTTCTTTGCCGGCCAAAACCTTATCTAAAACCACTGCCCCATTATAACCGGCGTTTTCGGCGATTTGCTGCAGGGGCGCTTTTAATGCCTCCACTAAAATCTTGACGCCCACCACTTCGCCCATTTGATCCGGGCCGTATTTTTTAATTTCGACATCTTCAAGGGTCTTGGCAATTCTGGCCAAAGCCACGCCGCCACCGGGCACAATACCCTCTTCAATGGCCGCGCGAGTGGCCGCTACCGCGTCCTCAATCCGATGCTGTTTTTCTTTTTGCTCCACTTCCGTCGCGGCGCCTACTTTAATCACGGCCACGCCGCCCGACAACTTACCCAAACGCTCCTGCAATTTTTCCCGATCAAATTCTGATTCGGTCGCAGTGAGTTGCGCCTTGATTTGGCGAGCACGATCATCAATTTTTGCCTTATCGCCTTTGCCGCCAACGATTGTCGTGTTGTCTTTGTTGGCAATCACCCGGTGAGCTTGGCCCAAGTCGTTAAGATCAACCGATTCCAATTTGCGCCCCAAATCTTCGGAAACAAAATCAGCGCCGGTCACCGTGGCAATGTCCTGCAATAACTCCTTGCGACGATCGCCAAAGCCGGGCGCTTTAATCGCTAAAACGTTAAAGATGCCCCTTAATTTATTAACTACTAAAGTCGCCAACGCCTCGCCATCAACGTCATCGGCAATAATTACCAATTCTTTTTTACCGGTTTGTACTATTTTTTCCAAAAGGGGCAACAGGTCACTGATGGCAGAGATTTTTTTATCGGTAATTAACACGTAGGGAGATTCCAGCACCGCCTCCATCCTGTCCGGATTGGTCATCATGTAGGGCGAAATATAGCCGCGATCAAATTGCAATCCCTTGACAATTTCCTTGGACAAACCGAGGGTTTGCGATTGTTCAACGGTCACCACGCCGTCCTTGCCTACTTCATAAATCACTTCGGCGATCATATTTCCGATGTTGGCATCGCGGGCCGAAATGGTGGCGACCTGAGCCGCCGCCTCCTTGCCGCTGATAGTTTGCGACATCTCTTTAAGATTTTTTAAAACTAAACTATTGGCATCTTCGATGCCTTTGCGCAATTTGACTGGATCGGCGCCGGAAGCAATATTTTTCAATCCTTCTCTGATTAAAACCTGCGCTAAAAGCGTGGCTGTGGTTGTGCCGTCACCCGCCACATCGTTAGTTTTGGAAGCCACCTGCTTAACCAGCTCGGCGCCGGCATTTTCAATTCTGTCCTCCAACTCAATTTCTTTGGCAATAGTTACGCCATCTAAAGTAATCAACGGAGCGCCGTAGCTTTTTTCCAAAACAACGGCTCGGCCGCGCGGACCCAAAGTCACCCGCACCGCGTCCGCCAGTTTATCCACACCCCTCTTCAGGGCCAATCTTGCTTGTTCATTAAATAATATTTGTTTTGCCATATGTTTATAAATTTTCTAAAATGGCCAGAATGTCATTTTCTTCAGCGACCAGATATTTTTTTCCATTAATCTCAATTTCGTCCGGCCCGTACTTTTTAAATAAAACTAAATCACCGACCTTGAGTGAAAGCGGCGATAATTCGCCCCGGTCATTGCGCTTGCCCGGCCCGGCCGCCACTACTCTTCCCTTAATCGGCTTTTCCTTTTCCGCCGTGTCTGGCAAGACAATGCCCGACTTAGTTATCTTGTCCTCCTCTATCGCCTCGAGGAAAACGTGGTCTGAAAGGGGTTTGATATTCATGGTCAGTATTGTAACAAAAAGGGCCGCCTTAGTCAATAAGCGGCCCTTGAGATCCAAATTTTTTCTTAATAAAACAGTTGATAATTTTTTGCAAAGAACTGGCAATCTTTTTAATGGCCTCGATATCATCGTCGTCTTCGGGATAAACCGGTGGCGCGAAAACCAGCTCAACGCAGGGATGTAGTTTTTTATGATGACCGGTCTTGCCCACGGAGGACTTGATCTGCAAAAAAACCTGCGTCCCGCCATTTAAAACAACGACGAAATCGATGCCGCAGTGATCCAAATCACTGCCCTGTTCAGCATGAATATAGCGATCGATCTTCCCCCTTCTTTTCCAGTAATGAAGAATGTGACTGATATAACGCTCAGTCAAAACACCTCGATCAACTTTAGCCATTCACAACCTCCATGAGGTTGTTTCTCCAAAAAGTGCTATTGAAAGTAACTTACAACTTTTTTACAGTTCTTTCAAGTTCCTTCAAGTTAAAACAAAGCTCAACCCGCTCATCGTTATAAATAATACGAGAGTTGGGTGTAGGTGGAAATTTTTTTAAAAACTTTTTAACCCGATAAATTTGGAGCCATTTAAAAAACGGTTCCAGCCGACCCATAAGACTTATAGAACATGTGCGTCTCATGGGAATCTCTATCAAATTCTGATAAAGCTGTTTGGCGTATAGCCCCATTCCCTCATTTTGACGGCCGTCAAAATGAGGGAAGTTGACATTGATTGAGAGACTGGTTGTGAAATGATTAAAACAAAAACCGTCACGAGCGTTTTGCAAAGTACGACGCCACCCCGCAATACCAAACAACAGCAGGCAGAAAAATCGGCAGGTATAGAGCCGTCCCGATTCCGTCACCACAACCACATCAAAGTCAGAATTTTCGCGAACATTGCCGAGGGCCAACGATCCGGCAACGTAAACCTTACTAATAAAGGGCACTAAATTAAAAAGCCAGGCGCGCCTCAATAATTTGAGGCGCTTCTGATCATATAAAACCCGTTTGTCCATTGTCTTTCTGATTCGGCCTCTCTAATTGCATCACGTCCGCATCAATGCCCTGACCGGCAATTTTCAAAACGTCCTTATCGATCTTTCCCAATTCTTTGTAGGCAGAGTTGTAGGAATTTACCGTGGTGCCCAAATGGTTGCCCAGCTTTTGCATATATGTTTCATAGGCGATCAGATGACGACCTAATTCATTGACCCGCTTCTGAATTTCTTTAGCCGACTCCTCAATTTGCAAAGCGCGCAAACCCTGCAAGACCGTCTGCAAGTAGGCCAGAAAAGAGGTTGGCGAAACAATAATCACTTTTTTTTCCTTAAACGCATATTCAATTAAATCGTGGGTATTCGATTTGAGGGTGCCCACTTGATTAATTAAGAGATCATAGTAAATGCCTTCGGCGGGAATAAACATGAAGGCAAAACTCATCGTCCCTTTATCGGGACGGACGTATTTGGCTGTTTCGTCAATCCGATTTTTTAAGTCTTGCTTGAATAATTTCTCCAGTCGTTCTTTTTCTGACAACTCATTCGCCTGCACAATACGGTTGTAATTTTCCAAACTGAATTTGGAATCAATGGGGACGATTTTATCTTTAACAAACAAAACCGCGTCCGGCACCAGCTCTTTGCCCGAATCTTCATCCACGCCCAAACGATATTGCATCTGATAACTACCGGGCGGCAGGACATTTTTTAGGACTGTTTCTAAATAATATTCACCGAGCACCCCGCGTTGTTTTGGGTTTTTTAAAATATCCTGCAAACTTTTAAGCTGGTCGGCAAAATTAACCACCTGACGGTTGGTTTCGTCAAGCTTCACCAATTTTTCCGTGACTTCCTTAATAATACCCGCGCTGGAATTAAACTGGCTTTGCATTAAACGAGAGGATTCGTGTAAACGAGCGTCAAGAGTGCGGGTAACTTCGTTGAGTTGGTTTTGCAGAAGCAAGAGGGACTGGGAATTGTCGGGCCTTTGCATGACATCTAGTCGTTTTTTTATGAAAATAAGACCCGCCGTCAACAACAGCGCAATCGCTGCCAAAGCGGCCGTCAGAAATAAATCCATCCGACTATATTAACTCAACGCGGGCAACCTGGGAAGTAAGGAATGGTTTCGCAAATACGGGAGCGAATAACGGTCACGATCTTTGGAATAGCAACTGATTGGCCTTGATCATTACTACAATTCAGAACATAGGTTGTAGTTCGTGACGGTATAACGGTCGCCGCGCCTGCCACATTATTCACTCTGCCAAGACCAGCAATAGAACATTCATCGGCATCAACGCAGTTCCAGGATAAACGCGAAGTTCGTTGTGGAGCAATAATTCGGCTGGGAAAGGCGGAGAAGGCGCAAGACAGGTCTTTGGGAGGCAGCACCTCTTCACCGCCCTCAACTAAACAAGGCGTTACGCCAACTTGATAACGAAGTAAGTCATTACTGCCGCTAAATTTAAGCCAGCCGACAACCGTTGATCCCCAAGCGTAGCCGGTTAAATAGCAACCGGAGTCTGAATTGCCGATTTGCTTTACGGAATTCTCATGGCCATCCATTTTAATCCAGCCATCCCAACCATCAGTATTGGGGTTAGTATCGCCGGTACAATTGGCATTTTCCGCTCCAGTACAAGCTCTGATCCAACCCAGAACCTCGCCGGTATCAAAGTCTAATCTGGCGCCATGAGCCGGCAGATCCGGATAGGGGCCGGTTGGATTAAGTTTGACCCAGCCCACATTTTCTGACCACGCATAACCGCTAAAATTACCGGTCGTGTCATTAATGGAGGCAGAGTAAAAGGGGCCGCCAAAACTAAGCCAACCAATGGTTTCCGACCAGGCATAGCCACTTAAGTCGGCCGCCATTGCAAAGCTCCAAAACCCAAACACCAAATTCCAAACAACAACCAAAATTCCAATTATCAAAAATCGTAATTTCATTTTCTTGTATAACCAGCATTACATTCGGCTGGTGGCTGGCTGGGACAACCAATAGAAGCAATACTAGAAACGCCAAAATCAACCACATCGGTGCCAATATAAACACCGCCAAAACACTTGGAGCCGATGGTGATAAAACCGCGCGGCGCGTCCCAACTGTCTGTTTTGCAGGAACATTGAATCCCCTGCCAATTACAGGAAGCGCCAATGCCTCCCGGCCAAGCAAAGCGAGTGTCGCCACCCAGTGTGATGCTGGTAGCGGCTAAATTATTTAAAGTAATATCGCCGGTTTTAAATTGCCGGCCCGAGCCAACGTTCAGTGGAGCCACTACATTGTCATTGGGCGGATTGGCCGTCGGTTCGTTCCAAGCGAAGACGAGATAGTTGATGGTAAAGACCGACACTATCGAGGTAATTAATACTAAAAGCAAGTTTCTCATATATTATCTATTGATTAGCGCAGCACCAAACCGGCAGAAGGCTACAATTGGTGGCGTTACCGGCAACGCCAGTATCCGCTCGAACCACAACGCCATTACGACGATTGCCACCAGTACCAACAGAGGCATCGCTTACCCAGCCGGAAAAGGTACTCATCTCGTCATAACCTCCATCACTATCCTGAACCGATCCTGAATCTTCAGTGGTATCGCAATCAACTCCACGCAAAGCGCCGGAAGAGGTATCGCCCCAACCCGCAATCTTGCAAGCGCCGGTCCCTCGCTCGGCCTTAGTGCAAACCCACCAATTAGCCGGACAAGCCGCCGCCGCCTCTCCCCAACTGACAATCCGGTCACTGCGGCTCACTCTTAAGCCACTCCTAAGACATTCGCCTCCTCCGTCGATTACGCCAACATCGGGTCTTCCCTGTCCCATCAAGCGACCACTAGGGCCGCCAATAAAACCACCGTCTGGCCAAGCAAAGCGAGTGTCGCCACCCAGTGTGATGCTGGTGGCGGCTAAATTATTTAAAGTAATATCGCCGGTTTTAAATTGCCGGCCCGAGCCAACGTTCAGTGGAGCCACTACATTGTCATTGGGCGGATTGGCCGTTGGTTCGTTCCAAGCGAAGACGATACTAATAAGACCGATAAGACTTATAACCCCTATTTGTCCTATATATTTCATAACTTAATTATACACATCTTCCAATTGACCGGCTATGTGGATATCTTATACTTAAAGAGTAAAGGTCGATACGCGCATCTTTAGTGATGCACCCTTTGAAAAATAAAATATGAATCCAAAGCAGTTCTTAATGTGGGGCGGTTTGATCCTTTTAGTCTTAGCCGTTCTCGGTTTTGTAGCAGGCACTAGTTTCGGACCGTCTTTCTGGCTGACCCCCGGTGAGAATTATGCCCATCTAGTTCTGGGCTTAGTGGCCGTCGCGGCCGCTTATTGGCTGAAAGACGCCAATTTACAAAAGTGGCTAGTGGCTCTAGTTGGGGTAGTTGCTCTCTATTTCGGCATTTGGGGATTTGTTGTGGCCAGCGAACCACCATTGAACTATTACCAATTAGCTAACCTGGAATTACTCGACAACCTCCTTCACCTCGTAGTAGGTGTCTGGGCGTTGTGGGCCGCGTTCTGGGGAAAAGAATAATATTAAGGACATCGCAAGTCCTTAAAAAATACACCGCTGTGAGGACGGTGTATTTTTTTACTCACAAACCAATATTAAGGACATCGCAAGTCCTTAATATTATTCTAGAGTAATTCCTTCAAGATTTTCTAGGCTCATATCATCTAACCATTGCTTTGTGTTTCTTTTATAACCATTGGTTCCTCCGAAAAATTTAAGCAAAAGATCTCTTTGCGTCACGGATGGGAAATTTTTCTTTCCGCAATAATCAAGGTGGCTTGACCAACGATACGAATCTAAAAATTTCACCGCTCCATTAACATCACTCAAGTTGCCATTACGGCATTCTGGGTATTTTAAATCTAAAGTGTTAATAACGTTTATATAATAAGGCAGATGAATAAAATGCGCCTCGTTTTTGATAATCACCGACTTGAATCTTCCTTGAAATAAGGCGCCGCTTCTTTCGTATTTATTATTAAAATACTTTGCATATCCTATATTTAGTTTTTTTACAAAAAGCGTGATTCCGTTTTCTACCAATGGACTTAATAAAATGTGGTAGTGATTAGGTAAGAGATTGAAGGCGTGAACATTAACCAATAATTTCCTTTGATGTTGTTGGGCTTCACTCACAATATAAGGACTTGCGATGTCCTTAAATTTGTTAAAGCGATATATTAAATTATTAACTGGTTCTTGATCGTTAAACTCAAATAAGTCATGAATAAAACGCAAACGATCTTGATCATCAAGAAAGATCACCCGTTTATCCACTCCCCTATTCAAAACATGAAAAAAATCCATTTGTGCCAGTCTAGCTCAAATGTTAATGACATCGCAAGTCATTATATTAAAAATAATTAAAAATAAGGACTTGCGATGTCCTTATTTTTGTTGATAAATCTATTCTCTATTTTGACCGGGGATTTTGAAATTGATAATACGAACGGGGCCGCGGCAGGTGTGGGTGTATTGCCAATAATGAAAGTTGTTTTTTTGGTCTGAAACTCACGCAGTGTATGGCCATCCCCTTAATTAAGGACTTGCGATGTCCTTAGATTGGTGTCCTTAGATTGGGGGTAATTAGCGTGCTGATCCCATTATGGCGTTGAGAATCGCATAAAGGACCTGGGCGAAGAGAGATTGTTTGGGGGTATAAACGGTTGGAGCGGTACCACCAATGCAACGCGAACCATTCCACGACGAGGTTGGACCGTAAGTTTGTTTACAACCCTCATCGGGAGTCATAGTGGTTGAAGTTACACAAGTTGTGCCATTCCAATATTGACCAGCTGCGCAAGAGCTACTGCCAGTAGAGCCGGATG
>Ga0137829_10693260_pt1 | contig 15155 bp, 22 predicted proteins | sample OV2TP2_FD_97737 | JGI IMG/M metagenome (GOLD analysis project Ga0137829, IMG submission 97737) | reverse complement strand
GGTATGAGACCCATCGTCTGTCCTTTCTCTCGTGGGTGGCCGGCGCCACCCATGGGCACCGGCGCGCAGTTATACCTCGCTTCCGGTATCCAACCATGTCCCCTTGACGTTGGCCCCGGTCAGATCCGCATCGTCCAGATCCGCTTCTTCGAGATCCGTGTCGCGCAGGTCCGCGCCGTGCAGGCGCGCGCCGCGCAGGCATGTTCCGATGATGCAGACCCCGCGCAGGTCCGCGTTCGTCAGGTCCGCGTTCGTCAGGTCCGCGCCGGTCAGGTCCGCGCCACGCAGTCCGGCATTCCCCAGCTGTGCGCCAGGCAAGCGCGCCTCTCTGAGCGTGGCGCCGCGGAGGGTCGCCCCGCGCAGATTCGCGCCGGCGGCTCTGACGTGACGCGCATTCACCCGTATGAGCGTGGCGCCACGCAGGTCCGCGCCCGTCAGGTCCGCGCCACGCAGGTCCGCGCCCGTGAGGTTGGTATTGCGGAAATCGGTATGGCGCAGGTCCGTGTCGCGCAGATCCGCATTGTGCAGGTCCGCGCCCTGGATGGTGGCGCCTTGCAGCTGCGCGCCTTGCAGGCTGACACCCGCCAGGTCGGCGCTGTTCAGCGAAATCAGTGGCACGGCGCGTTCGTGCTCGGAGGGGGGGGGTATGAGACCCATCGTCTGTCCTTTCGCTGGTGTGTGGCCGGCGCCACCCATGGGCGCCGGCGCATCTATGGCCTAGGCCCCGATAAATTCTGCGATAAACTGCCGTTGGCGTAATTGTTCGGTGCACACTGCTTGCCAGGTCTTTAGCGCTGCGCGCTCCTGCTCTGCGCGTTCTTCCTCCTGGGTGCGCCAGGCGTGCCACGCGGCCTGGTAGTCCTGTTCGATGCGTGGCGCGGCTTGTGTGAGGCAGGCTTGCCAAAACGCGAGGGCTTGCGAGTGACGTATGTTCCCGCTTGGGTATTTCTTCTTGTAGTGCTCGCTTGCGATTTCGAAAAGGCGGCTCACCGGGAAGGAGGGCTCTGGTTGCCTAGGTGTCTGCTGGAGCGGCCTGGGTGGCAAGGGCTTCTCGGCGTCTTGCGCCATTGCTCTACAGAGTGTCTTCCAGGCGCTCTCTTGGGGTACCCACTGCGTGGTACACAAAGCCTCATACGCATCGTATTTGCCTGGGTCGCGTGGCATGGCATCACACACTGCGACATAGCCTGCACAGCTGGCGTAAAAGCGCGCAGAGGCTTCGCTGTCTTGTGGTTTTCTCGAAGTGGCGGCGTATGCCTTACGAAAAATAGCCCGGTGGCTGGTGGCTGTGGCTGTCTTTGGTGTGCGCATGGTCTGTCCTTTCTTTGTGGTGGTGTGTATATTTTCCCTTTCTGTGGGTGAAGCCGCAGGCTTTGCCTGCGGCTCTGGTGTCCTTTTTAGTAGGCGTAGGGGAGGACCACTTTTGATCCGTCCAAGTACCGCCACGATTCCACTGTACGATTGTTTAGAATCCTGCGTGGCAGAATCGAGGTGGGTAGCTCAGTCTCGCGCAAGTCTTCTACGCGGCTTTTCAGCCATTCTTCGCAGCCTTTCTTTGTGTCTGGCCCGTGGTACTCAAAGTGGCGGCTTCCCGGGATATTGATCACTGCGTACAATGGTGTATCCTTTCTCTCTGATGGTGATCTCGATCGCCGTATTCTTTAGTGGGCGTGGGCTCGTACACCTCCTTCCTCGCACAGTCGCAGCAAGAACGATACGCTCTCGAAGCACGGGGATCTCCTCCCCGTGGGCTCTCTGTCGCCGCGCCGACGTTGCGCGTGTCGGCACCGCACTCACTGCCCTCCTTGCAGCCGCTGGGTATACCGCAGGCGATCCAGCGCAACCAGCCCAATCCCAACGGCATCGGCGACATGGTTATCGAGGGCGTCCCCCCGGAACGCCGTCCCCAGGCGGGCATTGACCGCCCAGGCTATTTGGGACTTCTCGTGCGCGGGGTGTCCCACCAGGCGCTGGCCCCAGGCTTGCGGCAGCAGTCCCATGAGGACGGGAAACGGAGGCTGCAACGCGAGCCCCTGAATCCCCCCGAGGAGCCGTTCCATGTCTGGGCGGCCCACAACATAGTGCTCCGTGTTGTTCGCCCCGCTTCGCCACGTAAATTCCTCATAAGCGAGCACGCCAGGGCGCCACTGCTGGATCAGGTCTTGCAGCCGTGAGAGGAACCACAGCAGCCGGTCTTGTCCGCGCAGATGACTGCGCGGAATCAGCGTCCCAGACGCTAAGAGGGCTTCACGCCAGCTGAGCACCGCCCACCCGAGCTTCCGTGTCCCAGGATCGATGGCGAAAAGAGGATAAGGGCTCTCAGGCATCCTGTGCCGCCTCTCCTTCCGGCCTTACCACAGGCCGAGTTATTGCCCCGCCGACGTGTGGCGCACAAGACAGTGCGGGCTCAGCCAGAGCCGTTCGCGGTGCTGTTCGCGCGCGTGCTGCCGGCGCGCTGCCGGCAGCGGTCACCACAGACCCAGCTGGGCGTCTGGCGCGGGTCGGAGACAGTGCGGGGACATCCACAGGCGTTCGCGGGCCTGCTGGTGTCCTTCGGGATTTCTGTTGGCCATCCCTCCTCGGAGATGGCCCTCACGAAACCACTCCGTTTCCCACCACCCGGCGCGGACCAGTTCTTCATGCCCTTCCCCGGCAAAGCCGGCGAGGACAATACGGTAGCGTCGATTGGTCCCATTGGCGAGGCACCAGGCGCGGACTGCCGCGTTGAGGTCTCCGTGGGCATCCCCGTCGTGCGTATAGAGTTGCGTCGCCCGCACATCCTGGCTATAGGGTGGGTCGAGAAATATCCCACAGTGCTGGCTCTTCTGAGGATTGCGGATATCCACAGTCTCACGCACCGCTTTTGTGAGCACCCGCGTCCAATCCCCATGGACGATGCGCACGTGGCGGAGTCGTGCCGAAAGGAATACAAACCAGCGCCGCAGCTCGGGCATGGTCATTGGGTGAAATGCTTCCACTCCTGGCGCTGCCGGCGCTGCTTCTACGCCGGGCTCCCGCGTTCCGGCATGGAACACGCCTCGCCCATCGTCCCCCATATGCGGAAGCCTGGTCCCCACCCCGGGCTCCCGCGTTCCAGCATGGAACACGCCTTGTCCATTGGTCGTCAGATGCGGAAGCCTGGTCCCCACCCCGGGCTCCCGCGTTCCGGGGCGACGGGTGATGCGTCCTGTCGCGCGATCGAGGACCCAGGGGCCGCGGCCGCTACACCAGCCGCTCCCTATCCAGGCACAGAGCCCGTAGAGCCAGTAGCCGGCCCTCTGTGGGTCACATGCGGTTGGCGTGCCTTTGAGTTCGTCAAGATGCCCCTCTTGCGCCCAGGCGATTAAGGCAAGATGTCTCGCCATCACGTCTGCTTCGCTGACATACCAGCTTGCCGCCTCTGCGGTGGCCTCTGGGTAATACGCTATTGCCCGCAGGGCGTTGATCAGGAAGCCATCGGTATCGTTGACGGTCTCGCTATAATACGGGCGGTTACACGGGTGGGGGCGTTCGAGGAGGACAGCGCAGGTCCCACAAAAGGGCTCGACATAATGCACCACATCCCCCAGCGCGGCCCACACCGTTGGCGCCGCGTGCCGCTTGCCGCCAAAATAGGGCGCTGGAAATTTTGACAGAGTCCCCAAAGTCATGGGGGGACTCCCTGTGTTGTTGGGTCCGTGGTGGGGAGAGCCCCTGGCCACTGGAGCGCCTGGCGCACGCGCCATTCCTGTTCCACGCGCGTTAACAGGTCGGGTAACACGTCCAACCAACCCGGGCCCAGCACGGCCAGTGCCAGACAGACCGCCACGCCACGCGGATCGGGAGCGTGGCGGTTCAAGCCGACCGTGAGGCCGCTCAGGCCATCGATGGCCCAGCCCTCGCTGCCGAGCTGGCGCACGGTACACCCCAGTACGGTCAGCCACTGCAAGACCTCGGTGAAGTCTCCATCACACCAGAACCAGGTCTGCTGCGCAACACGAGCCGAGGGCGTCATCGATCGCGCCCCTGGCCATCGGCCCCGGCCCTCCCTGCGGCGCACGGCAGGGCATACGCCCTGTACAGGACGGCGAGCGTGTTCGTGCGCCGGAGGTTGTCCCGCAGGGAGGGCCGAGCCCGCAGGATACGCTGCTGCCAGTAACACCAGTCCGCAAAGGCGAGCACAACGTCGCTGCCGTAGGTCCCGCACTCATAGACCAGCGTGGCCAGGACGTCAACACGATAGGAGAGTCGCATCTGGTATGTTCCTTTCTGGTGGTCTGCCGTGCCACCAATACATGGTGGCGCGTGCGTGGGCATGGCATCGCGGCGCGTGGCGATCAGGGACATGCACTCCTCTCGCGCGTCTCCTCGGTCTCCTCCGTCTCCTCATCGCAGCACACACTACTGACACGTTGCAGCACCGCCGTATGGTGCTGGATGCCACTCCGCAAGCCGTCGACCGCCCGCGTCAGCCGCGCCAGTACATAGGTCTGGGCCAGGAGGACGAGCAGCAACAGGAGATCACTCAGCATCGTGCCCCCCCTCCGCGCTGGCGGCCTGGGCGTCGCCGGCCGCCAGCATGATCTGGATCGTTTGCCGGCGCCCTTCCGCCCAGGACAGAGGCGCCCCGGTGTCGCCGTCCACCATGTCGCTGTACGTGCGCACCTGGCCCCACACCCAGGCCAGCGTGCTCTGGATGGCCTCGCGCGCCAGTTCGGTATCCTCCGCATGCCACCGCACGAGGTACCGTTGCAGATGCGCTTCAAGCGCATCGATCCCTTCGTCTTCTGCGAGACGCAGATAGTGACTCTGGCGTTTCCAGGCGCCCTCGCGGGTCCTGGTGGTGGCGTTCTTCGTGCAGAACGGGCAGTCATCACGGTACGGCTCGGTGGTGGCGTCAGTGTCTTTGCGGATTTTGCTGGGCATTGGTGCTCCTTGCGCGTTTAGTTTCCCGCGCCTGGTTGGCAAATTCGCGGTCAATCCACGCCGTCAGAAATCGTTTCCAGCCCGCAGCCGAGGTAGGCCGAGGATAGCCGGAGGCGAACTTCACGCGCATCCGGTTGAATTGTGCCAGCAACCACGGGCCATCCAGGGCGTACACGACATCGAGGGCATGCCACCAATCGAGGTTGAGCACAAAGGCTGGCTGCTGCCAGAGATCGTCCTGTGTGGTGAGCAGGTCGTAAAACCAGCCCTCGTCCGTTCCCTCCCAGGCAGCACGAGACAGCCACTGGCTGGCGCGGGGTGGTTTGTGCTGTCGAGCGCGAGCGCCCTGCCGAGGAGACGGCAGGAGCGCAGGGGCGCTTTCCGGGGGTGTGGAAAGCGCCAGCTGCGGGGCGTGTTCGTCTGTCGAACACGCCTCGACGCCTTCTTCTTCTCTAGTTTTAGATCTTTCTAGATCTAAAAGGCTAGTAAAAGAGAGTAAATCTCCTTTACTACCTAGTAAATCTCCTTTACTACCCCCTAGTAAATCTCCTTTACTACCTAGTAAATCTCCTTTACTACCTAGTAAATCTCCTTTACTACCACAGCGCACATGCCCTTGATTTTCTTGTAGTTGAAGCAGGATATATCTATTTGTCCTGCTGTCTCCGTTCACCGTTACAGTCTTCTCCCTGGTAATCAGACCATGTTCTATCAGCACATTCAGGGTCTTGACGATAGTGGGCCGCGAGAGCCCCAGCGTTTTTGCGAGGCGTGACAGCGAGGTCTGCGTCTGTTCGTCTCGCTCGGCATGCCGCGCCAACGCGGCATAGACCGCAATGCCATAGGCTCCAAGCTGTGGACCGCGATCGACGATCGTGTCATGCATCCAGAACCAGTGCGCCTGGCGTCGATCTCGTATATCCATGCTACGTCTCCTGCGGTGACGCTTCTTCATTCCCATGCGCTATGTTTTCCAGGCGTTGCGCGAGCCGCTCCGCACGCTGGCCAACCTGGCTGGCATAGCGGCTGTGGCGTATCTCGTCCGCGGCAGCCTGCCAGCGGCAGGCTGCGATCGCTCGGATCATGCGCTGAAAACTCCGGAGGCGACGCTCTCCGAGGTTGAACGCCATATTGGCCACGACCTGCTGGGCCGCTTCTGGATAGGCGTCAAACGCAGGCCAGATCTTGTGACAGGTCATGAGCGCAACGGTGACATCGTCGTCGAGGAGCGCCTCACAGCGGTCCAGCGAGATCGTCTGGTCGTAGCGCAACTGGTCGCCTGGACGTACCAGATGCCCGACACCGACCGTCAGTAACCCGACAGGATCCCGATAGACACGCAGGATGCGCCCTTCGTCAATCAGCAGTTGGGCTTTGAGGGCCGTGCGATCCATAGTTTTGCTCCTTTGTCTCCTCGCTCCGATGGCGCTCGGTGTCCAGGCAGGTCCCCTGGACGGTGGCGTCCATCAGTTGGCTATGTCTGGCCGGATTTATCGTCCTCGGACATACTCTCTGTTGATCCGGCCCTCGTAGTACCCTGGATCGGCAATCTGCGCCCATAAGGGGCGCGTATCTGGCGCAGTGTCAGCCACCAAGTCCACCTGTCCGAGCAGCACCAGCTGTGTGTCGGTTGCGCTCAGGACGGTGGCGAGGCGCTCCCCCTCACGGCGGAAGAGCCAGCCGCCGCGCCGTCGCTCGGCGGTGCCCGCATAGTCTCCATAGAGGGCATAGTAGATGCTGGGGTGGCGTGCCTGTGTCATCGTGCGTCTTTCCTCCTTGATGGGGGCGCATCCTGCGCCTTGTGCGTCCTACGTCAGGCTCTGCAGTGCTGCCGTAAATCCGCCTCGGCGAGTCAAGAGCGCTTTGGCCTGCGTCCGATCGACAGGCCGTGCGCTCGTCGTTGCGATGTGCTCAAGAATCTGCGCTGCCGTGATTCCGTGATTCAGGTAGCTGGCGACCTTTTCCGCGAACTCGGGATAGGGCCGAGTGCCACGGCTGCTGTTGCACCTGTGGCAGCAGGTAATCAGATTCTCAGGCGCGTTGCTGCCTCCGAGGCTGTGCGGCGTGAGATGATCCAATGTCAATTTTGCCCCATCCTCGATCCCGCTGCCACAGTAACAGCAGGCCAACCCATCGCGTAGATAGAGGGCAAGGCGTAGATCGAGGCGTACAAAATTCATTCCGTGTCCCTGCCCATTGCTTTTGCTGTGCCGATCTGTTGCTGTCATGCGTGTGGACCTCTTGTGTGCAGTTTCGGCCCATTGCAGGGCCTCTTCACAGGGGCGGATTGGGTACCGCCAGCCGTATCCGGCGACTGTGTGGTGTCCCCAGCATCCTCGCGTTCGATGCTCCACTGGGGGGGCGTTTTTCTTCAGCCGCCTTCCGGGGGGGTGTACCCGTTCTCGCCCTGGCGCTGCGTGCTTCCCTCTGCCTCTTCCCGGGTCTCCTTGGTGGCACGCTGTGTGGTTGTCAATCCCTGCTTCTGAGAAGAGTATGCCATTTTTGCAGGATATTGCAAGTACGTGCAATGGCATTTTTGCAAAAAAAGGGCGATCTATGGTAGATTTTTTGTGAAGAATATCCAACGAGAGCAGGAGGCACCTATGCGAAGTCGCACGGCACGCGATACCGCGATTGGCACGCGCGTTTTACTGGTCCGCCGGCAGCGCGGACTCACGCAAATGGAAACCGCGTCATTGGCGAATATTAGTATTGGTGTTCTGAGTCGGCTCGAGACCGGCCGGCAGTCGGTGTATGCCGAGCGGTTGCGCGATATTGCGCGGGCGTTGCACGTGTCGGCAGATTATCTCCTGGCGATCGATGCCCCTGCCCTGGATCGGGAGGCCGGCTTGCCGGATCTCCCGGCCTCGCGGTATATTCTGCTGTAGGGGAAGGGATGGCGTGCGGGCCGTGGTTTGCCGGGATACCTGAAAGACGTGAGGGCGTTGTATGGCAAAGGGAGGCCATCCTACGAAATTGACGCCTGCCATCCAGCAGGCTATCGTGACGGCTGTCGCTGACGGGATCCCGTATGTACGGGCCGTGGTCCTCGCCGGCATCAGTGAATCTACCGCATCGGAATGGCTCCGCCGCGGCGAAAATCGCCACCATGCGCGCAAGCAAACCTCGCTGTATGCGCAGTTTGCGCGGGCTGTTGCGCGCGCCAAGGCCCAGGATGAGGCGCGGCGTATCCTGCGCATCAATCAGGCCGGGCAGGGCGGGACGGTGATCGAGCGCACGACCACCACGAGAGTCCTCAAGGATGGCACGCAGATCACTGACACGCGGGAGCGGTATAGCGAGCCGAACTGGCAGGCCGATGCGTGGCATCTGGAGCGCACCCGGCCTGACGACTGGGGCCGCCGGGAGCGGCTGGATATCCGGCTGCGTCGGGATGCGCTGGCCCAGCAGGTCGCCGATCGACTCGGAGTCAGCAAGGCAGAGGTTTTGGCAGAAGCGGAAGCCCTGCTGGCGCAGTGCCATGGCGAGCGATAAGATGATGTGAACTATGCCAATCGATCCCTTCGATACCCGGTGGACGGATCCTGAATTGTATGCCCTTGCCGGGCTGAGTGCGCTGAGGAAGCACCAGCGTTCTCTGGCGCTTCCTCAAACTGATGACCAACTCTGGGACTATGTGGATCGGACCTGGGGCGTCCACATTCCCAGAGTCCAGGTGTGCCCGCATCATGTCGCGCCATTTGCGGCCTTTGCAGATGCGTATTTTGTGCGGGGTGGGAGTCTGCACATCTTTGAGGGCAGCCGTGGTTTTTCCGGGAAAAGCTACCTTCTCGCGCTTTTAGGACTGACACTCGCCTGCACGCGAGGGGGATCCGTGAATATTTTGGGTGGCTCCGGGGAGCAATCGCGCCGCGTGCACGCGTATATGGAACGCGCCTGGCAGCATGCGGGCGCGCCGCGGCATTTGCTCGACGGGGCTCCCCAGGCGATGCGGACACGCCTCGCTGATGGCAGCACGATCCAGTGCCTGATGGCCTCCTCGACGTCGATACGAGGGGGGCATCCTGTTGCGCTCCTCCTTGATGAGTGCGACGAGTTTTCCCTCCCGCTGTTCGATGCTGCGATGGGCCAGACGCTGGCCCAGCCAGGCCGTCCCGCAGTCACCGTGGCCGCGTCAACCCACCACTACTCCGAGGGGGTGATGACCGAATTGAAGCGTCGTGCTGCCCAGCAGACCGGCTTTGTGCTGCGAGCCTGGTGCTATCAGGAAACGCTCGCGCCGCACGGCTGGCTTGATCCTGCGGAAGTCGAACGCAAACGTCTCGAGGTACCGGCAGCGATGTTTCGGTCTGAGTACGATCTCCAAGAACCAGCGCCCGAACATCGCGCGATCCAGCCGGCGGCCGTCCAGGCCATGTTTGATCCCGCCCGTGGGCGGTATCGAGGCGGGCAACAAGAGCGCATCGAAGTAGAAGCGCCCAGGCCTGACGCCCTGTATGCCCACGGGGCTGATTGGGCCAGGGTCCAGGACATGACGGAGATCGTCACGTTGCGCGCGGACACGCTGCCGTATTGCCTGGTGGCATATGAACGCATGCACCGGCTGCCGTGGCCACAGATGGTTGCCTGCTTTGATGCTCGCATCCTGCGCTATCGTGGCCGGTCGGGGCACGCCGACCTAGCCATGCACGATAAAACCGGACTTGGTGATGTTGTTGACGGTTATCTGACGCAACCGGCGCGTGGTATGGTCCTGGCCGGACGGGCCAGGGCGGACCTGTTCTCTGAGTGCGTTGCTGGCCTTGAACGGCATGAGATTGTCAGCCCGATGATTGACAGTCTGTATAGCCAATTGTACTATTGTACGGTGGAGGACCTGTATGGTTCGGGCCATCCGCCAGATGGGTTTGTCGCCCTGGCGCTCGCCTATCGTGCGGCAAAGGCGCGGCACCGGCTCCCGCATAGTGATATTGCGGCAGCCCTGGCAGACCTGGCAAAACCCAGCCAGTGGGATATCCGCGTGTAGAGGGGCACATCCATGGCAGACAACGGGGCAGTGACGCAGCACGATCGCATGCTCCTGGCCGAACTCGGCACGGTAGGATTGAAAGCCTACAGCGGGATTGTCAGTGAAGAGTATGTCCGCGACCTTACTGGGCTCCATGGCGTGCGCACGTTTGGCAGGATGGCGAATGACGACGTCGTTGGGGCGCTGCTGTTTGCGAACGAAATGCTCTGCCGCCAGGCGCCCTGGTCTGTTGTGCCTGCCAGCGAAGACCAGCGCGCGCGCGACCATGCTGCGCTGCTCGAGGGAATGCTCTTCAGGGACATGTCCCAGTCGTGGACGATGTTCCTGAGTGAGGCGCTCTCCTGCCAGATTTATGGCTGGTCGTACCATGAGATCGTTTGGAAGCGGCGCCTTGGGGAGTCACCGCCGCCTGGCTATGTGCCAGATGATCTCGCCTGGGCCTGGTGGGCGCCCAGCCAGTATGACGACGGGTTGCTGGGTTTTCGGAAGTTCCCTCTGCGGGCGCAGGAAACGCTGCTGCGTTGGGATATGGACGCTGGCGGAGGCATACGGGGCATGGTGCAGCAGGATCCCCTGGCGCGCACGCTTGTCACGATTCCAATGAGCAAGGCGCTCCTCTTCCGCATCTTTGCCCACAAAGGGAATCCCGAGGGCCGCAGCCTCTTACGATCTGCCTATGAGAGTTGGTACTACAAGAAACATATCAGGCGTATTGAAGGGATCGGCATCGAGCGCGATCTGGCCGGACTGTTCCATGCCCGGATTCCGGTCCAGTATATGCTGGCCGATGCTGCGCCTGGGGAAAAGGCGATTTTTGACTATATCAAAAAGATGGGTCGTTCGATCCATCGGGACGAACAGGAATGCCTGGTGACGCCCCTGGTCTATGATGACCGCAACAATGAACTGTTTAAGTTCGAGCTGATGTCCACCGGCGGAGCCAGACAGTTTGATACGAGCGCGATTATTCATCGCTACGATACTCGGATTCTGCAAACGGTGCTCGCCAATGTGTTGATGATTGGCCTGATGCAGGTCGGGACACAGGCCCTGGCCGAAGAGTTGGGCGCGCTGTATACGATGGGGCTCACCGCGATCTTGGAAAGTATCGCTGAGGTGATCAATCGCCACGCGATTCCGCGTCTCTGGCAACTGAACGCGCTCCCACGGGAGACGATGCCCTCCCTGCGCCCTGGTCGGATTCGTCAGGTAGATTTTGAGAAATTTACGGCAGGGATCTTGCGTCTGGCGCAGGCCGGTATGATCCTGTATCCGCAGGATGAGGCGCACATTCGAGCCGAGATTGGCTTTCCTGCCCCGGTAGACGTCGAGCCGGCGTAGGGCTCCCACGCGCGCATACTCGCGTGCGGCAGCGTGGACAGACGGAAAGCACATGAGAACAACCTATGACTGCCCAGACGAATGGTTCCCGTCCCAATGGGATGAGCAAAGAGGCCATGGTTGTGAGCGTTGTCGTCGGTTTGGTCGCGCTCATTAGTGGCGTCTATGCGATTGTCTCTCCGATCCGCCATGAGATCGATGCCGTGCGGCGCGAGCTGAGCCAATCCCTCATACACATGCACGAGATGCTGACCCAGCACAGCAAGCTGCGTGGCCATCCCGAAAACCGAGAGATCGTTGCGACCTTGCGCGAAAAATTTGTTGAAGTGGAAACACAGTTTCGCGCGAGCAAGGAACGTAGCCTGCTCCGCGAGACCCAGCTGGAGAATATGATCGAGCACAGTGCCACGCGGCTGGAGCAGGCCCTTGTGGCTTTGGACGCCCGCCTGCAACGCGAACTCCTGGATCTGGGAAAATTCTTGCAGTTACAGATCGATCTCTACCATAAAAGCCAGCTCTGGCGGGGCGAAGAGAGATAATTGTATGCGCTCGCTGCTGCTCCGGCCTCCTGCCTCTGCCTGCCCCCGCGTCACGCGCTATGGGAAAGCACGCCAGGATGTTCCTGGTCTCCTGCACCAGCTTGCCGATACTGCCACGCCAGCCATCCTCCGGGCTGTGGTCCAGATTCTGCGGGAGGCCGGTCTGTCGATCCCCGCAGACCAGATCGCGGACGCGCTGACAGCCGGGAATGGCGCCGCAGCCATTGCTCTGCTGCGGCGCCATTGGGAGCGCTACGGGACTGCGCAGTTTCAGGCTCTTATTGCGCCGCAGCTCGAAACCCTGGCACTGCAGGCCGCGCAGGCTTCTGGGACCGTCGCCGTCCGTTTCAACGTACAAGACCCTGAAGCGTTGGCCGCGATTGCCACGTTCGTGGGCCGGCAGATTATGGCGATTGACGAGACAACGCGGGAGGCCATTCGCGGTATTCTGCGGCGCGCATTCGAGAGCGGTATGCCCGTGGCACAGCAACTACAAGAGATTGCTGCGCTTATAGGGTTGACACCGCGACAGGCACAGAGTCTGTCGCGCTATCGTGAGGGGTTGCAGGCGGCCGGCGTATCGCCGAGTCGTATTCAGGCCCTCGTCACGAGACGGGCAGAGGCGTTGCGCCTCCAACGGGCCGAAGTTATTGCCCGCACAGAGACGTCACGGGCTGCGCATGCCGGGGAGCAGGCCCGTTGGGAACAGGCAGTCCGTGCGGGCCTGGTGAGACCAGAGCAACTCCTCCGAACCTGGATCGTGACGTTGGACGATCGGCTGTGTCCGCTGTGTCGTGCGATCCCTGGCCTGAATCCTGACGGTGTAGGCCTCGATACCCCCTTTCGCACGCCTGGTGGCGCAGTGCTCTATCCCCCTGCGCATCCCCAATGCCGCTGTGCGCTTGGGACGACTCTCCGCCGGTAACGAGGCCCTGTATGACTGCACTCGCCCTGCTCCAACAGTTGCATGCGCTGGGTGTCATCCTGACGCCCTCTCCGGATGGCACGGTACGCTGTCGCGCGCCCAAAGGCACGCTGACGCCCGCGCTGCTCGACGCCCTGCGCCCGCACGAAGCGGCGTTGCTGGACCTGGTGGAAGAGTGGAGCGAACGGGCAGCGATTGCCGAATACTGTGGTGGGCTGTCGCGTGAGGAGGCCGAGCGGCTGGCCTGGGCGTATGTGTGCGGAGAGCCTCAGCCCTGATTCGACGGAAGGAACGATGCCCATGGATACCGATGTGAACCATGTCACGTTGACGGGCACGCTTGAACGGGACCCGATCACACGTTTTGCCGACCACGGCACGCAGCAGGTCAGCTTCACGCTGCGGCTGACTGAGGCCGGCCCGGCTGGTCAAGCGTTCACACTGTACGTGCCGTGTGAGGTCTACAGCGGTGCTGCCGAGTACGCCGGAGAGCTGCGCGCTGGCGAGGCCGTGCTGATCGCAGGCAAACTCAAATGGACCTCGTACACGGCGAAGGACGGGAGCAAGAAAACGGGCCTGTGTGTGCTGGCGCGGCTGATGAAACGGCTGTAGCGTTGTCTAAAGCCCCTCCTTTGGGGGGGGCTCCCCCTCACTTTTTTCGGGGTCCGATCTTCCGATACATCTCCCGCGGTGGCCTGCGAGCGTATCCAGGCTGAGCCCGAGCGCATTGGCCAGCGCGACAAGCGTCCAAAAGCTCGGCTGCTTTCCCGCGCCGGCGCAGATCTTCTGCACCGTGCTGACCGGGAGTTGGGCGCGCTTCGCCAGCGCATAGACCGACAACCCTTGCCGCTGCACAGCCGTCATGAGGCGTAACCCCAGGAGGGCCTGCTGGTGCTCCCCCTTGTCTCGCGCCATCTGTCCTCCCTCTCAAGTGCAGTAGTGATAACTCTTGTGCCCAAATATAGCACGTAAAAAAACTTTCTAGCTACCGTATTTTTTCTTGATATGCCCGTTGACACTATACCACAATTACGGTATAGTGCTGCAATGCAGCGGCCGCTGGGAAGTTCGTCCCTTCCCAACGGCCAGGGACAACACCCTTTGTAGGGGAAAGGGCATAGCAATGGTCGCAGTGCATGAGTTTTCCTGGGAAGAGATGTCCGCTCCGGACTTCGGAAGCCGGGCCGCCTGGCGCGACGCCGTGGCAGAAATCGCCGCCAGGGCGCACGAGAAGTTGCCCGAGTGTAACGGCCGCGTCGATTCAGCCGTCAAGATCGTCCTGGCAGGCGATGTCGAGCTGTTGCCTGATAACACCGCGAAGGTTGCCTCACAGTCCAATGGCCAGACCGTCTACCGCGTCGTCAACGGGCAGTGCGACTGCAAAGACTTCGCCAAGGCACCGCATGGCTTCTGCAAGCATCGCCTGAGTGCAGCGATTGCCAGGCGGGCACAGGCGCTGGTCAAGGCGCCGCTGGACGCGGGCACCCCGGCGAGCCAGCCCGTGGCTTCTGCCGCACCGCAGGCGGCGCAGGGCATCGCGCCGGAGCATGTGGTGATGATTCAGGGCAAGCCGTTCGTGCGGTTTGCCGGGTTGCTCCAGATGGCGCAGGCACGCGGCCTGGTGAGCTTGACAGCGGTCTGGACGTTCAACGATGCGGAGTTGAGCTTAGCGCAGGCGGTCGCCACCTTTGAGGATGGGCGCCGCTTCGAGGAAGCGGGCGATGCGACTCCGGCCAACACCACCCGCAAAGTGGCCCTGCACTTCCGCCGCGTGGCGCTGACCAGGGCCAAGGCCAGAGCGTTACGTGATGCCTTAGGCGTGGACCTGGTGGCCGTTGAGGAATTGGCCGACAGCGAGTAGCCACCAGGGGGCAGGGCACACGCCCTGCCCCATCGCCTACGGGACGCTGCTGGTGTGCTTCTCCTTCCTACTGCTCTCTTCCCCTCCTGCAGGAGGGGGAGGACGTCAATCAGGCTTCCCCCAGATCCGAACGTCCTGCTCTCTGCTCTCTGCTCTCTGCTCTCTGCTCTCTGCTCTCTGCTCCACGCTTCTTCTTGCATGTCTTCCTCTATTGACAAAAAGAGAACGAAAAAGACATAATTGTTGCATAGGCGGATTTTCTCAAGAAGGGAGAGGACAGTCTTTCATGGCACCACTTGCATGGGAAATCTCGCTGACGAAAATGGACGATATACAGCAGTACGTTTTTGGCTGGGCCTCGGTCGCTGCGACAAAAGACGGCGACACACTGATTGACTTGCAGGGCGATATGGTCGAGATTGACGATCTCGCTGAGGCCTTTTATGCCTATGTCAAAGAGTCACGCGACCTCAATTTTGAGCATGTGGGGGCCTCGCGCGGCGTGCTGATTGAAGCGATGGTTTTTACGCCAGAGAAGATTGCCAAAATGGGGATTCCCCCTGGCACGCTGCCCCTGGGTGCGTGGGTAGGATA
>Ga0137829_10297926_pt1 | contig 15225 bp, 13 predicted proteins | sample OV2TP2_FD_97737 | JGI IMG/M metagenome (GOLD analysis project Ga0137829, IMG submission 97737) | reverse complement strand
CAAAATAGGTAATGCTTACAGGCATTTGACCCGCTGTTTGCTGAAATAAAGCATATTTGGCATTCAGGTCAATTTGAGTTTTTTCTTTGGTGAGGCCTGCACCCACAAACAAATTTTTTATTGGAGCATAATTAATACCTAACCTGATGTTGGATGGTGCAAAAATTCCCCAGATATCTTCTTTTCCATTTTCAACCGTACCGAAGCGGTGCTGGATATCGAATTCAAGAGTACCTTTTGCCGGCACCATCACGGTTTGATTATCTGTCAGCCAAACACTTTCAAAAGTGTTTTTTACCGGTTTTGTTTTTTTCGATGGTTTTGATTCAGGAACATCCTGGGCAAACATGCCGCCTGCCATAAATGCCGCTGAACAAAACAGCATTATTTTGAAATACTTTTTCATAATACGTAGTTTAATTGTTTTGTGCACCCTGTTTTATCCATGCAAGAACGAGTGCATTATAATTTTTGTTGATGCCGCTTACAGGCATGGGTGTTCCCTTTTTGCCGGTCATCCACTGATATAGTTCACTGTTTGCAGGATCACCGGTGTTGATATAATTGCCGTTCAACAATGCATTGTATGCACTTGCGGCCGTCAGGTCCGGGGCTTTACCACCTGCGCTGTGGCATCCGCTGGAGTTGCAACTGTTGTTAAAAATGGGAATAATATCGCCGGTAAATGATACGGCTCTTGTTATTTCCTTACCAGCGTCAAATAAAACTGTTTTGTCTTTATAACAACCGGTCAGCAGCAGGAAAGATGTACACAGTGAAATAATCCCCATTATGAATTTATTTCGTGCCATGATTTTTATTTTGATGTTAACTCACGGGGTTATTTTTATTTCCTGAATTTTAAAATCAGGTTGGGTTTTATGGAATGGGCTATTTGTGCATTTTCAAAAATGGCAAAACCAAAATACTGATCAGACAAGGATGAAAAGTCAATATCATAAGCATTGTCACCAGTGTTTAAGGCCCTTTTAAATTCCAATATCCAGCCGCCATTTGTATAAGTTGATTTACAGGCAATATCTCCGCGGCTGCCACTATATGATGTAATAATAATGCCGGGGATGGCTTTTGGTCCAACGCCAGCACCGACTCTTTGATAATCGGTTCCAATGTTCGGATCAATAGTAGTTCCGTCACTTAGTGTAAGTACACCTGTTGCTGATACGGCAGTTACCGTTTTGGCTGAACCATCTGTAGTTTCAGATCCTAATATCCATCCGTAATTGGTTTTGCCGGGGATTATATATTTTGGTACTGAAGCGGTTGATCCGTTTACTTGCAAAGTTTGTTTATTGTCAGTGTATGCACCGGCACCGGCATCACTGAATCTTCCGTTAGGATAAGTATTGTTCTGGTATTGGTCATCAAATTGAAAACCGCCGTTTACACCGCCCCGAACAGTCTTCCAGTGCCACATATCAATTTTTTCTGTCGGGTAATTTGTGAAGTGACGGCTTGAACCATCGGAGGCAGGCAACCCGGTGTGGCAGGATTTATAACAGGTGCCATTATTCCACCCGGTTACTGAGTTATTGATATTCCATAACATGGCTAATTTATCTTCGTAAAAGGGTAGTCTTGTAATGGCCCCGCTGGAACTAAATGTGAATGTTCCGCTTTCCTGCGCCCATTTTTGTGTTGCCGGGTCGAAATACCAGGGCTGGCGAGTTAATGACTGGGTGGGGTCAGTCCACTCGGCAAGAAAATAAATATTGTTGTTGTCGTAAGCCGAGCGCAATGTAACAGAAGGGATGATGTTTCCTGTATAGCCCCTGAAAACATCACCTGTTACTTCAGGTACGGTTGTACTGAATTGAAGTTTGGGAGCGTTTTCCCACAAGGCATCAATGGTGCCGTCAATTGCAGGTGCTGTTGTTACTTTAACCGATACAAGGTCAGTGGAACTGTTGATGGGTTGGGGTATATCAAGTACCTGGTCGTCTTTTGTGCAGCTGATAACGTAACCCAGCAGTAATATAATGGTACTGATCACCCATACGAGTTTTGATTTTACGAGTTTCATATACCAGGGTTTTATTGAAAAATATTTTTTGCTTTTTAATCCGGGGCAAGTTATTCGCTCCTTTGTGACAGTTGTATGACATTGGGATTATTCGATAATGACTTTTGTCATATCCAGGAGGGAAAAATTTTTCCTGGTTTTTTTCTTTTCACCTCTTTCAGGTTACAAACTGCCGGAGGCTTATGAATTTAAAATGAAAGCAGTAATAACCTTAAAAATTCGGCGACATGTTTATCTTTTAATAAAGATTCTTCTACAAGGAAAAATATGAGTTTAATCATAAGCAGTAAGTGACCTATTGGAGCAGGATTAAGAGATGATGAAATCTGAAAAGACAAGCAGGATATTCCTGGTTTTTGATAGCAATACAGTCTGCCAGGGTTTCTTATAAAGTATATGACTGCTAATATAAGCCCGGGGGTAATTTTGAAAATATAATCAAAACGTCAACCGGAAGCTGCCAAATACACCAAACCTTCTGCTCGTTTCTTTTGGCAATGGTGTAGGCAGCACCCGCCACACAAAATCGAGACGGATGACGCGGAGAATATTATCAATGCCGGTGCCTAGTTCGAGATACGCTTTACCGTCGAGTGTTTGAAAATCGTAACCGGGTTTAAAGTTTAGCGCTTTGTTTGCTTCGCCCAGGCTACCCCAGAGCGTTTTGACGGTATAAAACTGGCGGAACTTCAGCTTGGGAATAAAGCGAAACAGCCCGTTACCGACATTGTGCTCGAAAGTGATGCCGGCATATTTATCATGAATGAATTCATATTTATTCATCAGGCTGAATGCATACTTGTTATAATAGTGTAATTCATTGCCGGGCGCAATATCAAGAAAAGTGTAGGGTAATGTGCCGTATGTTTTGCCCCCATATACATAAAACTCAATGTTGCCATACGGCGGAATTTTTATAAAATCGGTAACGCTGGCTGAGAGCTTGGTGTAGTTGTAAGCGCTTTTGCCAATGCCGGAAATTCCTTTCGTAACTCGGAACTCCGGGATTGGATAAGGACTGCCCAGGCTGGTGCGGAAAAAATTATTCTCCAGGAATTTTTCAAGATAGGCAAATCGTAAACGCAATGAGAGTTCAAAAGTACGCAACGGTTTGGCGCCGTCAATGGCAAAAGAATCTTTCGGTGGAATATTCTGCAGCGGGTTGAATTGCTTATGCACTGTTGCCAGCAGCCCCGAAAAACCGCTTTTTGTTTCGTGGAAAAATTCAAACCGCTTTTCATCAATCTTCATAAACTTAATAGGAATGCCTGATTTGCGTATAGCCAGTGCAAAAATGTTATCACTGGTCACTTCGCCGTAATAGCTCTGGCCAAAATCAAGATCATTTGTATAGGAACCGTATAAGTAAGTGCGTGGATGTTTTGCAGGAAGAAAAAATAATTCAGCCTTGCCTTTTACTTTCTGGTCCTTGAAGCCATAAGCAAGATAAGTATGCCACCAGAATTTTTTATCAAACCGGTAATTGGTGCCCAGGTCGAACCGGACACGGAATCCTTCCCATGCATTACCGGTAATCCAGTTGAACCAGGGACCTAACTGGTAGTTGCCGGTATTGAGGTAACCCGTAGCTATAAAGTTGAGTGTATTGGTGAATTTTTTGAAAACAGGGGCATTTGTCAGGGTGTCAATCATTTTAATAATGCCCCTTTCATTCTTTGTAAGCTCCTCGTGACGGGCTGCGGTCCAGAATTCTTTTTCTTTTTTCGGAGCTTCCGGCAGGGTGATTACTTCTTCGAGGATTTTGTTTTTACCCAGTTCATTTACCACGCTGTTATCGTTTACCACTATATTTTTATAGGTGGTTGTTTTGCGGCCAATGAACCCGAGGTTTTCTTTACCCACCGGCGTTATATCGGCTACAAATTTGTCTTTTGATAGGAACCAGGTTGCAGAATCGTCCAGCAGCCGGTATTCCTGTATAAGCGAAAGTGTTTCCAGGAAATTCACATTGGCGTCTTTACCCAGCCGCAAGTTCATCTTCTGAATGGCATATGTGCCGGCATGCACCCAGCAATCACCTTCAAACGTGTTTTCGCCGCGGCGTTTCGGTGTAAATACAAGATGGTAATACCGGTTTTTATTTACCACCTGCGTATCCAGTACCCGGTAATTGTAATATACATCACCATTATCACTGGCCGGGCTTATAAACAGCTTGTTCATTACCGGGATAAAGTTGTTATAAACATTCACATTCTGGTCCATGCTGCCGAGAAACTGGATGATGCTCTCATTTTTTATGCCATTGGTATTTACTGCCTTGATCACTTCACGGCGCTTCAACGGTTTTTTCTGGTAATAATAATCCGACAGTGCCTCGGTAAGATATGTGGGCAGAAAGGGAAGCCCTTCGGATGTATCAATATTACCGGTGATAAGATCGGTTACCGGCTTCAGCGGTTTAAACTTTGAAAACCGGTTAAAGTTGATATTCTTGATATCAACTTCCAGCTTGTTGTAAACCTCGTAAGAAAAATTATCAAACCTGAATTTATCATTACGGGGTTTGTTTTCCACTATTTTCCGCCACAGGAATAATCCCTTGTTCACTTTCGACTTCACTTTTGCTCCTTCAAGAAAAGTGCCCCGCTCCATGATGATTTCAATTTGCACGGAATCTTTTGAGGATGGGATAAATAGTTTGTAAGGCTGGTAACCCACGCAGGTTATCAGCAGCGTATCGGAAGGCCAATGGCTTAAATAAAAAGCAAAAGCGCCGGCCGAGTCGGAAAGCTTTCCGGTGGTAGTGTTCATAAACTGAACGGAAGCAAAGGGTATCCGTTCTTCGCTGTGAGAATCTTTTATAATTCCGCTAATAATTTTCCGTTGGCCGTCGGCAGCGGCATAAAGCAAAACAAGAATCAACAGGGATAAGGAAATTTTCAACCGGTAATTCGCCATATTACTGCAAAAGTAGCAGGATAACTATTTATCAGCCCGTTAATTTACCGGGCAGCGTCTGCTGCCTGCTATTTTTTATTTGGAAATGCGGGGAAAATGATTCTACTTTGTAGTTCAAAGTACTTTTTATGGACGACCAAAACCTTGTTCAGCCCGGTCAGCAGGGCGGCCAACAATCTCTCGAGTCAATACAGGATATAAAACGCATGATGGAGCGGTCATCCCGGTTCATCTCGCTCAGCGGGCTGAGCGGCGTGGCAGCGGGTATCTGTGCCCTGGCAGGAGCCTGGTTTGCTGCAAAAGAAATTGCCCTCTATTATAATGATTACAACAACAGGGGAGGCTTTGCCGGTGAAGATTTTCAGCACTTAAAACTTCGCCTGCTGGTAATAGCGCTGGCTGTACTGGCTGCAGCGTGGATTTCTTCTTTTTATTTTACCTGGCGTAAGGCAAGGCATAATAAACTCCCGGTATGGGATCTGACATCAAAACGGCTGACAATAAATCTGCTGATACCATTGGCAACGGGCGGGTTGTTTATACTGGCCATGTATCAGTACAATGAGTGGAAATTCATTTCGCCGGCCTGCTTAGTGTTTTATGGATTAGCGCTTGTAAATGCAAGCAAGTATACATTGACTGACATCCGTTACCTCGGGTTCTGCCAGATTATTCTTGGACTAATAAATACGCAATGGCCGGGTTATGGGCTTTATTTCTGGGCAGCAGGTTTTGGGGTGCTGCACATCGTGTATGGCTTTATAATGTGGTATAAATATGAAAGAAATTCTGCTATTCCGAAAGAATACTTCAAATAATAATATTAAGCAGGAGGAAGAATATTTAATAAAGAACATTTCAAAATTCCCCTTTAGGGGTCAGGGGCATGAAAAATCCAATCGTTGGTTTAAATAAAATTTTTGACAACCGCATTCGCCTCGGCATCATGAGCATACTGATGGTGAATGAGGAGGTGAATTTTAATGACCTGAAACAGATGCTGGAGGTGACGGACGGAAACCTGGCCACCCACCTGCTGAACCTGGAAGAGAACGGGTACATCAGGGTAAAGAAAGGATTTATCGGAAAAAAAACAAATACTACTTATTCTGTAACCAAGGCTGGCGAAAAGGCATTTACTGAACACATTACAGCCCTGGAGAGTATGATAAAGGGGGTAAAATAATTTTTATACAGCTGCTTTGGCGAAAGTGCTTTTTGAATTTTAAAATGAATAATCATGAAAACAACATCATTTAAAAGTGACGGGCTCACTGTGCTGGCCTTGATGCTGGCACTGCCCACCGCCTGGTTTATCCTGATTGCCGTTTTGAAATACGGGTTCGGTATTGACGGACCATTTGACTCACTGGCCCCGACCCTTGAAAGCTGGGGAATCAAGGAGTCACTGGGCTGGAATATTAACCTGCTGATTCTATTCGGCCCTATGCTGGCCTTCCTGCTTACCATTTTCCAGGTACTGGCTGTCGGGTTTCGTTTTGATAAGCACGAATGGGTGCTGCATTTCACTGTGCAGAAAAAATGGTTCCCGCTGCTGGTAACTGCATTCAGCATCGGGCTGCTGGCCATACTTTTCATTTATATGCTCGGGGAAAACTGTAACTGCTAAAAAAAAGAGGAGTAATGAAAAAGTTTTTTACATCGGTTGAAAATGCCCTTGCCGGCATCCGCCTGTTTATACTTAAGGACCGGAATGCAAAAATTGAAATCATCCTCGCTGCTGTTGCCATCCTGCTGGGATGGGTAACAAGAATCCCGGCTATCGAGTGGCTGTTCGTTTTGCTTTGCATCGGGCTGGTGCTTTCGCTTGAAATGATGAACTCGGTTATGGAAAGATTTTGTGATATGGTGACAACCGGGTTCCATCCGAAAATAAAAGTCATCAAGGATGTGGCGGCAGGCGCCGTGCTGGTAGCTGCCTTGTTCAGCCTTATCATCGGGCTTGTCATTTTTATTCCTGCATTGCTTAAGCTATTTAGTCATATTAGTTAATTATGGACAAACGTATCATTCTCCCCATTGGTTTTACATGCCTTTTGCTGGCAGTCCGGATTATTATAACCGGCGAGCTCACTTATATTTTTCTTGCGTGGAATCTCTTTCTTGCCTGGATTCCCTATGCCATCAGCCAATCGGTAGCAGGAGGAATCAGCCGGCAGCGGTGGAAAGAATTTACATTGCTTGGATTGTGGCTTTTGTTTTTGCCCAATGCCCCCTACATCATCACCGATCTGCTGCATTTAAAACACAGAGCTCCGGTTCCATACTGGTACGATGTACTGCTGCTTTTCAGTGCTGCGTTGAACGGGCTGATGCTGGGCTTTGCATCTTTGCTGAAGGTGGAACAGTTTCTTGCCGGCCGGTTCAGTAAACGGGTTTCCACTTTTCTCATTCTTTGCACATTCTTTCTTTGCGCCTTTGGTATTTATGCCGGCCGCTGGCTGCGCTGGAACAGCTGGGATGTTTTTCTGAATCCCGCTGAAATAGCCGGCGATATTCTCGACCGCCTGCTGAATCCCTTTGCACATTTCAGAACATGGGCAGTTACCTTATTGTTCGGCTCATTCCTGTACATAGCCTATTTCACACTCAAAAATTTTATTTATACTAAAACCAGTAAAACCTGATAACATGGAAACAAAAGAAACAGGCACTACTTTGTCTTCTTTGTTCGACAAAGGAAAACTATTCATCAAGGCCGTCATCATTTTCTTTATGGCGCTCGGGCTGTGGATTCCTGCCGTATTGATTATGGACCTGGTTAAGGAGAGGAAAGCCCGGCAGAAAGAAGCCGTGGCCGACATCAGCAGCAAATGGGCGGAGGCGCAAACGATAACCGGGCCGGTACTGATGGTGCCTTATAATTTTTATGCAAAAGATGATAAGGGAAATCTGGCAGTGGTAAAACAGAAAATTTATTTCCTGCCGGATAAATCGGAAATAAAGGCAAAAATTTTACCGGAAAAAAGATACCGCGGCATTTACCAGGTGATTGTTTACCGCAGCGAAATTACCCTCAGCGGAAAGTTTAACCTGCTGCAATGGCAGCAATTGAAAATACCAGGGGAAAATATTTTATGGAATGAAGCGGTATTGCTTTTTGGTGTGAAGGACAACATTCGTGGAATTAATGAAGACCTCCAGGTTACATGGAATGACAGCAGCCATGTGTTTTATCCGCAGCCGGCCGGGTTTTCGGGCATGCAGGATGCTTTTATGACTGCAGTTAATCTGACACAGGAAGCGGCAGGGAAAGAACATTCTTTCTCCATGCAGTTTTCGCTCAATGGCTCGCAGCAGCTGATGATGGCCGCGGCAGCAAGAGAAAACAAATTGCAGATACAATCAACATGGAAAGATCCAAGTTTTACCGGCATCAAACTGCCCGATGAACGGGTGATAAACGAAAGTGGTTTTTCAGCCAGCTGGAAATTCATGAACCGTTCAGTGCCGCAGGTGTGGGATAATAATTTTTACGACCTGTCGCAAACCACGTTTGGCGCTGACCTGCTGATACCGGTGGATAATTATGATAAAACGGAGCGTTCGGTAAAATATGCGCTGCTATGCATCATCCTCACCTTTGCAGCATTTTTCCTGATAGAGTCCATTTATAAAAAGAGTTTGCACCTTGTACAATACGGTTTGGCAGGACTTGCGCTGGTGCTGTTTTATACCTTGCTTTTATCCGTTTCAGAATACCTGGGATTTAATTCCGCTTACCTGGTTGCGGCAGCGGCCACCATCGGCCTTGTTACCTGGTTTGTGGGCAGCATTATGAAAAGCGGGAAGCTGGGTACTTTTATCGGGTTTGTGCTGGCAGTGGTGTACGGCTATATTTTCACCATTATCCAGTTGCAGGACTATGCGCTGCTGATGGGAAGCATCGGTTTGTTTATTGCACTTGCCATCATCATGTATTTTTCAAGAAAGCTGCAATGGTAGTTTCGTTTCCACCAGAATAAAAGATGTATGAAAAAAGTATTGGTAAAAATAAGAATGGGTATGCTTGTCTTTTTAACCCATAGAATTGCTTTACCCATGCTGCGGCGTCTGCGAAAGCCCAATGCATTTACTCATAACATGGATGATTTGAAATCCTTTTCTCCCGGAACACTGGGTAATGATCTTTATCATTTTCTCCGGAGCAGAAACCTGCCAATGCTGAAGCATTATGCCCGTCACGACCTGAAGCATGTGCTGCTTGGATACGACAGCACGGAAGAAGGCGAAGCCTGCCTGCAGAGTTTTATGCTGGGCAATGGCCGGGTTTCATTTCCTGTGCTGGCAACCGTATTGTTCAGCCTGCTCACCATGCCGGAGCATTGGAGTAAAATGAAGAAAGCATTTCTTGCTGGCAGAAAATGCAACCCGGTTCATAACTGGCAATGGAATGAGATGGTGCATTGCATGACTGGGGAATTAAGAAATAGAATAAAGGAATGATTGCCGCGGTAGAATGATTGCCACGGAGGCACGGAATTCATGGAGTAACAATTTTACGATATCTTCTGTGACTTCCGTGCCTCGGTGGCAATGGAAAAGCTAAACAGAATTACCGAACCCTGAACGGAGCGTCCCTCCTGTGCTGAAGCTTCGGAGGACAGGCGCAAGGGACGATGAAAGCAATACAAAAGCTGACTTCAAAAAAATAAAAAAACCTCTCATAACAAGAGGTTATAATACATCTAAAATCTGATCCCGATAACAATTGAGACTAAAATCAGAAATCCAGCCCCATCGCAAAATACCATAGCGGCTTGCCTTTGAAGAATCCGTTCATCTCCCAACCGGCATCGAGGCGCAGAAAATAACCGAGCAATGTGCTGCGGGCGCCAAAACCATAACCACCGGCAAAAGGCCCGATGCCCCCGGCTTTTATTTTCACCACAACAGGATTGTTCGGCAGGCTGTACAAAACAGAGGGCCTTTCAATTTTATCATAAGCGCCGTTCCATGCAGTGCCCAAATCAAAAAACTGCACCAGCTGGAAATTGCGCAGGAATGCATTGTTGATTGGTTTATTAAACAGGGTACTGAAAACCGGCAGGCGGATTTCGCTGTTCACCACTACGGCATTGTTGCCATTGGCTACATTCTGGTTGAAGCCCCGCAGGTTTACAGCCAGCGACTGGAAGGCATAATCCACATCGGGATCGGGCTGGTTAGCATCGTTGAATCTTGGGAATAACCAGTTGTCAACGCCGCCTAAGTAATAAATAATTTTTTCGGTGCCGAATGAAATATCGAAAGCGCCGCGTACGGCCCAGATGAGATTGCGGTAGATGGGCAGGTAATGACGGGCATCGCCGCCGATATTTAAAGTATAGGGATTATCCTGCGAACCCACTTTGTTGAGGCGGGTATTCCAGTCAACATAAAACTTATACCGCAGGCCGTACCAGATATTCAGCGCCGGGTTGATGGCATCGTCATGCACATACTCTATATGCAGCAGGCCGTAGTGATAAATGGAATCTTTTTTTGATAAAGTGGTTGGCGGCAGGTTCAGATCGTCGGCCAGTATCACTATCCGGTCACTCCGGAAAGCGGCATTGAATCGGATGCTTCTTACCCGGTCGAACGGATAAGCAACACTGCCCTGGTAAAGATTAGTAAACAGTTTGCTGATGAAATCACCATCCCTGTCGCTGTATATAACTCTTTGCGAGTTGCGGTAATAAGTAAGCCCGTAGTCAATTCTTTTTTTCAGGTATTGCGTGGTCAGTATGTATTCGTTGTCTTTCAGGTCGGTGCTTAGTCGGAAGCCGCCGGCAAATTTCCAGTCTTCAAACAGGTCGGAAGTGCCAACCCGCAGTATTCCGTTAAACGGGTTTCCGTTGCTCAGGTTGATGGGCCCCGCACCGCCGGCATAGGTCTGGTAGCGGGTGATGAGCACATTGTTGTTGAAGCCACTGACGATATAGTCGTTGAAAAACTTGGGTGGCCGGTATTCAAACAGCTTCGATTTTTTCAGTACCGGCTCCCGCTGCGGCAGCTGTACCGTTTCCACCACACGGCCCAGCTGCGATGTGTCTTTTTTCTCTTCCTGGAATTCACTTTGAAAAAAGTCATCCTGCTTTTTGGTTGAATCAGGCGGAGGTTTAATGTCGGTTTTGCTTTGCGCAAATTTTTCTTCTTCCATCACCTTCTTCATGTACTCTGTAGGCCGGGCTTGTATGTTGCGGCGGCGCAATGTATTTTCATCCACCCGCAGGCGGTAAAGAAATTTATAATCGCCCTGCCGCACCACTTCGCTTACCTGCTGGTTGTCGCCGGCGGTTCTTGTTTCCAGCAGGCTGCTCTGGTAATTGGTGATAGGAAATACATAGGTAGAGTCGCTGGTGACCGAAAAGAATGCGACGGAGTCAATATCGGATTTGCCCCATTCTTTCAGCAGCGAATCCACCACTTCAATCGTGGGATTGCGCAGCACTTCATCGCCGATAAACACCAGCGTATCCAGCCCCGCTCTTTCTGTAGCAAAAAAACCGGCATAGCGGTTGGCAATCCCGTTTTCATTGCTCACAAAAGTGAAATGTGATTGGTTGTACTGCGATGGAAAGCGGGCATTGCCCTGCTTCAAATCGGTGAGTTGCGAAATCTGTTTGAATTCTGAACGGTTCCAGTTGTCAACCAAAAAAATATTGTAGCGGTTGCGGGGCAGTGAATCATCGCTGCTGCCTGCTGTGGCCGAAGGGCGGTTGCTGGCATAAATGATTCCTGTTTTATTCGGGAAGGCAACAAACGAAGCATCGAGGTCATCATACACATCATTGGTAATTTGTTCTACGCTTTGTTTATCTATTTTATAAACAAAAATATCCGTCTGCCCGCTTTTCACGGCGCTGAACAGGAGCGTATTGGCATCAAGCATGTACTTCATGTCCTGCACCTGGTCAAACTGGTTCAACTCCACGTTCACCACTTTAAAGCGGTTCACCACATCGTACACAAACAGTTTTATTTTCCCTTTTTCCCAATACAGCACCGCCAGCCTTGAGCCCCGGCCATCCCATGCCATGATGGGGTAGTTGGGATTTTTTTCATCTTCCCTCGACCGGGCGCCGAACTTCAGCAGTATTTTACGGTTCACAAAATTTTCGTTCAGCACCACGCAGTAGCGGCCCTGTTTAAATTCCACCACGGCATAACTCATGTTGCGGGGCACCGGGTTGGCATTGAAGCGGATGAAATCTTTTTTTCTTATTTCTTCGGTTACCGACAGCTGGCCCTTGGGCACCACGCGGCGGCCGCGGATATCTTTCAAATACTTGTTGCTTTCTTCCAGCATGAAGTCGGACAGCAACATTTTAAATTTTTTCTTTTTGGTCACCCGGTTGCTGGCGGCATTCAGGTTGCGGTACACACGGGCCAGGTAAAGCATGTACGTGGTTTTGCTTTTACCATATTTATCGGCAATATAGCGCCAGAAAGCTTGACCCGCCAGCAGCGGTTTTTCGTGGGCAAAATGGTAAAAGTTATTGTAACGTCCGCTCAGCAGCGCCGATTTCAGATCGTCGTCAAGCTGTGCACTCCAGTTTTCGGCGGCATAAGCGATGTAGCCGTCAGTGAGCCATTGCGGCAGATCGAGCAGGGCCTGGTTAGCGGCAAACTCGCCGAGGTCGTCGCCAAACAATACATTTTGCACCAGCACATTGGCAATGCCCTGGCGCACCTGGCGCTTCAGGTTTTCGTGGTTGCCGTCGAAGAAAACCACAATTTTATTATTCACCAGCTTGGTCACGCCGCCGGTATTCTGCCAGTCAATGCCCAGGCCGATATTGCTTTGCTGAAACTCATCAAAGTTGTTGTACACAACAATATTGGCCCGCCGCTGCAAACCATATTCTACAAATTCTTCAATACTGGCCAGCTCCTCCTCGGCCACCTGCGCCACGTATTTACCCAGCGCCAGCCCGTCCTGGCTGAAGTAGGTATTGAAATTTTCGCTCTGGTAAAATTTCCAGCTGAACTTCTGGTATTGCACACGGTTTTTGCCAAACTCTACCGTATTCACCTGCGCCTTTAGGGAAACTAAAACTGCTGCATAAAAAATAAGACTTAGTATTTTCTTCATAAGATCTGTTCTGTTTCGTCCCGATAGTTATCGGGATGTAAATTAATCGGATTTTATTTTTTTAAAGTTGCTGTGCAATATGCGGTAATTTTTTTTTGGAGGCCGGCAAAAAAGCCCTGATGAGACTTTTGTTGCGACGCTCCGTTTAACGTCCCGGAATTCTAATCATCACAGGCCGGGGGCTGCTTCTTCGTTCTGCAACTGTTTCCAGGCATTTCTACTTTTGGGTTTCTACACATCATTCCACCCATTCAAAATACTTATATTCAAGAATCATGCATCCCCTGTGTGGGGCGGATAGGGAACATTTCCTTCGCATGTTTAAAAGAACTTGTTTGGGCAACAAAACTATTTAACTGACATCATTCTACACAAACCATTAGTCTCATTTCTTACTTTTGGTTTTTTGTACCTGCCACGTCTCCCCTTTGGGGTCCCGATAGCTATCGGGATAGAGGGGCTTCGTGGTTCTAAAGTACGGAAAACCGTTCATGTTAAGCGTTAAACAATTTACATTTAATCCGGTGGAGGAAAATACCTGCGTTTTGTACAACGAGGCGGGTGAGTGTTGTATTATTGACCCCGGCTGTTATTTTACGCAGGAAAAGGAGGAACTGAAAAGCTTTATTGAGAAGATGTGCCTGCAGCCGGTGCTGCTGCTTAATACCCACTGCCACCTCGATCATGTGTTCGGCAACAAATGGGTGGCCGAAACATGGGGGCTCACGCTGCACATTCATGAAAAGGAAAAAGTCATGCTGGACTTTGCGCCGCAGGCAGGGGAGATGTGGCAGATGCCGTTTGAGAATTATGAAGGCGGGCTGATTTATTTAAAAGAAGGAACGGCCATCAAACTGGGAGATGAAGAACTTGAAATCCGGTTCACCCCCGGTCATTCGCCCGGCAGTGTTTGTTTTTATCATGAGCCCGGCGGCTTTGCCATCAGCGGCGATGTATTATTTAACGGCAGCATTGGCCGCACCGATCTTCCCGGCGGTGATTTCAAAACGTTAATCAACAGCATCCAGACACAGCTCTTCACTTTGCCGGATGAAACCAAAATCTATTCCGGTCACGGGCCGGTGACAACTGTGGGGTTTGAAAAACAAAACAATCCTTTTGTAAAGTTGTATTAGCGGAGTCGTTTCTCCCTCTCCGCCAGGAGAGGGTTGGGGTGAGGCGGATTTGAGAAGATGAACAATCCGTTTGTGAAGCTCTATTAGCGGAGTGTATTATCCTTCTCCTAAAGGAGAAGGTAGCCGAAGGCCGGATGAGGTGGTTTGAGAAGACAAACAATCCATTTGTGAAGTTGTATTAAAGAATCAACCATTCTGATTATTCTTTAACTCCTTCCCACTTTTTCGTAACTTTCTATTGCCTAACACCGAACCATGAACCGGCTGCTTCTTACAGGGGTTTTGTTGGTCATATTTAATTCTTTCGGGATCTCACAACCTGATCAGGACTATTTAGAAAAAAAACGCTTACGTAGAAAAATCGACTCCCTTCAGAACCGACAGCAAATTGATTCATTGCAAAAAGAAATCAGTAATGTAAATGAAGATACGATTCTTGTAAAGAACCTATATCGGCTTTCGCTCCTCTACTCTGAGCCTTTTTTGGTTGACTCAGCCATGATTTATTCTCGCCGGACTATACGATTGGCAGAAAAACTAAAATATCCGACTGGCCTTTCGCAAGGCTATAGACAACTGTCATTGGTTTTTAGTATGCAAAAAAAGTATGATTCCTCAGTTATTTGTTTGCTGGAAGGACTTGCTATATGTAATGATAATAAATTTTATTATGAAGATCTTCAGCTCCGGGTTGGATTAAATCACCTCTACTTTTTACAGGGAAAATATACGGAGGCTATGAAGATTTCGACTGGAGGATTGGCAACTGCAGAGAAAATTAATGACAAGGAAAGAATGGCACATTTTAATAATGTGTTGGGATATATAATGATGAAACAGCAGAATTTTGATCAGTCAAGGAGATATTATACAACGGAACTCAGGCTGGCACAGGAATTAAAAGATAAAGCCGTGGAAGCACATGCCCTCCTCAATCTTGCTGACCTGTCCATCGCTGAAGCGAAATTTCCGGATGCAGTCCCATTTATTAATAATGCACTGAGAATTTATCAAACATATAT
>Ga0137829_12317720_pt1 | contig 15251 bp, 11 predicted proteins | sample OV2TP2_FD_97737 | JGI IMG/M metagenome (GOLD analysis project Ga0137829, IMG submission 97737) | reverse complement strand
GAACACAGCGTACTCAGCCTCCGCATCCAGGCTCGCAGTGGGCTCATCCAGCACCACGATATCGGCATCGCGCATAAAGGCACGACTTAGGCCAACCTTCTGCCACTCTCCTACCGACAGGTCGCTTCCCTCCCAGCGCCGTCCTAACCGGGTCTGGTATCCCTTGGGGAGCCGCTGAATTATTGGATCGGCACCACCTTTTTGAGCCGCCGTGACTATCAGGGGCATATCATCCAGCTTTTCTAACTGGCCAAAGCCGATATTCTCCTGCGCCGTGAGATGGTAGCGCACGTAGTCCTGAAAGATAACACCCATGCGACTGCGCAGGCTCTCGAGGCTGTACTCCCTTAGGTCAATGCCATCCAACAGGATTTGCCCCTCAGTTGGATCGTAGAGGCGCGTCAGGAGCTTGATAAGGGTCGTCTTGCCTGCCCCATTCAAACCTACCAGGGCGATACGTTCCCTGGGGTTGATTTGCAGATTGATCCCTCGAAGCACCCAATTCTCTGTGCCGGGGTAGCGGAAAGAGACGTTGCGAAACTCGATGCCTTGAGCGATGGGTGCAGGAACAGGGCGGCCCGTGCCGTCGGGAGACATGGTAGGCTCCAGCGCCAGGAAGTCAAAGAGGTGGTCCAGGAACAGGTTATTCTCGTACAGGCGGCCAAGGCCATCGAACACCGAACGGAAGGAGCTCTGCGCCTGGCGGAAGATGGTGAGGTACATGGTCATGTCGCCCAGGGTGATGGTCCCAGCGACGGCTCGCCAGAGCACCCAGGCATAGCTGCCGTAATAGCTCACGGTGGAAAGAAGCCCCCACCCCAGGCTGGCCACCGTACGGCGCAACGCCAGGGCACGGTCTTCCGCATAGAACTTCCAGTAGAGGGCATGGTAACGGCCCAGCAAGGTTTCCCCCAGGCTGAAGAGCTTCACCTCCTTGGCGCTTTCCTGCCCAGTTAGAAGCTCCTCCAGGTATCGCAGGAGACGCGACTCCGGCACGCGCCAGCTTATGACGCGGAAGGAGAGATGAGCGTACTTGGACTGCGCGATGAAGGACGGGGCGGTAGCGCCAAAAATAATCACAACCAGCCATGGGCTAAAGCGGAGTAGAAGCGCGCCCAGTGAGATCAGGGTCACGAGGCTCTGGACCAGCATGAAGCTATCGGTAACTACCCTCAGCGCCCTGTTATCCGCATCACGCCGCGCGTTCTGAAGCTTGTCGTAGAACTGTCCGTCCTCAAAGAAGCGCAGGTCCAGGGCCAGAGCCTTGCGGATGATGAGGCTGTTTACATGGTTCGTCAGCCGTGCATGCAGCACATGCTCCACCAGCGAGCGCACCTGCCCGATGAGCGTGCCGGCAAAAATCAGAAGGAATTCCAGGCCCAGGTACGGCACTACATGGCCAAAGCCCTGCTCAGGCGGCACCTCCTGACGGATAGAATCCACCACACCATCTACTATCAGCTTTGCCACCCATGCCTGCGCGGCCGGCAGCAGGGCCGGCACCAGAGTGAGGCCCGTCATAGCTAGCGTCACTCCAGGGCCGCACTTCAGCACCAGGCCAAAGGCGCGGGGCGTGTTCCTAAAAACCTGCGCTACCTCCTGTAGCTTTGCCAGCCGCGATGTCACCACGGTATTTGGCAGATCGCCATTCTGTTTGCTCATGTTGCTCCTTAACAGGCTGAAAAGGACCCCTTTTCGACCTCCTCCTCACATCTTAACTCCGAGGGTCTCCGGCCGAATCGTTTTCCTTAAGCCTACTGACCTCACCCCCTTGATCCCCCTCTCCTAGGCTTAGGAGAGGGGGTGGAAAATTCAGGGGGGCACCCCCTGACACCCCCGTTTGAAGGGGGACTTGTCCCCCTTCAATGCTTCCCCCTGAGGAAGTCTGTGAGGAAGTGGAACCCCCTCACGATAGAGTCCCCCATTCCTTCGACCCTTCAGCGCAGAGCTTGTGAGTTTATGTCATTGCGAGCCCCGATAGTATCGGGGCGTGGCAATCTGGGGTGTGGGGTGCCTCGGCCCTATCCCCGCATTTGTAATCAAGCTCTCAGGATAAGAGAGCACAGAATGGGCTTCGGGGCTTCATGCTTCTGGACGCCCTTTTTTCAGCACCCTGATAATGTCCTGTCTCCGAAGTTCACTGCAAATGTCATTGCGAGGCCCGACGAAGGAGGGCCGTGGCCCCGACCAGTCGGGGCTTCGTCGTCCCGATAGCATCGGGACTCCTCGCAATGACAATTCATAAGCGTATTTCAGGGACACCACTCATAATCGGTCGGGCCAGGGGATATCCCCCTGCTTTGCGCAGATAGCCTTTCTCTTTGGTGCTTACGAAACCTTCGCTTCCCATTTTACGCCTCGGCAAAGGGCATCTCATGGCGGCTCCAGAAGCGCCGGACCTCGGCGGCCAGAAGCGAGTGCTCAGGAAGTGAAAGGGAGGAGTCCTTCTCCAGCAGTGCCTCGGCCTCCTTTCGGGCCAGTTCCAGAAGGGACACGTCGGTCAACCGGGCCATTCGCAGGTCAGGGAAGCCGCTTTGCCGAGTGCCGAAGAACTCGCCCGGCCCCCGCAGGCGCAGGTCCTCCTCGGCGATTACAAAGCCGTCATGAGTTTTCTCCAGTATGGAGAGGCGCTGCGCCGCTTCGGGAGAAGGGTCATCGGCCAGTAACATGCAATAGCTCTCGTGTTGCCCTCGACCAATACGACCTCGAAGCTGGTGTAGCTGGGAAAGTCCAAAGCGGTCGGCCCCCTCTACCAGCATGACTGTGGCATTGGGTATGTCGATGCCTACCTCTACTACTGGCGTCGATACCAGAATGTCCAGTTGGCCGTCCCTGAACTGGCGCATGACCTCATCCTTCTCCTGCATGGGCATCCTGCCATGCAAGAGGCCCATGCGAAGGTCGGTGAAGATTTCCTGAGAGAGACGCTCAAACTCCTCCGTGGCGGCCTTGGCCTCCAGGGCTTCCGAACCTTCAATCAGGGGGCAGATAACGAACACCTGCCGCCCCTCCTGCACCTGCTTACGCAGGAATGCATATGCCACCTGACGCTTCTCAGGGGACAGCCATCGAGTGCGAACCCTTGGCCTTCCCGGAGGTAGCTCATCAAGGACTGAGATGTCCAGGTCGCCATAGATAGTCAAAGAGAGGGTCCTGGGTATAGGGGTGGCTGTCATGGCCAACAGGTGGGGACGGGTGCCCTTGCCTAAAAGCGCTGCCCGCTGCATGACTCCAAATCGGTGCTGTTCGTCCACCACCACTAGCCCCAGCTTATCGAAGGAGACCCCTCCCTGGATAAGGGCGTGAGTACCCACAACAATGTCCACACCACCCTGAGCCAGGCGGCGCTGAATATCGTTTTTCTCTCTCGCGGGCAGGCTCCCTATCAGCAACCCCATACCCAGGGGAGCGGAGCGATAAGATAAGGCATACGAATTGAAGAAGGTCGACTCCCAAACGGGAGATGCAAACAATCTAAAGAACCCCTGAAGGGTCTTGAAGTGCTGCTCCGCCAGGATCTCGGTGGGGGCCATGAGCACGCCTTGATAACCATTGGCAGCAGCAACCAGAAGGGCCAGGGCCGCCACCACGGTCTTGCCGCTGCCTACGTCGCCTTGAAGGAGCCTGCTCATGGGCACCGGTCTCTTGAGATCGTCCAATATCTGCGCCAGCGCCTTTTTCTGGGCGCCGGTTAGCGAGTATGGCAATGCGCGCAGAGTGGCCTCCAGCACTCGATGGTCCATGTCTAAGGGATGTCCCGGCTCCCCCTGCCACTGCTTCTTTCGAGAGATGACCCCCATCTGGATAGTAAACAGCTCGTCGAAAGCCAGGCGACGCCTGGCCTCCTCTGCAGCGCGAACTTCAGAGGGGAAGTGCACCTCCCGCACGGCCCCAGGTAATGGAAGGAGCCGAATTCTGCTCCTGATGCTCTCCGGCAGATGTTCTTTAAGAGAGGAGGCGTAGCTATCTAGGACATTCTTTACTACCCTCCGGACTGCCTTGGCTGATAGGCCCGCCGTCAGCGGATAAACCGGCACAAGCCGCCCGGTATGCAGCAATTCCTCCCCGGGGTTAAGGATCTCATACTCTGGGGACTCCATCACTAGAGTCCCCCTAAAGACCTCTACCGCGCCGCTCAGCACTACTTTGGTATTAGTCTTCAGGATCTTTGTCAGGTAGACCTGGTTAAACCATATGGCTCGAACATTGCCCGTCTCGTCACCAATGACAGCCTCAACGGCCTTGCGGCCCCGAGAATATGTCCGGACGCGGGCTTCCCACACCGCTCCTATGACAGTCTGGTCCTTACCCACAGTTAGCTTTGAGATGGGGTTGATACGAGAGAAGTCGTCATATCGGTGTGGAAAGAAGAACAGCAAGTCCCTGATTGTGGAGACCCCCAGCTTGCCAAGCCTGCTCAGAACGGCCGGGCTAATGCCTTTGGTGACAGTGAGGGGGACATCTAGAGAGCGTTCTTCTGTAGCTCTGCTGCCTTTTGGAGCAAGGCGAGGCCTTGACTGCGTTGGATTTTGGCTGGCGGGAGCTATCTCCTGGACGGTCTTGCCAGTAACGAGGCTCAGAACCGCCTCTACCCAACTGCGGCGTTCCGCCAGGCCCTTAGAGGCGTAGGACGAACCCAAAAGCCCGGAGCCAAGAAGCCCATGGCCTTTGTCCTCAGTTCTGGATTTGATCTCATCGAACCAACGCCTTAAGAACAGGTCCAGTCCCCCTAGAACAGCGTCGTCTTTGTAGCCCCTTGCCCGCTCCAGGAGCAGGACCTTTCTCAGAGCGTCTGACTGGGAAGATTGCCCTGGGAGTGTCACTTTGCTCTTATGAAGGCCAGGCCCAGCGCGCCGGGACCCAGGTGGACCCCCATGGCTGGGCCAAACTGCACTATACGGGCCCTCTCTTTGGGGAATAGCGCTGAAAGCTTCGACGTCAGATCATCGGCATCCTGGTGAACGGTGGTATAGAGGACGCAAAGGTCCTCTATTTTTCCGGCTGCCCTAGCCTGCTCCAGCAGCCTCTCGATCCCCCTGGCCCGAGTTCTGGGGCGCTCCAGGGGATGCGCCTCTCCCTCCTCTACTTTGATCAGGGGTTTCACGCTGAGCAGCGTCCCAAAGAAAGCCTGGAATCGGCTGATGCGCCCGCCTTTCTGGAGATACTCCAGGGTATCGCAGAGGGCATACTGCTCGACCCGATTCCCGATGTCGCGAGCAAGCTCGATGGCCTGCTCCATGCTGGCTCCGCCCTTGACCGCTTTGGCCACCGCCAGGACGGTTAGTCCCAAGCCCATGGAAACTTGCAGGGAATCGATAATCTCGATGCGGGTGGCCTTTTTAACCTCCTGGCTCCCCAATCGAGCGGAGTTATAGGTCCCGCTGAGCTTCGAGGATATGTGTATGGAGAGGACGTCGTATCCCGCTTCCGCCAGCTCCGCATAGATCTTGACGAAAGCCCCAACGGAGGCCTGGGAAGTGGTTGGGAACGTGCCGCCTCTCATTAGGCGGGGGTAAAACTCATCCCCTGAGATGTCCACGCCGTCCCTGAAGACCTCCTGGCCAAAATGGACGTTCTGGGGCACAACGATGACGCCGGCCTCTTCCGCCAGGGAGCGGGATATATCGGATGTGCTATCTGTAACTATCTTTACAGGCATGTCTGCTCCATTGTCACTGGTATAAAAATGTCATTCTAAGCCGGAGGCGAAGAATCTGGGGTGGGGACCCCTCCCCTGACCTCCGACAAAGTCGGAGTCGCGACAGGGGTCGGACCTTCGTCGTCCCGACGAGTCGGGACTCCTCGGGGTGACAGCAATAATACTTGCACATCGGGCTAGATATTACTCTACAGAGATTATGTAATCGTAAGAGGGCTGGCCCCCAAAAATGACCTCTACCTCCGTACCATGGAAGTTTTTCTTGCTCCATTGAGCCAAGCCGTTCGCCTTCTCTGAATCCCCCTGCTGTCCGTAGTAGATGGTGACCAGGCTGCCCTCCTTTACATCCATCTGGCTCAGCAGCTTCTTGAAGACCGCAGATGTACTGCCTCCATTAGCTACCAAGACCCCTTCCAACAGTCCAATAGGCTGCCCCTTTCTCACCGTGAACCCATAGAGGTTTGTAGAGCGGCTGGCCCTGGTGATCTCGCCAGTTTGAATGCGCAGGCTGGCCTCGCTCATTGCCTTGGCGTTGGAAGCAACATCAGCGCCTGGGTTAGCAGCCAGCAAGGCGCCTATCCCTTGAGGGATGCTTCTCGAGGGGATAACCTGAAGCTCCTTGCTGGTGAGTCCCTTGACCTGCTGCGCTGCCAGAATAACGTTGGGATCGTTAGGCAAGAGAAATACCTTTCCCGAGGGCACCTCCTCCACTGCCCGCCACAGCTCCTGGATGCTGGGGTTCATGGAGGGCCCTCCGTGCACAATTCGGGTAGCACCCAGGCTCTTAAATACTTCCACCAGACCATCCCCGTTGACCACAACTACGGTGGCTATGGGAAGGGGCCTCTGCCCTTTCCCACCCTTCTCCACATACTCCTGGTGCTGCTCATCGATGTTGTCGATCTTGATGCGGTACAGCGTCCCTAACGAGGTCCCGTAGCTTAGGGCTATGCCCGGGTCGAAGGCGTGCACGTGGACCTTGATAGAGTCCTCATCGCCTACGACGATAACGGATTCCCCCAGTTGGGTCATCCTCTCTCGGACGTTGTCAATGGCCATGTCCTTGCCCTGGATGAAAAACTCTGTGCAATACCCGTAATGCTGGACATTAGAAACGGAGTAGGTGCCACTGGCAGGAATTCTCACATCTTCTTTCCTGGCAATAGAAGTAGCTACCGCAGGTGCCTCCTCCAACGTTTCACCTTTAAGGCATTTGAGAGCCCCCTCTAACAGGATATACAGGCCCTGGCCACCGGCATCTACAACGCCGGCCTCGCGCAATATGTCCAAAAGGTAGGGTGTCTTAGCAACAGACTCTCTGGCCGCCGCCACCGTTGTCTCCAGAATCTCCAAAGGACCTGAGACAGCCTGAACCTTACTCGCCGCCTGGGCCGAATCCTTGATTACCGTAAGCATCGTGCCCTCAACTGGCCGAGTCACCGCTTTGTAGGCCGCCTGGGCAGCCTCTTCCAGTGCCTGGGCTAGCTCTTTGCCGCCGAAGGCCTCCTTGTCGTCTATACCCCTGGCCAGCCCCCTAAGGATCTGCGATAGGATGACTCCGCTGTTGCCCCGGGCCCCCATCAAAGCGCCCTGAGCCATAGCCAGGAGCACCTGACAGGCGCTGTTGCCCGGGACCAACTGGGCCTTGGAAAGGGCTTCCCGCATGGTGAGAAGCATGTTGGTCCCGGTATCTCCGTCCGGAACGGGAAATACATTCAGGGCATTGATGGAAGGAACATGCATTTCCAGCCAGCTAGTACCTACGATGAACATCTCCCTCAAGTCATCGCCGTTAAGAGAGGGTCTACGATGGCTGGCCACGCTTTTCATAGGGGCAGGGTCTTTTGATTCTGGGATTTGGGACACAGGCCCCGCTCATGGTGAGCTAGTCGAACCATATGAGCGGACCGCAGTTCAGGAGTCCGCTCACGCCCTTCGACTAGCTCAGGGTGAGCGGACAAGAACCTACCGCTGGACAATCGCAAGGCCCTGTTCATGGGAGAAGTTCCCTTGCAAGATAGACTGCGTTATGTTATTCTAACGCTTCGCATTCTAACAAAAAAATCGATCGAATCAAGAGGAAGTCTCTTGGCTAAGTGTGATATCTGTGGCAAGACTACTTCGTTCGGGCGGAATGTAAGCCATTCCAAGCGCCATACCAGCAAGCGGATCATGGCCAATGTTCAACGCGCTACCCTGATTCTTGCCGGCAAAGTCGCTCAAGTTTATGCCTGCACCAGGTGTTTGCGCAGCCACTACAAGGCTACTGCTTAGACACTCAACGGCGAAATCCATTCCCTTTTTCCTGGCTGGCATAGCCCTTTTGGCCTTCTCGAAATCATCAAGGGCATACGCCTTTCCCCCATCAGTGGGAAAAGGAGGGGACATATCCACCATCAAACCTGGATGTGGAAGGGCGTTGTGCTAACGTTTACGAAGGCTAGGTTTCTACGTGGCGAGGATATGAGCCCATTATCTTGAACATGGAGCTGCGCCTTTGTACTCCCTCTAAAGCCGCTCTGATTGAGGGGTCGTCTCTGTGCCCTTCCAGGTCCACCAGGAAGATGTATTCGCCCAGACTCTCCTTTGTGGGCCTGGATTCCACCTTGGCCAGGTTGATATTCCGATTGGCGAATTCTCCTATGACGCCAAAAAGCTGTCCAGGTTTATCCTCGGCAAATGTAAAGCAGATGGAGGTCTTATCTCTTCCGGTGGAAGGGTGGTCCTTGGGCGCTAACACCACAAACCTGGTAGCGTTGGCCGGATTGTCTTGAATCTTCTGAGCTATAATCTCGGCCCCGTAAATCTTAGCGGCCCTAAGGGTAGCGATAGCCGCCGCTGGTGTGTTCGCCTTTTTCATCTCCTCGACAGCAGCGGCGGTGCTCAGAGCCGCCATAGGTTGGGCCTTAGGGAAATCCTTGTCCAGGAACTTCCGGCATTGGCCCAGGGCCTGAGGGTGGGAGAAGATGACCTTGATATCCTCAGATCGGGTCCCGGGGCTAGTCATTAGATAGTGGTCTATAGGCAGAACCAGCTCTCGGCGGATAAGCAGACGGGACTCGTGGATGAGGAGGTCCAGGGTATCATTGACAGAGCCTTCGATGCTGTTCTCAATAGCAGCGACCCCTTCCTCCGCCAAGCCGGTGATTACAGCCGAGGCCACGGCAAAAACGTTGGGGGAAGGAACAAACTCCGCGCTCGGCTCATATTTGAGAGCCGCCTCCTCGGTAAATGTCCCAGGCGGGCCGAGATAGGCAATTCGTTTTGGCATCTTATTCCCCTCCCCCGACCGTAAAGACCCTCTCCAATTCTCCTCTAGCCTCTGGGGGTGCCAGGACCAGCAGCTCGTCCTCCGCATGAAGCACTGTATCCGGTGCGGGAATGGAAGTACCGTTAACTTCACTGGTAACTAACAGAACAAAGCTACCAACAGGAAGGTCGAGCTCCCGTAATCGCCTACCCACTGCCACAGCATCGGGGGGAATCTTGATCTCCTCCACCTCTAAACCCTTGTCCCGCAACGGAAGAATAGGGATTATTGGATGTTTTGGCAGCTCCATTTCCACCTGAGAGACAACCATGTTGGGCAAGTTGACAATTACATTCACACCCATTTTTTGGAAGAGGAGCTCGTTTCTTGGATCGTGGAGCAAGGCAACCGTCTTGGGAACTCGAAAACGATGCTTGGCGATCTGGCACGCCACCAGATTGTCCTCATCCTTCCCTGTAGCAGCAATGAAGAGTTCAGCCCTTTGGGTTCCGGCAGCTTCCAGGACAGAGATGTGAGAGCCATCGCCTTCCATCACTACCGCGCGCCCCAACTCCTCGGCCAGAAGCTGACACCGGTGAGGGTTCTTGTCGATGGTCAGGACCTCGTGTCCGGCCTTCACCAGCACCTGAGCCACGTAATGGCCGACACTTCCGCTACCTACGATAACCACGTACAACCGTTTTCTACCTCTCGATGTCCCTTTTGATAATCTTGGCCAGATCGCTTATGGGACTGAAAGTCGTCAGGCCCAGCTCTTTGAAAGCCTGCTGGCGGGCTATGTCTTTAATCTGGCAGATTACTTTGGGCACATCAAAGATGACTTTGGCTAGCTGGCACGCCATGATGTTATGATTATCCTGGTCATCCAAGCCCACGAAAACGTCTGCCCCCTCTATGCCCGCCCTTCGCAAGACCTCTTGATCTGTGCCATCGCCGATAATCACAGACCCATCAAAAGTGGCAGGGAGACTCCGAAGTCTATCCTCTGATTCCTCTATGATGGTAACCTGATGGCTGCTCTCTTGGAGGATAGTGGCCAGGTAAGCTCCCAGGCTATCGCACCCGAGGATGATCACTTTCATTCCCCGCTAGCTTCCTGAATCAGAAATTAGCCATATGATTGGCCCGACCTTCGACAGGCTCAGGGCGAGCGGAAGAAAAATCCGCTCATGGTGAGCTTGTCGAACCATCGTGGTGAGCCCTTCGACGGAGCTTGTCCTGAGCGCAGCCGAAGGGCTCAGGACATGCCTGTCGAACCACGAAGCCATTGTCGTGTACCTTGGAGAATCATCAAACGAACTTGTAAAACAGGACACTAACTTGGCGCTTAGCCCCAGTTGCGAGGGGGGATAGACTCCCGACAGATCCAGACGCGGCAAGGTACATTCTTAAGGAGATAAGATGCGGTGGTCCTGAGGCTGAAGGTGCCGAAGTGCCTCTTATAGGCTTGACCAAGGATTACGAGATCGGCGCCTCTTTCTACCACTTCATCAACCACAGCGGGCCCTGCCTCACGGGCCTGCAGCAGCTCAGCCTCTATCTCCATGCCCTCCTCTCTTCCCAGGCGGACGATATGGTCTAGGACCCGCTCCGCCTTCTCGGTCTCCGCCTTTACCTCAGCGTCAAGAGGGAGGCCCCTGTTCACCTCTATGATATAAAGTACAAAAACCTTGCCCTGGAAAGGCTTAGTCACCTGACAGGCGAGCCGGACCGCTTCATCATCCACCTCAGCCCCATGCACAGGAACCAGGACCTTGGAGAACCGCATCAAAGACCTAAGAGGACCTCAATCTCTCCATCTGGTCGTCTTTGCCCACCACGATGAAGATGTCACCGTTCTCAATTCTCTCAAATCGGTCCGGGTTCACTATCATATCGTTGCCCCGCTTAATAACCAGAACGCTGATCCCATATTTGCTTTTGGGCCCCAGCTCTACATCCTCCAGGGTCTGCCCAATGAACTTGTCGGGGGGTTTGACCTTGCTCACTCCATAGCTGGGAGAAACGGACATGTAGTCCAGTACGTCGGGGTTTGCCATGCTGTGGGCCACCCGCTCCCCCATCTCGCTCTCCGTAAGAACAACCCTGTCGGCTCCTACTTTCTCCAGGGTCTGAGCGTGCAGCTCGCTCCGAGCTCGTGCTATGACATACGGAATCCCCAGTCGTTTGAGGAGGACAGTGGCCATAACGCTGACCTGGATTTCGCTTCCCACGGCCACCACGCCCACCTCAAAGTTACTTACTCCCAGCTCCTTGAGCGCTGCCTCATCGGTGGCGTCGGCCTGAACGGCATAGGTGGCATGGCCCACCAGGTTCTGGACGGTCTTCTCATCTGAGTCTATAGCCAGAACGTCGTGCCCTATTTCATATAGTGTACGGGCCAGACTGGAGCCAAACCGGCCCAGGCCAATGACCACCACCTGTTTTTTCATATATCAAGAACTCTATCCAATCTTAACCCTTTCCTGAGCAAAACGATATACCCCTGTCTCCTCGCGCAGTGCCAGGGTGAGGGCGAGAGTAAGGGGGCCAAGCCTCCCGATAAACATGATTAAGATTACCAATGCCTTTCCCGGCACGCCTAAGACTGGCGTAACGCCAGTGGAGAGGCCCGCTGTGCCAAAGGCCGACATTGTCTCAAACAGCAGGTCCAAGAATGGTGCCTGCTCGGTCAAGGTAAGGGCAAATGCCGCCAAGAAGATGAAGATGGCGCTCATGCTGGCCACCGCCAGGGCTTTGTTCACCTGCCCCTCAGGGACCTCTCTCCCAAAGGCCTCGACGTGCTCCCTTCCTCTTACTGCCGATAGGATCGCCGCTACTAGAATGGCAAAGGTGGTTATCTTGATGCCCCCGGCCGTGGAGCCCGAAGCACCTCCAATGAACATCAGTCCGCTAAGGAAGAAGAGAGAATGCTCACGCATCTCCCCCGTGGGCACAGTAGCGAACCCGGCGGTCCGGGCGGAAACAGAGTAGAAGATGGCATTCAACACCTTATGAGGGGTCGATAGCTCTCCTAAAGTGGCTGGATTACCGAACTCGGTAGCCAGCACTATCAGGGTTCCAGCCACCAAGAGTCCAATAGCAGTTACCAGGACTATCTTGCTATCCAGGGTGAATCGAGAGAAACGCCGAACCTTCGCTACGTCGGCCAAGAGAGAAAAACCAACGCTGCCCAGGGTTATCAAAATGACAAACGCAAAAAGAATCCCAAAGTTGGTCCGGAAGGCCATAAGCCCTGGCGCAGGCAAGGTCGAGAAACCAGCGTTGTTGAAAGCGGAGATGGAGTGAAAAATAGCTTGCCCCAGGGCTTCCAAGGGGTCAAAATAGAAGACAAAAAGAGCGTAGAGTATGGCGGCTCCTATAAGCTCAATAACCAGGGTTACCGCAAGAATTTGCCTTATTAGCCTCACCAGGCCACCCAGGACGTTGGCGCCAACGGTATCTCTGAGGAGGATGCGGTCTCTTAGGGTAATTCTCCTGCCGATCAGTAGGAATAGAATGGTGGAGCTGGCCATGAACCCGAACCCCCCCAGTTGGATGAGCAGGGCTAAAACCACCTGCCCAAAAGAGGACCAGTGGGATGCCGTGTCTCTAACCACCAGTCCGGTCACCGTCACAGCCGATGTGGCCGTGAAGAAGGCATCCCAGAAAGGGGTAAAGGACGCCTGGTTACTGGCAAAGGGCAGCATCAATAAGGCTGTACCGATGGCGATGATAATGGCGAAGCCGTAAATCAGGACCAGCGGAGACAAGGGCTTGGCTGGCGATGATCGCGTCTGGGTGGTATCTATGATGACGGGCCGCAATATAGACCGCCGAACCGCCCTATCCCCAGGTCGTCGGCCAGAGCTGTTATCTCTCAATGATCTCACGAAAAATAAACGTAGAAGCAACTCATTTCAAAAGTCATCTGCTTTCTCCTTCGACAGGCTCTCCGAATGAAATATCGGAGTCCGATGGGTGCAACACCATCGGACAGGACGAACGGAGACTCCTCTTCCGCTCGTGGTGAGCCTAGTTTACCCTGAGCCACGTCGAAGGGAACCATGAGCGGGGTTCATCATGGGTTGTATCATGCTAAGTTTTGAAAAGAGTTCAAGGTGAAAGCAGGCTTCGCTGGGTGGGGTATCTAGCAAAAGAGAAGAAAGAGGGAACTTCTCATGGAAAGTTTTGGGCCTAACTATAGGCGATCTTCCAAACACCCAAGTCAAGTATACAACATCCTCGGCAACTCTGTTATGTCGCTGATGGGCAGCATTCTATCTATGCTACATTTCATTGTCAATCGCTTGTACTTGCTCTAAAATAGCGATTCCGCTATAGCCAGCTTCACCCGCTGGGTGCGCATGTCGGGTGCTGCGAGAGACAGATACCTCATCCCCCTAGCCCCCTTCTCTCGCAGGAGAAGGGGGAGGTTAAATCTGGGGGTGTCCTCCAGATTCTTCTTCCTCCCCCGCTCCCTTGCCAAGGGAGCGGGGGACACAGGGGGTGAGGGTTTTGAGATAATCTCTAAGAGGGGGAGCTAGAGGGGGAGTTGGCCTGTCGTTGCCTTCGGTACGCTGCGGCTCAATCGCTATTTTAGGAAGGAGCACTGGCTGCTGTTTACCTCTTGACCTCTCTATTAAGAGAATGCAAGAATCTTCCAATGAAGATGAGGACGTACTGCGTTTTTTGTAATATCGTTGCGGGCAAAGAGCCCGCTACCGTTCGATACCAGGACGATGAGGTTATCGTTATCGATAACCGACTGCGATGGACGCCTGTTATGCTTCTGGTAATGCCTAAAAAACACATGACCCAAGAGGAGATGTGGGACGGGTTCATTGGAAAAGTTGCTAAGGCTGCACTGGAGGTAGGCCATAAACTCTGCCCCGACGGTTTTAGGCTCCTTTCCAATTTCGGGTGGGACGCCTTGCAGAGCCAGGACCACGCACACTTGCATCTCATAGGAGGCACTGAGCTTGGCCCATACGCCTAATGCCTCCCACAAGCTCTCAGGAGGAGCGGACAAGAGCCTGGATGGATGGCAACGGCTCATGCCTGCCGGTGGCGGGGCCTCTGGCTCATAGCCTCGCTAATCAGCTTTGCCTTGAGCTTCGCCCGCTCCTGCTGATATCGACCTTCATCCATATCTCCATGCTGGAAACGGCTGTCCAGGTCAGCAATAGACTTCACAATATCTTGATGTGTGGTCTCGTTCTCTACCTGAGAGGCCAAAGCCGATGAAGACCGAGAGCGTCTCGCCACGAGGGAGAACGCCAACAGAGCTACCAAAGCCAGGCCCAGGATTACGGGGATCCCCATGGTGCCCAAGGCGCTGAGCCTGGGACTCTCCAGGGCATAATCTAGCCAGCCCTTTTGAGGGAGCGCCAAGAGATCAATATCTATGGATTCGCCAGGCTTGAACTCCTTCCCCTCGAAGACCCTGTACGAGATTTCGCCGACGGTGATGGGGTCGGAGCGCTCTCTCAGGGCATCGCTGCGGACGTCTCCCACGTTTTTGGGGTACAACAGCCTGAAGCTTGTGGCACCGAAGGGTAAGTTTCTGGTGAAACTGAAGGTTTGCTGAGAATAGGGAATGTAATAGGCAAAGCCTATGGTGTAAACGCCGGGTGGAACAGGCGCTACCAGGGCGAAGCCCTTGTCCACCTGGAAGGTCTGTGCGCCTGGAAGCTGGGCGCTGACCTTGAGCTCTTGCGATCCAGGGGGCAGTGGGAACCGCAGGAAGCCCATGGCCCCTTCGGGAGGCATGCTGGGGACGAAAGTCCTGTCCCCTGCATTCTCAATAGTAGCCAGCTCCAGGATGTCCAGCCTGCCAGGCTGGGGTTTCTCGCCTCCCACCAGGAGGGTATTGCCTGTGATGCGGATGTTTTCGCTGCTGGAAGTAGTTTCGTGCACTCTCAAGATGGCGATGCCCCCCTGGGAGAGATCCGTCAGCTCTTGGGTATATACCACACCCAAATACTCGGTTGACACCAGATAGGCCAGGCCTTGTCTTGAGGTTACATTGGGAAACTGAAATTCTCCCGCAGGGGACGACTGAGTTTGGCGAACCTCAACTATTCGATCGCTTTCCAGGATATGGAGAAGGATGTCCAGCTTTGCGGGGAGCGCTGCCCCAGCCGTCCCATTTTCCACCTTTCCCTTAAGAATGGAGGGGTCCTGGGCATGGGCAGCCTGGGGCCAGAGAGAAAGCACTAGTACGACGGATAGAAGGCCGAGCCAATCTCTCTTTGGGATTCCGCGTTTGCAATGGGCGACCAGATAGCTCATGGAAAGGTTTCTTGGCCCTGTTGGAATCTTCTTCGGGAGAGTCCAGGG